>Ga0315291_10000557_pt1 | contig 49473 bp, 35 predicted proteins | sample YL17G12_20_MG_FD_203070 | JGI IMG/M metagenome (GOLD analysis project Ga0315291, IMG submission 203070) | Sediment microbial communities from Yellowstone Lake, YNP, Wyoming, USA - YL17G12_20 | ecosystem: Environmental > Aquatic > Freshwater > Lake > Sediment | place: USA: Wyoming | collected...
CTTTCGGCGAAAAGTTTTTCGGCGTACGCCGGCTCGGGTCTGCCGAGCAGGGCTAGGTCATACAATGCAAAGGCCCGGGTCGTCTTCCAGCTCCGGACCTCATAAGGATGCCGTCCGGAGCCGAAATACTCCCTGAGCCAGTCCGCGAGGAATTGGGCGGCCTGGTCGAGTCGCGCATCGTCGATCTCATAGCCCGCCTGCCGGGCCTTGAGCAAGGCAAAAACGCCGTAGCACGTGAGGTAGGGAGACGTCCAATTCCCGTCCGGCCAGAGACCGAAGGCCCCCTCTTCTTTTTGGTAGCCATAGACATCCCGGAGCGTGGCTTGGACATACTTCCGGACCGCAGGTTCATCCATGGGGCTAAGCTTAAAGTCGAAGATCACTTTCGAAGCCACGAGGTAGGGGAGGACGGCCGACAATCTTTGTTCCAGGCAAAGGTAGGGATAGTCCTTCAAGTAATCCAGGCTCCCTTTGAGGCCGCTGAGGGCCGTCGGCGAGGCCTGGACATCAAGAAAGCTTTCCTCGAAGAACGCGTCCCCGGGGATCCTGACCCGCTCTTCCGCGGTGTCCTTGACCTGGCCGGAAAGAGCGACAGTTTCCGTCGGCCTGGGTAATTGTACCGGGAGCTTGATCTCGAGGCCGTCCGTCTCTTCTCCCATTCGCGCCCTGAAAGCGAGCCGGGCCGGGCCGGGACTTTCCGCCTGGAACGGGAAGAGCACTTCCCTGGCCTCCCCCGGCCCGAGTTCGAACGTCCGGACCGAGGCGTCCGGACAGAGAATGTTCCGAGCTTCCATTTCCAGGTTGATCGTTTCCTTCTTGTCCGAGAGGTTGCGGACGACGACACCGGCCTCGAACCTGTCCCCGGACCTGGCGAAGCGGGGCAGGGAAGGCTGAAGTTGGAGGGGCTTGGAGACCCGGAAGGTGTCGTCACCTCGGCCGAATTCGGAATCCGCGGTCTGGGCGACGGCCATGACCCGGAAAGACGTGAGGTTGGCGGGCAGTTCGAAGGTGACGCCGGCCTCCCCCTGATCATTTGTGATAAGGGACGGGTCCCAAAAGGCCGTGGACTTGAAATCGCCGCGCAGCTCGACCTCGGTCAGAGCGGGGGATGCGGCGAGCATCCTTTCGCCGCCGCCGCCCGTATCTTCACCCTTCTCGCCGTATTCCCTGCGCCCCACGACGTGGAGCCTCGTCTCCGATGTCTGGATGGAGAGGGGCTTTTCTCCGTAGAATCTGCCGAAAGGATCGGGCGTCTCGTAGCCGATGAGGTTGAGGACCCCGACGTCCACCACTGCCAGGGATAGGCAGGCCTTCACGGCGACATTCTTCGAATCCCTGACCTTGAAACTCAGGCTGACCTTTTCTTTCGGCCTGTAATCCTTCTTGTCCCTGGCAATGTCGACCTGGAGCATCTTTTCGAAGGGGCTCACGCTCAGCTTGACGTAGCCCATCTTAAAGGACGGCTTGCCGATGTCCTGCTTCTCGTCAACCTTGGCCATATCCGTCCGGCCCTGGAGGAGCAGGACGGAAACGAAGACGTTGGGCATGTATCCGGGCTTGATGGGGACCTCGATCCGGCTCGAACTTCCCTGGATCTCCAAAACCCGGCTTTCGATGACCAGCTCGCGTTCGATGGTGACCAGGGCCTTGGCCTTCTCGTAGGGGGACTTCACCAGGACCCTGGCCGTCTCGCCCGGCGCGTATCGATCCCTGTCCGCCACAAGCTCGATGGTATCGTCGTCGCGCTGTTCCCAGGAGACGTAGTCCCTCCCGGTCACGTAAAAATAGGTCGACGTGGTGATGACGTTGCCGCGGCCGTCCTTGCCTTCGGCGGCAAAGAGATAAAGTCCGGACTTTTCCGGGACGAACTCCAGCGCCGCGGGTGCATCATTCGTCTCGACGTTCCGCGTCGAGACCTCGACGTCCTCCTTCTCGGTATGCCAACGGAACCGGCCGCCGACGCCCGCCTGACGGACGGAACGCCACTCCCTCTTGAGCAGTTTGACCTTGACCTTCTTTCCCGAGAGAGACCGTCCCTGCGGGTCGACGGTGATGACGTTGAGGGAGAGGCTCTTGCCCTTCTCAAGGAACGAGGTGCTTGGCTGGAGACCGATATAGAACTCACCGCGGTGGACGGTCGTCTGGATTCGGTTGGAAATGGCGTTGCGGCTGGGGCTCTGAACGGTCGCCTCCAGGGTGGCCATGACGGAATCCTTTTCCTTTTCGGCTATGAGGGACGCTTTGATCTCGAGCAGGCCCTGGTCGCCGAGTTCCGCTTCGCCGGAAGCGACAAGGCGGCTCTCTTCGGCGCCTTGACCGTCCTCCCAATCCATCTCGTTCCCGAAAAGGAAGCCGTTACGGCCCGGAGGGGTGAAGCCGGACGGATTGAGCCTCAAGAACCAGGCGGCCTTCTGGCCTGACATCGCGCCGCCTGAAAGATAATTGGCCCGGACCTCGCCCCGGTATTCGTCCCCGAAGACAAAACTCTCTCGCGGGGTCCGAAGGTGGACCTCGAATTCCGCCGGGCGGAAGGCCTCGACGCGGAAAGAATCGGAAAGGACCAATGGTTTGTCGCCCGCGACATCGGGGGGCACGACGGCCAGGACTTGATATTTACCGAGCGAAGCCTCCTGGCCCGTTTCGAGATCGAAAGCGAAAGAGCCGTATTCATCGAGGGTCGCTTTGCCCTTGTGGACGGATTTCTGGAACGGGTCCTGGACCTCGCATATCACTTCCTGGAACTTCGGGAGATGCCATGTTCCCTTTTCCCTCACCCGGATGATCCCCTTGATATGGACCGTTTCTCCGGCGCGGTAGATGCCGCGTTCGGTGAAGATGTGGCCCTGGACCGTCTCGGGCCTGGGATTCCAGTCATAGTCGAGGCGGAACCGGTAGGGGTCGATCCCGGTCCCTAACTCCGACGAAGTGAACGCGACGTCCTTGCCGCGGCGGGCAAAGGCCCACTGTTGGGGCTTGGACCATTCGTCGCGGCCTTTGATGCCCAGTTCCTTCCAGCCCGGCGTTTCCGCCCGGCCTGATTCATCCGTCTTTCCCTGCCAGCGGACGGCGTTCGCGTCGTCCCGGACCTCGACCTCAGCCCCGCCGACAGGCAGGCCGGTCCGCAGTTCCGAGACCCAGATCACGTTGTTCTCGGGAGAGAACTTGGCCGAGATCCCCAGCTCGGTGACCTGGAGCATGACCTTGAGGAACCTTTCATACTTGTAGGGAAGCCCGGTGTCCAGCTGGACGAAGACCAGGCCGCAGCGGTCCGGAAGGACGGATTCGAGGTCGATGGGAACAGCCTGCCGCTTGTTCGGGGGAAGCTTGAACGAAAGGGCCTTCTCCAAGCCGTAGAAGCCCGGACCGGGCTGGAGCTTTTCATTTGTCCAGAAGACCCTGGGCTGGGAGAGGAGCGGGATGACGCCGGCCGCTGGCACGTTCGCCGCTTGGACAAAGACCCGAGTCGCGTTCAGGGCATAAAAAGGATAGAGCGGATCGGAATAAGCCTCTATGACTCCGTGTCCGGTGGTCATGGAAATCGACGGCGGAAAGGGGGCCGTTCGGAACCTCTGGACGACCTCTTTCCCGAGCCTGTTCCCGAACTCATCCTCGAGGTCCGGAGAGATACGTACGGCATACTCCGTTTCGGGTTCCAGGGGGAGGTTCAGCCAGATGAACGGGTCCGAAGAATCCCACTCGGCATAATAATCAGGGATGGCGACCTCCGGTTCGAACCTGACCGCCTGGATGAACCGCTTATAGGACACGGGATTCGAAAATTGGAACTTCAGCGGCTCGTGGGGATTGTGGTTCATAGCGGCATTCATCCCCACGAAGCGGAAGGTCTTGAAGGTCTCGAATTGGAACGCATAGACCTGATCCGAGCCCAGCGGGCCTTCGGCAGCGGGAAGACCCGCCTTGATCTCCACCCTATACGCGGAATCGGGCCGGAGACTATCGACAGGTTCCACGAGCAGGACTTCCTGCGGAGAAACCTTGATCTCTTCTTCCTTGAGCATCTTCTCCGAAGGTGTCCTCAATTCAAAATCCACCGGGGCTTCGCGGCCTTCCGGTCCCAGTCCGGTGAACGCAATGAACTTCCCGGCCTTATCGCTGGAAACCGGTTGATTGAAGACGAGGAGGACCCGGGTATCGGGTTTGAGGCTCTTTTGATCGCCGGCGGGGAAATGGGCCAGGAGGCGCGGCCGGATCGTGTTGAAACTCCAGGTGAAGTCCTCGGGCAGGCAAAAGCCGTCCTTCGAGCAGGTCCCCGCGGGGATGATCGCTTCAAACGGTGTGGAATAGGGGAGGCGCGAATCCGGGGTGAAGGCCAGGGCCCGGGTCCCCAGCCAGCGGTGCTTTCCCGGTACGGCCGGCAGGACCTTCAGAAACGACGACCCGGCCCCTTGGGGCAGGGCCTCGAGGGCGACCATGGGATGGTCGAAGATGACGACGATGGCCTGGGATTCCGACGGCGTCCGGGTCGTCCCTTTCGGCGTCGCGCTCAGGACCTTAAGGTCGCCCTTGATCTCGCCGGCCGGAGGGACCGGGTTCGTCGGGACTTCGCCATTCTTTTTTTTGCACCCGGGAAAACCGGCAAGCAAGAGACCGACGACGAGACAGATCCCGAGACGAAACGCTTTATTCCCCATCGATGTCCATCCTTTCCTCGATCTGCGCTCATCCTAAAAGAAAAGGATGGAAATATCAAGATTGGGGAGCGCCTCCGGATCTTTTCAGTTTAGCCCAGAGCGGCAAGGAGGGCCGTCACGAATGTCCAGAACCTCTCGACGGAACCGATGTGGACGCGTTCGTCGGGGGAGTGGGGGTGCTCGATGGTGGGCCCGAAGGAGATCATGTCCATCCCCGGATACTTTTCGCCGATGATGCCGCACTCGAGCCCGGCGTGGATCGCCTTGACCTCCGCTTCCTTGCCCGTCACTTTGCGGTGGACATCCAGAAGTTTCGCGAGCAGGGCGGATTGGAGGTTGGGCATCCAGCCCGGGTAACCGTCCTGCATGGCGATCTTCGCTCCGGCCATGGCGCAGACGGCCTCAAGGACCTCCCGGGTCGCCTGGAGGGCTGAAGCGACGGAGCTCCGCGTGCTGCAGACGACCTGGGCCTGTTTCTTCTCGCAGCGGATGATGGCCAGGTTGGTCGAAGTTTCGACCAGGCCGGCGATCTTCGGGTGCATGGCCACGACGCCGTGGGGAAGTCCCGCTAGCAGGTTGAGCAGGTTCTTTTGGGATTCGGCGGCCAGAGCGAATTCACGGCCATCGGCCTTGTCGAACGAATATTTCACGCCGGTCTCGACGGTCTTGTATTCGGACCTGATCTTCTCGAACGCCTTCTTGAACGATCCGGACAGCGCCTTCCCGGCGGCCGGCGGAACGGAGATGAGCGCCCAGGCTTCGCGCGGGATGGCGTTCCGCTTGTTCCCGCCTTCCATTTGGACGAGCCCGAAGCGGTGCTCCTTCTGCGCCTGGCCGAGCATGCGGGCCAGGAGCTTGATGGCGTTGCCCCGGCCTTGGTGGATATCGATCCCCGAGTGCCCGCCTCTCAGTCCGGAGATCAAAAGACGGTACAGGTTCCCGGAGGCCGCCTTCTTCCGCTTCAGGGCCAGCGTGATCACGGAATCGGCCCCGCCGGCGCAGCCGATGGTGAACGTCCCTTCCTCTTCGCTATCGAGATTGAGGAGCATGGTCCCTTTAAGCAAGCCTTTGGCCAGTTTGTTGGCGCCGGTCAGCCCCGTCTCCTCGTCCACCGTGAACAGGAATTCAAGCGGGCCGTGGACCAGCTCCTTGTCTTGCATGACCGCGAGGCAGGCCGCGATGCCGATACCGTTGTCCGCTCCGAGCGTCGTCCCTTCCGCCTGGACCCACTCGCCCTTGATCGAAGCCCGGATGGGGTCCTTGGCGAAATCGTGAACGATGTCCGAGTTCTTTTCGCCGACCATGTCCATATGCCCCTGAAGGATCACGCCCTCGGCCTTCTCGCGCCCCGGCGTCGCGGGCTTGTGCGCCAGGACGTTGCCGATCTTGTCCCTCTTTGCCTCGAGGCCCAAGTCTTTGGCCGCGGCAAGGATGTATTCACCAAAGGCCTTCTCGTTGCCCGAGCAGTGGGGGATCTTCAGGATGTCCTCGAAACGTTTCCAAAGATGGGCGGGCTTAAGTCCGCCGAATTGAGATGCCATGGATTCTCTCCTTATCAAGGATGATGGAATGGAAATGATGCCACAAAAATCCGGTGGATTCAAGGAGATTTCTCGCGTATAATTTATGGAATCCGAGACAACATGCCCAATCCCAAACGATGGACCGTCTTTTATTTGGCGGTCCTTGGCTGTCTCTTCGGCGGCGCCGCGAACGCGGCGGCCGAGGTCAGGGTCCGGATCGAGACAAGCGTCTTCCCCCTCAAGGAATTCGCCGCTTCCGTAGCCGGCGAGAGGGGGGAGGTCCGACTCCTCCTGCCTCCCGGGGCCGGGGTCCACACCTGGCAGCCCCGCGCCGGAGACCTCATCCGGCTGGCGGAATGCGACCTTTTCATTTTTATCGGCGCCGACTTGGAGCCCTGGGTCCCGGACGTCATGAGGGGCCTTGCGGGCCGGAAGATCGAGACGCTGGAAGCCGCCCGTGGACTCGATCTCATCCGTGAGCCCGAGGATGGGGGGCATGGCCGCGGCGGCGAAAGGCGCCGGGCTTTTGACCCCCACGTCTGGCTGGACCTGGAAGTGGCCGGACGCATCGTCGATCTCATCAGGGACAGGCTTTCGGCTATCGAGCCGGAGGGTGCCTCCGTATACCGGCAGAACGCGGAAGCCTATCGGGAAAAGCTCAGGGTCCTGGACCTTAAACTCAAGACGGAACTCGGGACTTGCCCCGGAAAGACGTTCATCCTGGCCGGTCACGCCGCTTTCGGCTACCTGGCGAGACGCTACGGACTCGAGCAGGTCGCCCTCTACGGGCTGAGCCCCGATTCCCAGCCGACCCCCGGCAGGCTTATCGATGTCGTCGGCCTCGCCCGCAAGAAGGGCATCAAGGTCATCTTCTTCGAAACGGCGGCTTCCCCGGACGTGGCCAAGGCCCTCTCCCGCGAGCTGGGGGCCAGAACCCTCGTCCTCAATCCTGGCCACAATCTGACCCGCGCCGAGATCAAGATGGGCGTCGGTTTCTTCGATATCATGGAAGAGAACCTGAGGAACTTGAAAGATGGACTCGGCTGCCGCTGACAAGGGGGAATTGATCGCCGTCCGGAACGTTTCCTTCGGCTATGACGGAGGACGCGTTCTCTTGGACATCTCCTTCTCGATATGCCGCGGGGATTTCCTGGCCATCATCGGACCGAACGGTTCCGGCAAGACAACCCTGATCAAGATCATCCTGGGACTTCTCAAGCCTGCGCAGGGAGAGATTCTCCTCATGGGGGAGCCCGTTTCGAGGTTCAGGAACTGGCAGAAGATCGGTTACATCCCGCAGAAGGCCACCCACATCGATCCCTTCTTCCCGGCCTCGGTCCGGGAGGTGGTGGCCATGGCCCTTCTCTCGAATAGGAGGACCCTGGGCCTGTCCAGGAAACAGGGTGAGGCCGCCATCGACGATGCCCTCCGGCACGTCGGCATGGACGCTTTTAAGGCGTCTCCGGTCGGGAGCCTGTCCGGCGGCCAGCAGCAACGCGTCTTCATCGCCCGGGCCCTCGTGACAAGCCCGGAGGTCCTGTTCCTGGACGAGCCGACCACGGGTGTCGACGCCGAAACGCAGGACCGTTTTTATGGGATCCTCGACAGGCTGAACAAGAAGGAGGGAATGACCATCATCCTCATCACCCATGACATCGGCATCGTCAACAAGCACATCACCCGGGTGGCCTGCCTGAACCAGAGGCTCGTCTATCACGGATCCCACGAGAATTTCTGCCGCAGCGACGCCTTTAAGGCCATGCTGTCCGGCGGGCACCTGGTTTCCCATGAGCATTAAAAAAGCCTAGGCGGACCACATGAACGCGCTTCTGCATTTCGGCTTCCTCCAGAGGGCGGTTGTCGCCGGGATCTTTGTCGCCGTGGCCTGCGCCGTCCTGGGGGTCTTTCTCATCCTCCGGAAGGATGCCATGATCGGCCATGGGCTTTCCCACGTGGCCTTCGCCGGCGTCGCCCTGGGGCTCTTCCTGAGCGTTCTGCCGCTCCTCGCGGCGCTCATCGTTTCCGTGGCCGCCGCCCTCGGCATCATGCGGCTCAAAGAAAAGGCCGGGCTCTACGGCGACACGGCCATCGGCATCGTCAGCAGCCTCGGCATGGCGGTGGGCATTCTCCTGGCCACGCTGTCCGGGAGCTTCAACGTCGATCTTCTGGTTTATCTCTTCGGGGAGATCCTGGCCATCTCGCCTTTGGAGGTCTGGCTGGCCCTGGCCCTGGCCCTCCTGATCATCGCCGCCGTGGCCATCAACTACTCCAAGCTCATGTTCATGACCTTCGATCGGGAATCGGCCCGCGTTTCAGGGATAAGGGTCGGCCGCCTCGACGCCCTCCTGACCGTCCTGACAGCGGTCACGATCGTCCTTGGCATGAAAGTCGTGGGGATCCTCCTGGTGGCGGCCCTCGTGGTCATCCCGGCGGCGGCCGGCCTCCAGGCGGCCTCAAGCTTCCGGATGGCGGTCATCGTTTCTTCGGCGGTCAGCGCCGTTTCGGTCCTTCTGGGGCTCATCGTGGCCCTCTCGTTGAATATCCCGGCTTCCGCTTCAATCGTCATCCTCTGCTTCTTCATCTTCGGAGGGATCTTCCTTTTAAAAAGGAAAAAGGGCTTGTTCGCGGGCTGAAGCCCGCGGCCGGGCCGGAGGGGCCAAGAAACCAGGGACCGGTCACTTAAGGGCGTTTCCCATGTATTTTTTCAAGGCCAGCGAGTAACGTTCGAGTTTCCTCCTCAGGGCCTCGGCCTGTTTGGCCGTCCGGGTCCTGAATCTTTCGTCCTTGATGCCCGGCAGGTTGATTCGTACGTTGTAATAGGCGCCTTCGCCCGCGGCCTGGGCCGTCAGGCCGGCGACGCCGGCATCGCTCACGGAATTCCTGTTCCCCTTCCGGGCGACGACCTCGGCCAGCTCGATGAGTTCTGCGGCGGCCGCGAGGACGCCCAAAGGCACAAGCGCGGCGCCCTTGGACGCGTCCTCTACGGCGGCTTCCCGTTCCCTGTTCTGTTCCTCCGTCCCCTTGGGGAGCCGGAACGCCTCCATCACCTTGTTGAATGCCCGGGTGTCAAGGTCCACCGCCCGCAGGAGTTCGTCCTTCAGCTCCTGGGCGCGGACCGCGACCCTCTTCATGTCCTCGCCGGACTCCTCGTAACCTTTTTTCCCATAGGTCAGATTGGCCACCATCGAGGAGAGGGCCGCCGAAAGCGCTCCGCACAGAGCGGCGACGCTTCCGCCTCCCGGCGCCGGCGAATCCATGGAGACTTCGTCGGCGAACGCTTGCAGGTCGAGCGATACGAGCGTCTTTCCGGTCTCTTTGAATTGCCGCTCGATGATCTTTTTGTCGGGGTCGAACCCGGAGACATCGTTCAGCCCGAGCGAAAGCACGGCTGTCCGGATGATCTCCTCCTCGGGAACACCCGCGGTCTTTCCCTGCTTCTCGAGGTAGTGCCGGCCGGCCATGAGGACCGCCTCTTTGGGGATCAGCCCGACGAGCTCGCTTCCGGTCACCCGGAGGCCGAGCTTCTCGGCTTGCTTGACGGTCTCGTCGAAGACCGCATGGACCGGGGAGCGCCTGTAGTTCGTGAAATTGATAGAGATCTGGGCGATGCCGTAGTCCTCGATATACCAGCCGACGGCCTTGACGTCCCTGAACTTTCCAGGGACCTTGACCGAATTGCCGAGGCTGTCGCGGACGATCTTCCCGTCCTTGTCCTTTTTCGCCCGGCCGCTCTCCCTGAGGTTCAAGGCGATCTCGTGGGCCAGCCGGCGGTCCCTCGTGTTCAGGTTGATGTTGTAGGCGATCAGGAACTCCCTGGCCCCGATCACGGTCGCTCCGGATTTCGGATTGAAGCCCGGGTCCCCGTAGTCGGGGGCCCAATTCGGGTCCTTAAGCTTCTCGGGAAGTCCTTCATACTCCCCGGCCCGGATGTTCGCCAGGTTCCTGCGGTCGGGTTTCTGCGCCGCCTCTTCATAGAGGTAGACGGGGATGCCGAGCTCTCCCGCGACCCGGCCGCCCAATTCGTGGGCCAGGCGGATGCAGTCCTCCATGGTCACGCCGGAGACCGGGACGAAGGGACAGACGTCCGTGGCCCCGATCCGGCTGTGCGCCCCTTTGTGCGTCCGCATGTCGAGGACCTCGGCAGCTTTTTTTATGGCCTTGAACGCGGCCTCCTTGACGGCCTCCGGTTCGCCGATGAACGTCACCACCGTCCGGTTGGTCGATTCCCCGGGGTCCACATCCAGGAGCTTGACCCCGGGAACGGCCTCGATCTCTCTAACGATGGCGTTGATCTTGTCCTTGTCGCGCCCCTCGCTGAAATTGGGGACGCATTCCACGATCCTCATTTCTCCACTCCTTTATTGATCGTCGACTTCAGGTTGCCGCTGACGTCGTAGATATCGACCGTCTCGAATTCCCGGAGGTAGTCCGCGATGAGGTCCTTGTTCCCCACGATCACGACGGCGGGCCGCGGCTGGAGGAACCGCTGGGCGGTCGCCAGGACCCTCTCCAGGTTCACCAGGATGATGTTCTCATAATATTTATTCCAGTGGTCCTCGCCCAGGTTGAAGGTCTTGATCCGGGCGACCTCCAGGGAGAAGCTGGTCAGGGGCTCGTTTTTCAGCGGGAAATTGCCGATCAGGAAGGACTTGGCCTGCTCGATCTCGAAGGAGGAAGCCTTCTCCATGGCCGCCGGCCCGATCTCCTTAAGGATCTCCTGCACCGAGCTGCGGATGACCTCGGGAGTCACCTTGGCCCTGACCCAAAAAACCCCGCAGCTCTTGAAGAAGTCCGCGCCGCTGAAGGCATAGCTGGCGTACCCCTTCGACTCCCGGAGGTTCATGAACAACCGGCTGCCCATCGTCCCCCCCAGGAGCTGGTTCAGGACGATGAACGGGAAATAATCGGAGCTCGTGGCGGGGAAGATGACGTTCCCCAGAAAGATCGTCGCGTCCTTGGCCTGAGGCAGATCGATGAACGCGACCTGCTCTTTGTCATTGGGAGGAGGGGAGGGGAGGAGGGGATGGTCTATCCGCCGGGCGGTCCAAGTGTTGAAATAGTGGCTTATCTTTCGCGAGGCCGTCGACAAATTCATGTTCCCGGCGATGACGAGCAGGGCGTTGTTGGGACGGTAGAAACGATCGTAGAAGGCGAGAATGTCCTCCCGGCCGACGTTCTTGATGACATCCTCGTTGAAGATCGACGTTTGATAGGGATGGCCCTTGAAGAGCATTCGGAAAAGTTGTCGCTTGGCGACGAACTCCGGGTCCTTCTCCTTCTCGAAGAGCTCGTAGTACACTGTGCGCTTGACCGTGTCCATCTGACCATCGGGGAAAGAGGCCTTGAGGACGATCGTGCTGAGGATCTCGAGCGCCAGGTCAAGGTTCTCCTCCAGAACGTTAAATGTAAAAACGGTGACGTCAAGGGATACGGACGCCGCGAATTCCCCCCCGAAGGACTCGATCCTTTCTTCGATCTCCCCGGCCGAGAGAAGATCCGTGCCGCGGCCGATCATGTTGGCGGTGAGAGAGGCCGCTCCGGGGAGATCGGGACGGGAATCGCTCTCGCCGGCTAGAACGACCAACTGGAGGCTCAGTAGCGGGGAAGACGCTTTCCGGGCCACGGCAAGGGTCAGACCATTGGAGAGTGTCACGGACTCGATGAGAGGAAGCCGGAGTTCCTGGAGAGGGTCGGGAATGGGCGGAGATTTGCGGAACCTCTCCTGGGGCCGGGCCGGAAGACTGAAGGTCAGGACCCATAGGCCGGCCAGGAAGCAGGTCCCCATCCCGTTCATGCGGCGCCGTATGATCATTTGGTGACAAGGCTCAAGGTGAAGGCGTTCTCCGGCGTGAAAAGCCTGTTGGCCAGGCTGACAATGGTCACCGGGGTCACCTTCAGATATTTCGCGTATTCCGCGGCCAAGTCCTCCAGCCTGTTGTCCGAAAGGAAGGCCTCGCTCAGGAAGAGCGCCTTCAGCAGACAGGTCGAAAGCCGGCCTAGATAGTCCATCTTGAAGAGGTCCTTGGCCTTGGCCAGCTCGGCATCGGAAACAAGGGTCGTCCTAAGCCTTCCCATCTCCGAGGCGATGGCCTTCCGGCAGAGGTCGGACATGACGGGATTGTTGCTGATCGTGAAGACCTTGAAGGCTCGAAGCCCCCTCCTATCTTCGAGGCCGCCGCTTAGGTGGAGGGCGACCCTTTCCTTCTTCACTAAGCGCTTGTAGAGGCGCGAACCCTTTCCTCGGAACATCAGGATGTCCAGGATCCTCAGGCTGTAATATTCGCCCGTCTGAAGATGGCTGATCCGGTACCCGAAATGGAAGGCCGGGGAAGGGGCCAGGGATTCTCTCAACTGCGAATCTCTCAGCGGCGAACCTTCGACGAGTTTCGGGGCCGGGGGATCGGGAACATCGTTCCCGCGCGGGATCGTCTCGAAGTATCTGGCGATGAGTTCCTTTGTCCTTGGAACGTTGAGGCTTCCCGTGATGCAGAGGACGGCGTTATTGGGCACGTAATAGGTCCTGTAAAAGGACCGGACGTCCTCCGCCGTGATGTTGCGCAGATCCTCTTCGGTGCCAGGAAGGGGATGGCCATAGACGAAGTCCGGGAATAGGATCTCATCGAAGAGGAAGAAGCTTTCCAGATAAGGCTCGGCGGAACGACGCTGGCGCTGCTCCGCCATGAGGGTCTCTTTCGCCCTTTCCACGTTGACCCCCGTAACGCTCAACGATCCCATCCGGTCGGACTCCAGCCAGAGGACAAGGGCCAGCTGGTTGGAGGGAACCGTCTGGTAAAAGAAGGACTTGTCGAACGCCGTGTTGGCGTTGAACTCCCCCCCGATCCGCTGGATGTAATTGATGTGCTGCATCGGCGAGATGTTCTCCGAGCCCTGGAACATCAGATTCTCCATGAGGTAGGCCAGACCCGATTTTCCGGGCTGCTCGCGGATGGGCCCGACCCCGTAGGCCACGACCACGGACACCAGCGGCAAGGACTCGTCTTCCGATAGGATCACGTGGAGGCCGTTCTTCAGTTTGTACTGGGTCAGGGGAAAATTGAGGCCCTTGGGCGGGGCCTGCTCCTGCGCGTTTAGTCCCCCCGGAGAGCAGGAAAGGACGGCGAGGAGAAGCCAGGCGGCGCTCTTTTTCAAGGACATGACAGCCCCGGATGATGAGTCATTAACGGCCTTAACAATAACACAAATAAAAACGATATTTCAATTCCAGCCCCGAAACCGCAGTGTTTCTCTCCTGGCGGCACACCAACCTAAATGTCCTCAGCTAATATGTTCATCGATCACCTGAAGCTGACGTTTGCGGCGAAGAAGAGGCTGCCATCCCATGTTTTTGCCGAGATCGCCCTGAGGGGGGCCCGAGAAGGGCGGGGAATATTTTTAAGTATTTGGTGATTTAACCAAGAATTAGAATGGTGTCAAGCTTCTTGATGGTCCTTGAATGGCCTGGAATGAGAAACCGCCCGCGGGTGAAGCGTCTTTAATCATGGAATCAGGCCGAAAGATCGAGTAAGGAGGTTAGGCGTGTTCAAGAAGCATGGAGAAATCCTGCCGAGGCTGTCCTATCCTAGGCGCCAAGTCCCTGCAGGCGCGGAGATGATCGAAGAGTACATCATCCCTGATGAAGAGAAAGCCCTGGTCCTCGATAGTTTGTACCCGTTTGATCCGGTCCCCGCACTCAAGGAAATGATGTATGACCTGCATGAAGAGAAACCGTTCCGGGTCGAAGATTTCCGCGTCATACGCGAGGCGTCCATGGATATGCTCGTGAGCCCCTATTACTTCAACAGTGGGGGAACAGTCATCGACTGGATGCCGCCGGATTTCAAGCCGGGTAGAGTCCTTTCGCGCCGGATCAGGGGACACTCTGCTTCGCTATTGACCTGTTCTCTAGGCCCTCGTCCGAGCTGTGATTGACCTTATATTTTTCTAACCTAAAAAATGGACCAAATCAGGGACCAAGTCCAACCACCCTTATTTTAGCACTCGGGGCGGTTCATATTTTGGGGGTCAGTCCGGACCAAGGTCACGATCAGAGGCCGGTTCTTGAGCGTGGCCGTTATCAGGTGCGAAAGACGGAAGCGGGTTCGAGCTTGGCGATGCGGCGCATGGCGAAGACCGCGCCCGCCAAGGCGATCAGCATCGTGATGACGAAAAATCCGATTTTGATTTCCGGGGTGTAATCGAAAAGAATCCCGGATTTGGCGATCCCGCTTCGGAAGCCCTGGATGAAAAAGATGGCGATCCCGTAGCCGACGAGTCCGAAGACGAGCGCCTGGGTCATGATCAATTTCCGGATATACCGGTTGTCGGCCCCGATGGCCTTGAGCGTTCCGTAATCCCGGAGCCGGTCGACGGCCGCCGAATACATCGTCAAGCCGATGATGATCATCCCGGCGATGGCCGCGAAGATGATCAGGGTCCCGATGGACAGCGCGATGCCGCTCGTCGCCAGGATCGTGGACACCGTGGCCCTAGAAAAATCCTTCTTGGTCCAGGCCCGGACCCCGAAAATCGAGGCGTTGATGTGATTCCGGATGGCTTGAAGATCGGCGCCCGGCTGCGTTTCGACAAGGAAGGCGCTGACCTTGCTGGAGGGGATGCGGCCGAATTCCCGGACCCGCGAGACCGTCGTGAACATGAAAATCCCCCCGAATCCTCTGACGCCGCGGCTCTCCACGGCGACAACGGCGCGCTTCCCGTTGATCTCGAACGACGTCCCCATCCCGGCGTTGTTCAGATTTTTCCGGTCGAAGATATCGACGGAAACCGCCCCCTCGTCGAGAAGACCGGCCAGCTCGCCGTTAGTGATCCGCCACGGACCGCCGCGGAAATTCGGCGGTTGGGCGCCGATGAGCTGAACCGGGGCGGATCGCCCCCCCTGGAATTTGGCCGATCCTCCGGCCACGATGAACGGATAGGCTTTCCGGACTCCGGGAATGGATTCGAGCTGATGTCCGATCCGGACGTCGATCGGACCGAGGGCGTTGACGTTGGTCGTCTTGTTGTCGACGACCCAGAGATCGGTCTGGGTGTTATCCACGAGCGAGGCCATGGCCCCCGTCAGGAACAGGAATATCCCGGTCTGCTGGCCCACCAAGAACGTGGAGATGACGATGCCCAGAACGACGCCGATCGATTTCGGCTTGTCGTAGCTGATGAAGCGGAAGGCGAATCGAAGCATGGCGGGCCGTCAAGACTCCTTGAGGAGGACGACGCCTTCCACCCGGGTCCCGAACAGGACGCGGGATCCCGGATCCAGAGTGATCCAGATTTCCCGGACGCGCCGGTCTTCCAGAGACCCGACATCATCGGAAAACAGCGATTTCTTTCTCAGGGAGGGGCCGGCGAACGTGACCTTGCCCTGGCCCAGCGCCTCGGTCATCCCCGGCGCCCGGATGTAGGCTTTCTGTCCCGGCTGGATCAGGCCGGCGAACATCTCATCGATCTCGACCCGGGCGATGAGCGCGCTTTTCGGGGCAAATGTTCCGAAGGGCTTCTCCGGCGAGATGAGCGAGCCGACCGTGATGTCCAGAGACAGGATCTGCCCGTCGGAGCGGGCTTTGAAGAATCGCCGGTCGTATTCCGCCTGCGACAGCCGTTGATCGGCCTGGGCCTGCTTCAGGATGTCTTCGGCCGCAACGACGCCCGCCTCGAGCCGTTTGATGTCCTCCAGCAGCGATTCATAATCGGCTTTGGCCGCGTCGAATATGGATTGGGCCTGGGCGTCCTGTTCGGTGAGGACCTTGGCCCGGATGAAGGAAAGCCGGGCATTTTCCGTCCTGGCCCGGGCCGACCCCAGGGCGGCCCGGGCCGCGTCGATCTGGGAACGCTGGGATTGAACCTGGGCCGCTTTCAGCCCCAGCCCGGCTTTTTCGATGGCGCTCGAAAGCTCCAGGAGGGTCTGGCCTTGGGCCACGACGTCGCCGGCGCGGAAGAAGATCCCCGTCACGATCCCGGACACCTCGCTCTGGAGATCCAAGATCTTGAGCTCCGGTTCGATCCGTCCGAGCCCCACGACCTGGGTGGGGGTCATGTCCATCTCCGGTTTGCTCTCCGGAGGGGAGTCCGTCTTCGATTGGCATCCCGCCGTGAACCCGACCGCCAGGGTTGCCAGGGCCCAGCCGAGAAATTTTGTCCGTGATTTTTTCATGGCGTTCCATTCCCGTCCTTTTTTTCGAGGACGTTCCCGTTTTTCATGAAGATGATCTTGTCCGCGTATTTTTCGAGTCTGGGATCGTGCGTGACGACCGCCACGGATTTCCCCAGATCGGCAAGATGGCGGAGCTCCTCCATGACGGTTTCGAAGGAACCGGCGTCCAACGCCGCCGTGGGCTCATCGCAGAGGATGATGGCGGGGTCGGAGACCAGGGCCCGGGCGATGGCCACCCTCTGCTGCTCGCCGCCGGACAGCTGTTTGGGGAGGGATTTTCTTCGATGGGTCAGTCCGACCAGGTCCTGAGCCCGCCGGACTTTTTCCCGGACGGCGTCTTTGGAAAGCTTATTCAGGAGGAGGGGCAGCATGATGTTCTCTTCGGAATTGAGGGGCGAGATCAGGTTGAAGTTTTGAAACACGAATCCGATGAGGCTCCGGCGGAGCTTCGCCAGCTGCCGGTCGTTGAGGTCCTTGGTGTTGACCCCTTGGATGCAGACGCAGCCTTCCGTGGGATAGAGGACACAGCCGAGGAGCGAGAGCAGCGTCGTCTTCCCGGACCCCGAGGGTCCGACGATCAGAAGAAGTTCGTTTCTGTTCAAGAGCAGGTCGGTTTTATGGAGGGCGACGATCTCCTGACCGCCGGTCTTGAAGATCTTCGACGCCCCGATCAGTTCGGCGACAATCGAGGGATTGTTTTGAGGGCAGCGGTCCGGGGACTTCGGTTCGGCCATGGGAGCTATAGTATAACCAAAGAAGGGCGAAAAATCAGCAGGAACATGCGTCGGTGGAAGGTCTTCAAAATATCAGTTTCTTCAAGCCGACGGCGCCGGCGAGAATTGCCAGCATGAATAAACCGGTGAGTCGGCAATTTTGGGCCGAAACCGCTATTGAAATCTGCATCCTTTTATGCTATTTTGTGGAGCTATTCCATGATCGAGTCCTGAGGAGGCCGTCAATGAGCAAGGATGGAAAATATTTTTTTACTTCAGAATCCGTGACCGAGGGTCATCCGGATAAGATCTGCGACCAGATCTCGGATTCCGTTCTGGACGATCTTCTTCGTCAGGACCCCAAGAGCCGCGTCGCCTGCGAAACGCTGACCACGACCGGGCTCGTCCTCATCGCCGGGGAGATCACGACCCTGGGCTACTGCGATTTCCAGAAGCTCGTGAGAAGCACGGTCCACGACATCGGCTACACGAAAGCGGAATACGGTTTTGACTATAAAACGTGCTGCGTCATTTCCTCGATCCACGAGCAGTCCCCGGACATCGCCCAGGGCGTGAATGAGACCGAGGGACATGAGCAGGGCGCTGGGGACCAGGGCCTGATGTTCGGGTATGCCTGCCGGGAGACGCCGGAGCTCATGCCTATGCCGATCATGCTGGCCCACAAGATCGTCCGCCGCCTGAGCGAGATCCGGAAGGACAAGACCCTGCCCTACCTCCGGCCGGACGGCAAGTCCCAGGTCACCATCCAATACGAGGGAGAAGTACCCAAGCGCGTCGAGGCCGTGGTCGTCGCGGCCCAGCACAATGAAAAAGTCAGGATGGAGGACCTTCGGGAAGACATCAAGCGCGAGGTCATCAAGAAGGTCATTCCCGCCAACCTCATCGACAAGGACACCTGGAAAAAAGTCTTCATCAACGGCACGGGCAGGTTCGAGATCGGCGGCCCGCTCGGCGACACCGGGATCACCGGCCGCAAGATCATCGTGGATACCTACGGCGGCGTGGGAAGCCACGGTGGCGGCGCCTTTTCGGGGAAGGACCCCTCTAAGGTCGACCGTTCCGGCTCCTATATGGCCCGTTATGTCGCCAAGAACCTCGTGGCCGCGGGCCTCGCCGATAGGCTCGAACTCCAGCTGGCCTACGCCATCGGCGTCCCTGAGCCCGTTTCCGTCATGGTGGATTCGTTCGGGACGGCCAAGATCTCTGAAGACAAGATCAAGGAACTCATCCGGGCCCACTTCAAGCTGACGCCCAAGGGCATGATCAGCTATCTCAACCTGCTGCGGCCCATCTATAGGAAGATCGCCGCCTACGGCCACTTCGGCCGGACCGAAGAAGAGTTCACCTGGGAATGGACCGATAAGGCTTCAGCGCTCAAGAAGGACGCCGGCCTGTAATCGTCCCAAAATTGCCGATAGGATGTGTGTCGGCAATTTTGGGAGACTTCGAGGATAAAGGGATGAAACATGGATTTTGACGTAAAAGACCTGAAATTGTCACGGCAGGGGAAGCTCAAGATGGAATGGGCGGCGCGATCCATGCCCGTCCTCGAAAGGATCAAGCTCCGCTTCGGGAAAGAGAAGCCCCTCAAAGGACTGAGGATCTCGGCCTGCCTCCACGTGACGAGCGAGACAGGAAACCTGATGCAGGCCCTGAAGCTCGGGGGGGCCGAGGTCAGGCTCACGGCCTCCAATCCCCTCAGCACGCAGGACGAGGTAGCCGCCGCCATAGTGAAGTACGACCGGATCTCCGTCTTCGCCATCAAGGGGGAGGACAACAAGACCTATTACCGCCACCTCAACCAATCCCTCGACCACGCCCCGCAGATCACCATGGACGACGGTGCGGACCTGGTGTCGACGATCCACTCCAGCCGCCGGGACCTCCTGCCCGGCATCCTCGGCGGGACCGAAGAAACCACGACGGGGGTCATCCGCCTTCGAAGCATGGCTAGGGAAAAGGTCCTGGGCTATCCCATCATCGCTGTGAACGATGCCGACACGAAGCACCTCTTCGACAACAGATATGGAACGGGCCAAAGCACGCTGGACGGCATCCTGCGGGCAACGAACGTCCTGCTGGCCGGACTCAACTTCGTCGTGGTCGGCTACGGCTGGTGCGGCAAGGGACTGGCCATGCGGGCCAAGGGCGCAGGGTCCCATGTTGTCGTCTGCGAGGTGGACCCCATCAAGGCCCTGGAAGCTGAGATGGACGGCTTTTCGGTCATGCCCATGGCCGAGGCCGCCCGGATCGGGGACGTTTTCGTGACCGTGACCGGGAACAAGGGAGTCATAAGGCGGGAGCATTTCCTTAAGATGAAGGATGGGGCCATCGTCGCCAACTCCGGCCACTTCAACGTCGAGATCGACATCCCAGCCCTCGAAAAGCTGGCCCACGGCAAAAGGCAGATCCGGCCGTTCATTGACGAATACACGCTCAAAGGAGGCAGGAAGATCAATCTCCTGGGGGAGGGACGGCTGGTCAACCTTGCCGCCGCAGAAGGCCATCCGGCCATGGTCATGGACATGAGCTTCGCCAACCAGGCCCTCAGCGCCCGGTATCTCGCCAGGCATGGAAGATCGCTGGAGAAGAAGGTCTATCCCGTGCCCGGAGCCATCGACCGGGAGATCGCGGCCCTGAAACTCGCCTCGATGGGGGTCTCCATCGATAAGCTGACGCCCGCCCAGAAGAAATACCTCGCGGACTGGGAAGAAGGGACCTGATCTGCTTTCTTCCCCTTGATGATGTCCAGATATTCCTTGATCTTGTCCTTCGTTTCCTGGTCCTGGACCAGCGGTGAGATCCTTTCCAGGACCTCCCGGGCCTTTTCGAACTCGCTGTTCTTGAAATAGGCCGCGCCCAGATTGAAGCCGAAGCCGGTCTCGTTGGGGACCAGGCTGACCGCTTCCTCGTAGGCGTCGATGGCGCCTTCAATATCGCCCTTTCGTTCCAGGATTTGTCCCTTCAGGTCGTGGGCCATCGCCAGACGCTTCTTGATCTGTACGGCCCTCTGGACGTTTTCGTAGGCTTCGTCGATCCTGTCCATCAAGAAATAGAGGCGCGCCAGGTTGTAATAGGGAAGCTCCCGTGAAGAATAATTGACGTCTTCGAGGGCCTTCTTGAACTCCTGCTCGGCCTTGTCGACGAACCTCAATTCCTGGTAGATCGTCCCCAGGTTGTTGCGGGCTTCCGTGAACTGGGGGTTGATCTCAAGACTTTTCTGGAAGGCCGCCGTCGCCTCCTGGAGGTTCCCCTTTATCGATTGGGCCAGGCCGAGGGCGTTCCAAGCCAGGAAGTACCGGGGGTTCAGAGAGACACTTTTATTGAGATACCGGATGGCCTCGTCGACACTGTTACTATTAAGGTAGAAAAGCCCCAGGTTATACTGATACTGGGGGTCTTTTTCGCGGGACCTGGCCAGCTTCGTCTGGCTTGACGCGCAGAACGTCAGGCTGAGGCAGGCGAGCACAATGAGCGCTGGCTTCATCTTCATCCGTCCCTCCTTTCTAAGGCGCCTCCGCCTCCGGGCTCACTCGATCTTGAGCGCCCTTGACATGAGATCTTCAATGGCCTTTCGGGGCGATTTATTCCTATATAGGACCTGATAGACCTCGTCCGAGATGGGCATCTCGATATTCTCCCGCCGGGCGAGATGACGGGCCGAAAGTGTCGTTCGGACGCCTTCGGCCACCATCTTCATCCGCGACAGGATCGCTCTCAGGGACCTTCCCTTGCCCAGCTCGCTTCCGACGTAATGGTTCCGGCTCAGTTCCCCGGTGCAGGTCAGGATCAGGTCCCCCATCCCCGCGAGCCCGGAGAACGTTTCCCTTCGGGCGCCCAGGTGCGTCCCGAGTCGATTCATCTCCACGAGTCCCCGGGTCATCAGGGCGGCCTTGGAGTTCAAGCCGCATTCCAAGGCGTCGGAGATCCCGGCCGCGATGGCAATGACGTTCTTCAACGCCCCGCCGAGCTCCACACCGATGACGTCGGATGAAGAATAAGCCCTGAGCGCCAAGCTCGAGATGAGGTGCTGGACCTTTCGGGCGCATTCGGGATCCTTGGAGGCCACGACCACGGCCGTCGGGTTTCCCTGGGCGACCTCCTTGGCGAAGCTCGGGCCGGAGAGGACCGCCAGGCGGGGCTTCCGGTAGGGATGGAAGACCTCCTCCATGACCTGACTCATCCTCATGAGCGATTTCTGTTCCAGTCCCTTGGTCAGGCTGACGACGATCTGGTCCGCCGTGAGGTAGGGTGCGATCTCGGCGTAGAGGCCCCTGCAGAACTGGGAAGGGACAGCGACGAAGAGGACCTCCGTCGAAACGACGGCCTCCGGAAGGTCGTGATAGAAGGATACCGGGGCGGGGAAGACATGCCCCGGAAGGAAGGTCTTGTTCTCCCGCGTTTTGAGGAGGGTCTCAAGGATGTCCGTCTCGCGCACCCAGAGCTTTGTCCTGACCTTCAGTCTTCCCAGATGCAGGGCGAACGCCGAGCCCCAGCTGCCGCCGCCGATGATGCAGGCCTTCATGAGACCCTCTCCCCAAACTTCCTTTCCCGGCCTTCGAGGAGGCGCCGGATGTTACCGGAATGCTTGATGATGACAAGGGAGGCGATGGCAATCCCCCACACCGCCGTCTCGGGCCTTCCGTGGAATAGGAGCACCAAGACCGGGAAGCTCAGGGTGGCCATGATCGAGCCAAGTGAAACGTAGCGGCTGAGGACGACGATGAGGATAAACACGCCTACGCTCAAGAGGAGGGGGCGGAAGGCGACCGCGGCGAAAGCTCCGATCGTGGCCGCGACCCCCTTCCCACCGCGAAAGCGGATGTAAACCGGAAAGCAGTGGCCCAGGATGGCCAGGAAAGACGCGATCAGCGCGAGCCGGGGGTCCCGGAATAATTTAACTGCCAAAAACGCCGGCAGAAAGCCCTTGAGGACATCGAATACGGCCACGGGGACGGCATGCTTCCAGCCCTTGAGGCGCATGACATTGGTCGCGCCCGTGTTCCGGCTCCCGAACTCCCGAATGTCCTTTTTCTCACTCAGTTTGAAAAGGAGATAACCGGCGGGGATGGCCCCGACAAGATAGGCGAGGACGGCGAAGAGGATTTTCACCTGAACTCGACCTCGGCGAGGACGGAATGATCTGCGCCGTCCGGCCGGAGGACGCTCTCGAAAAACCTGATCCGGTCGACCATCATGTGCCCGAAGTCCGTTTCCCGGAATCTTTCGAGTTCATCGAGGACGGGCTCGAGTCCCTGGGGGGACTTCACCCGCCCCAGGGTCAAGTGGGGATGGAACGGCCTGTCCTCGCGCGGGAACCCGATCGTCTCGAAACCCTCTTCCATCGCCTCATGGAGGGCCATGAGTTCGGGCGTCTCGGTGATCCCCGCCCAAATCACCCTTGTGCTCCTCTTCCTGCCCGGCGGGAACGTGCCTGTCCCTTTCAGCTGAAAGAGAAAAGAGGAATGTTTCTCCGCGATGGTCTTCAGGAGGCCGATGACGTCCCCGGCTTTCTCCGGGGGGATGTCACCCAGGAACTTGAGCGTCAGGTGCATTCCGGCGGATTTGACCCACTTGACGCCCCCGGCGCCTTTTTTGATGTTGCGGATCAGGGCTTCCATGTTGATCTTGAGATCCGGGGCCAGGTCTATGGCGACAAAGGTTCTCATATTTCCTTCTCCAGGAGCCGCCTCCTCAACATATCCAGGGCTTTCTGAGTAGACTGGAACTTGACGAGCTCTCTCCTTCCAAAAAAAACGTTTTTCCCGACGGCCGCACCGTTACGCCAGGCCAGTCCCGTGAATACAAGGCCGACCGGCTTGGCTGCCGTCCCGCCGTCGGGGCCGGCGATCCCGGTGATGGACAGGCCGTAATCGGAACCCGACCTCCGCATGACGCCCAGGGCCATGGCTTCGGCCACCGGACCGCTCACAGCCCCGTGCTCCCTCATCACTGACCTGGAGACGCCGAGGAGCCTGTTCTTGGACTCGTTGCTGTAGGAGACGACACCCTCAAGGAAATAACTCGAGCTTCCGGGGACATTGGTCAAACGGTGGCTTAAAAGCCCCCCCGTGCAGGATTCGGCGCAGGCGAGAGTCCTTCCCCGGGACCGCAGGAGCGCGCCCACGGCCTCCTCCATCGTCTCACCGGTCCTGGAATAGACGTTATCGCCGAGCTTCTTCAGGAGAAGCTTTTCCATGGTTCCGAGGACCGCTTCGGAGCTTGCGGGATCTCCTGCGCCCGAGACCGCCAGCCGGATCTGCAGCTCGCCGGGGGAGGCGAGGGTCGTGATATTGACCTCCGGCGGGAGGTTCGCGTAGACCGCCCGGATCCTGTTCTCCATCATGGATTCCCCTATCCCCGTGATCTTGATGACCCGCCGGAGCGTGAACCCCGACCTGATGGTCCGGAGCCTTGGCCAAACGTCCTTCTCGAAAATGGGCTTGAGCTCATGAGGAGGTCCGGGCAGGAGGACGAGCCTTTCGGAACCGGAAGCGATCCAAAGGCCGGGGGCCGTCCCGTTGGGATTCGTCAGGACCTCGGCGCCCTCGATGACGTAACACTGTTTCCTGTTGGACGAGGGCATCGGCATGCCCCGCCTTCGGAAGCGCTCACGGACACTTCTGCTCACGGCCTCGTTGAGAACAAGCTTTCTTCCAAGGGCCTTCGCGGCGGCTTCCCTGGTTCGGTCGTCCTCTGTGGGGCCAAGGCCCCCCATGGCTATGATGAGCCGGGAGCGTTTCATGGCCGTCCGAAAGCAGCCCACGAGGTCCTCACGATCGTCCGTCACGATCGTCTTAAAGGCGACGCCGATGCCCAGGTCGTTGAGGCGCTCGATGAGGAAGAGGGAATTCGTGTCCTGAAAATACGGCGTCAGGAGTTCCGTCCCGACCGCCAGGATCTCCGTTTTAAGGTCCACCGTTCTCTTCATAGGAAAAGGAGGATGAGCCGGAGGAACACCGCCGCGGCGAGTCCCGCGCCGACATCATCGGCCATGATCCCCCACCCATGGGGAAGCGCTTCCAGCTTCTTGATGGGATAGGGCTTGATGATATCAAAGATCCGGAAAAGAAAAAAGGCCAGAAGCAGTTCCTTCCAGCCCGGGGTCATGAGGAAGAGCGCGATAAGCTGGCCGCAGGTCTCGTCGATAACGATCCTACCGGGGTCTTTCCGGTTGAGGAGCCGCGCGTAGCGGTTCGCGGCCGCCCCGCCCGCGATGAACACGGCGACAATGATCAGCGCCTGGAAAGGCCAGGAGAGCTTGTAAAGGCCGAGCTTAAAGAGGAGCACTGTGAGGAAGCTGGCCACTGTTCCCGGCGCTACGGGGAAGAATCCCGTCCCGAAGAAAGTCGAGAAGATCATGGACAGAGTATTCATGGAACCCGCTTGCCCCGCAGATCATATATGTCCGCGGCGGTGATTTCAACTTTCAGCATGGGCATCCGTCCAGTTGGACGGGTCCCCCCGTCCTCGACCATAACGATCCCATCCACCTCGGGGGCTTGATACTTGGTCCGGCCGGCCCAGCCGCCTCCCTTTTTCAACGGACCTTCGAGAAGGACGTCCAGCGTCCGCCCAACGTACTCCCGGTTGCGTTCCATGGAGATCCTGGCCTGCATCCCCATGATCTCGTCCCTTCTCCGGTCCTTTTCTTCCTGGGTCAGGGGATCGGTCAGGGCCTTAGCGGCCGTGCCGGGCTCCGGAGAATATGTGAAGACCCCCAGATGGTTGAACCGCGCCTCCAGGACGAATTGCTTAAGCCCCAGGAATTCCTTCGCGCCCTCGCCGGGGAAACCGACGATGAGCGAGGTCCGGAGGGCGATGTCCGGCACCTTTTTTCTGATCTTGTCGATGAGCTTGAGGGCCCGTTCGCCGTCCGAGCCCCTCTTCATCTTCCTGACGACAACAGGGTCGGCGTGCTGAAAGGGGATGTCGAGGTAAGGGCAGACCTTCGGCTCGCCAAGGACCTCCAGAAGGCCGTCCGTGACTTCCTCCGGGTAGCCGTAAAGGACACGGATCCATTCGATCCTTTCGATCCTGATGAGCCTCCGGATAAGCCGGATCAGGCCGTCCTTGAGGCGCCGGTCCCTCCCGTAAAAGGTCGTGTCCTGGGATATGAGGTCGATCTCCCGTATACCCCGGCCGGCCATCGCCCGGGCCTCTTCGACGATGGATGCCGGGCTGCGCGATCGATAGGGACCCTTGATCCTCGGGATGGAGCAAAAGGAGCATCGGTGGGAACACCCCTCCGAGACCTTTAGGTAGGCCCATCCGGAGGGTGTCGAGATGATCCGGGGAGACTTGTGATCGTACAGGAACGTCCGCCCGCGCTCCCGGACGGGCTTTCCCTCGACGGCATCGACGATCCGGTCGAAGCTCCCGACTCCGAGCCAGGCATCCACCCAGGGATACGTTCTCTTCAGGTGGTCCCTTTCCTTCGCGACATAACAGCCGGTGACCGCGAACTTTTTTTCGGGGCGCCGCGTCTTCAGCCGGGCCAGTTTCCCGAGGACATCGTCCGCTTCGTCCCTTGCGGGCCGGATGAAGCCGCAGGTGTTGACGATGACGATGTCGGCATCCTCCGGGGAACGGACGAAGCCGTATCGGGCTTTATGGAGATGGCCCAGCATGACCTCGCTGTCGACCAGGTTCTTGGCACAACCCAAGTGGATGAGGGCCACTTTTTTCCTTGGGGAAGGGGGTTGGATCGTCATTCGGTCCCGGCGGTCAAGGGTAGATCCGGTAAAGGAGCCTGGGAAAGGGGATGGTTTCGCGGATGTGCTTGATCCCGCAGATCCAGGCCACCGTCCGTTCGACGCCCAGGCCGAAACCGGAGTGGGGGAAGGAGCCGAACTTTCTCAGATCGATATACCACTCGTAGGCTTCGCGGGGCAGGTCGTTCTCCCTGATCCGCCGTTCGAGGAGGGCGAGGTCGTGGATGCGCTGGCCGCCGCCGATGATCTCGCCGTAACCCTCCGAGGCCAGGAAGTCGACACCCAGGACCAAGTCCGGCCGGACGGCGTCCGGCTGCATGTAAAAAGCCTTAATTTTGGCTGGGAAATGGGTGACGCAGACGGGGGTCGGGAAGATCTCTGAAATGATCGCTTCTTCGGGGGCCCCGAAGTCATCGCCCCATTCGATGGCGGAGCCTTTCTCCTTGAGCTTGGGAACGGCCGCATCATAGGTCAGCCGCGGAAAGGGCTTTCGGATGACCGCGAGACGCTTGATGTCCCGTTCGAGGACATCCAGGTCGTCCTTCCGTTTTTCCAGGACACGTTCGATGATGAAGACGATGAGATCCTCGCCGAGTTCCGTGATGTCCTCGAGCGTCGCGAAGGCGACCTCGGGCTCCACCATCCAGAATTCGATGAGATGACGGCGGGTCTTGGATTTTTCGGCCCTGAAGGTCGGACCGAAACAGTAGACCTTGCCGAAGGCTGCGGCCGTGGCCTCGTTGTAGAGCTGTCCGCTCTGACTGAGATAGGCCTTCTGATCGAAATATTGCGTTTCGAAAAGCGTCGTCGTCCCTTCACAGGCGCTCGGCGTTAAGATGGGCGTATCCATCAGGCGGAACCCGCGGCCGTCGAAGAAATCCCGGATGGCCTTGATGACCTCCGCCCGGACTCGAAGGACGGCATGCTGTTTCTGCGATCGCAGCCACAGGTGTCTGTGCTCCATCAGGAACGGTGTGCTGTGCTCCTTAAGCGTGATCGGATAATCCTGGGCCACCTGAAGGACCTCGATCTCATGGATGGTGAGCTCGTGGCCTCCCGGCGCCCGCTTGTCCTCCCGGACGTGGCCTCGGACGATGACCGAGGACTCCTGGGTCAGGGAATCGAATATTCGGAACAGGGGATGCTCCTTTTCTGCCGAGAAGATCGTCGCCTGGATGATCCCCGTTCCGTCACGGATGAGGAGGAACCGGACCTTGCCGCTCGAGCGCTTGTTGTAAACCCAGCCGCGGACCTCGATATCCTGGTCCTTATGGCCGGCGATGTCCTCGATGTAAATCCACTTCATAATGTGGGAATTATAGAGCTTTCGGACGGCGAAATCAATTCGGCTCCGAACCGCCCTTCATGGCAGTGGATCGAAGGCGGAGATCTTCCTCAGTTTTTCAACGATACCCGGAAGTTCATGGAGCACGACATCCACGTCCTCGTCCCTGCTGAACCTGCCCAGGGACATGCGGATGCAGGACCTCGCGATCTCAGGCCTGAGCCCGATGGCCAGGAGCACATAAGACGCCTCATCGGAATCCTCGCTGCAGGCCGAACCGGTGGATACGTAGATCTCCTTGGTGGCCAAGGCCAGGAGGATCGCCTCGGCTTCGAGGCCGGGGAAGGCGAAGTTCAGCGTGCTTATGACGCGTTTTTCAGGGTGCCCGTTGAACCTGACCTTGGGGATCTTTTCTTCAATGCCGGTCTTGAGCCTGCCGGCAAGCTTTTCGATACGGTCCTTGTCCTTCTTCCACCTATCGGCGAGGATGCGCACGGCCTCGCCGAACCCGACGATGCCGGAGGTGTTCTCGGTCCCGGCCCTCAATCCCCGCTCCTGGTGGCCGCCGTGGAGGAACGGCCGGATGTTTGTGCTCCTCCGGATGTATAGCGCCCCGATCCCCTTGGGACCGTAGACCTTGTGGGCCGAGACCGTCAGCAGGTCGACGCCGAGCTTGTCCGCGTTGACCTCGATCTTGCCGAACGTCTGGACCGCATCGGTATGGACGAGCGCGCCCTTGTCATGGGCGATCCGGACGACGTCCTTGATGGGTTGGATGGTCCCGATCTCGTTGTTGGCGTGCATGATGGAAACGAGGGCCGTCCGGGGAGTGACCGCGTCCCTGAGGAAATCCAGGTCGATGAGCCCGGTCCCGTCCACCGGGACATAGCTGACCTTGACGCCTTTTTTTTCGAGGTATCTTGCCGTTTCCAGAACAGCCGGATGTTCGATGACTGAAGTGATGATCTCGTTCTTATCCGGGTTCGCGTCCAGAACGCCGCTCAGGGCGAAATTATCGGCCTCTGTGCCCGACCCCGTGAACGTGATCTCGGACCTGTGCGCTCCGAGAAATCCGGCTATGGCCTCCCGGCTTTCGGTCACGATCTCCTTGGCCTTACGGCCGATAGGGTAGAGGGACGAGGGATTCCCGAAGTTCTCCTTGAGGAACGCGGCCATCTTTTCGGCCACGCGCGGGTCCAACTGGGTCGTCGCGTTATTGTCCAGGTAAACCATCGATATTCACCAGTTCTTTCGTTTCTCGGTCGAATCGCTTTTTCTATTATACTCCTCCCGATTCATTTGGTTAAGCGCATTGAATCATCTCTGCTAATACAAACACATTAGGTCGTTTAACATCTGATTTTGGACGGTCCTGAATAGCGTCCTCATTCCCCCGGACCCCAGGGAACCAGTCCCGTCGGTTCCCCCCGTCGCACCTCTATCGGCGACGCGGACGATTTCGGAGCCCCCCTCCGATTATCGGAGGGGGTAGGGGATGGCAAGAAATAAAAACAAAGTCTTGGGCGTGTCGCCGATATAGACTTCATAGGGCTCGGGTCCCCCCTCCGCTACGGGGGCTTGAGGACGCTATTCAGGACCGTCCATACATTGTGACTTTATTTATTGCGTTCGCATTGGCATCCTATTACCGATTCTGGCAATTATGTAATAGCTGCCCACCCAATTCTTAGGCGCCGGCCTGAGGTCGCCCGGCGACAAATAGCAGCCCAGTGTTGTAAAGAATATTGACGAGAACCGCCCAGGTTCGTCATCCCGGCCAGGACAACCGCGTTCATGTTAACGAACGGTCTGGTTTTTTCCCCTTGTGGCCATATCCGTACAGCGAATATCATTTTGGCATGTTTTGTGCTGGATGAACTTGAGGGCAAAGTTTGATATAAAAAGAAAATAAAGCATATGTCAGCTTCTGTCCGGCTTCAGCCGGCGAGCGATTTGGCAGCGGAAAGGGAAGAGGCCGAAACACATCGGGGATTGAAGGAGCAACAGCATGAAAAAGACCGCAAGCGTTTTATTGATGGTTCTTGTCTGCTTGAACTGGGCTTCGGCGCAAAAGGCAGAAAGCCAGGAAGCGGAAAAAGAAAAGATCGCCCAGACGATAAGCTCCTGCATCGGCTGGGCCAAAGACAAGAATCTCAACCTTCTTTTCAGCGTCATTGCCCACGATGAAGATTATATCAGCGTCTCGCCCGGTAAAAGGGTTGTCAAACGTTTTGAAGACGTCCAGCAAAGCGTCCCCTTCTGGATGAGCCCGGATTTCAAGTATGTCCGTCATGAATTGAAGGACCTGGAGATCACATTCGCCCGCTGCGGCGAAGTCGCTTGGTTCTATTGCGTCCTGGATGATATCAACACTTACAAGGGCGAGCCTGCTTCATGGGAGAACACGAGGTGGACGGGCGTCGTGGAAAAGCGGGACGGCAAATGGGTCATCGTTCAACAGCATTTTTCTTTCGCCAGCGACCGGTGAGCCGGACATCTTCATGAAAAAATATTTTCTTGTTCTTCTCTTCGGGCTTATCATGATGGCCCCGGTCACGGCCGCTCAGACTGGAGACGAGCTGCCCCTGCACACCAAGCGAATGAGCGACAGGGTCCTCATCGCCTGGGTCGGCGACGCCATGCAGACGATCGACGTCGTCGCCCTTTCCACCGCCCGCGGGATCGTCGTTATCGAAACGAACCTCATCCGGTCTGCCGACGTCAGAATCCGGCGCGCCATCGAAAAAAAATTCGCCAGGAAAGATTTCAAGTACCTCATAAACACGCACTTTCACCACGACCACACCTGCGGCAACCAGGTTTACGCCGACGCGACGATCGTCGCACACAAGAGCGTCCCCGAGGGCATGAAGGGAGAGCTCACGGGAGAGGGGCTGGTCAAGCAAATCGAAAAGTTCAAGGGATTGCTCAAGGATTGGGAAGAGCGGCAAAAAAAAGCGGCCCCCGATTCCCGGGATTATCACTTCTTCCGGGAGGGCGTCATCCTCCTCAAGACGACGCTCGTCGAGCTCCAGGACGGCTTTGTGCCCACGTTTCCCGCGGTCCTTTTTGATAAGAGCATGATTCTCGACATGGGGGATATGACCCTGGAGCTCTACGCTGTCGGCGGGACGCATACGTCGGGCGACATCATCGTCTTTGTCCCCGAGGAGGGGCTGGTAGCGATCGGGGACATGTGGCCCGACCAAGTGCTGCCCTACTTGCAAAAGGGAGGGAGCTGGGACCTGGATCTTATCCTGGAAAACTGGGGCAGGGTCGTCGAGAGCGGCCGGGAGATCAAGCATGTGAATTTCGCCCATTCGGACATGGAACTCGGCGTGGAAACCTTCAAGGAGCAGTACCGGTACCTCAAAACGATGTGGGACGGGCTTGGGGAAATCCACCGCCAGGGGGCAACTTTGGAGGAGGCGAAAAAGAAATTCACGATCGAAAAGGACTTCCCTTATTTCAAGGACAGAAGGCTCAAGATCAGGGATACGAATATCCACGACAACAACGTCGAGGCGATCTGGGAAAAGCTGGCGGCGCGGGGAAGCGGCGGCCCTTTCGGCCCGTCCATAGAGGACGATTTTGCTCAAATCGAACGATCCATCCGGGATACGATCGGCTGGGCTAAGACCAAGGATTTTCGTCTCCTCTACAGCGTCATCGCTAACGACGCGGATTTCCTCGAAGTCCATCCGAACGACCGGGTGGTCAAGGGATTCGAGGAGTTCAAGAAGGCGGAAAAGTTCTGGGGCAGCCCCGATTTCAAGGCCGTCCGCTACGAGATCCGGGACCTCAAGATCACCCTGTCCAAATCCGGCGATGTGGCTTGGTTTTTCTGTATCCTCGACGACATCAACGAGTGGAAGGGTCAGCCCGCGAACTGGGAGAACACCCGCTGGACCGGCGTTTTAGAGAAAAGGGGAGGCCGCTGGGTGATCGTCCAGCAGCATTTTTCCTTCGCCTCGAAGGATTGAGTATCCACGTTTTATTGGAGGTATCTCATGAAGCTGCGTTCGAAATCGTCCATACGTTTCATGTATGGATTAATGTTGACGCTCGTTGCGGCCGGCGTTATCCTGTCCGACGAGGAGAGCTTCTTCGGTCAGGCTCCGCCCGGCCTGGAGCCGGTGAAGTTCGCGCCCGAGATCCTGACCTCCGAGAAGCATCCCCACGGACAACTGGCCTTTTCGCCGGATGGAAAGAGCGTCCTCTGGTCGGCGATGCTTCAGGACGGGCCCGAGCAGACGATCTATTGCAGCACCTTCAACGGGAAAACGGTTTCCAAACCAGAAGTCGCGCCGTTCGCGGCCGCCTCCGGCAACGGCGGTCCGGCGTTCTCGGCTGACGGCAAGCGCTTGTTCTTCAGCGCCGAACTCCCTCCGGTCGGAGACCCGCCCAAACGGCCCACCGCGATCTGTTATGTCGACAGGTCCGGTTCGGGATGGACCAAACCTTCGGTTATCGAATCTACCGTCGACACGCGGATGACTAAAGGCCAAGTGTCCGTCGCTCGCAGCGGAAACATCTATTTTTCGGGGAGAGTGCTCACGGAAAGGACGCCAGGCATTTACATCTGTAAATATTCCGACGGCGGATATCTCTCTCCGGAGAAACTATCAGGGCTTCTTGCCTCAGGGGCCCCGCTGGTGGATCCATGGATCGATCCAGACGAGAAATTCATGTTGCTCTCCTGTTTTCCTGGGGAGGGCCCGCCGATGCGCCCCGATGTCGGCATCAGCTATCGTCAGGCGGATGGGACCTGGAGCAAGCCGGCCGCGATCGGAGGAGCCGTCAACACACCGGCCTACGAACGCTTTCCGTCGCTTTCGAGAGACGGAAAGTACCTCTTCTTCATTCGATCGTACAGCGATGGATTCGTAGGAGACCAAGCCCATTTCTACTGGGTCGACGCGAGCGTCCTAAGCAACGCCGGACGATCATAACGAAAGTGGCCAGAATCCAGCTGTCGGCGAGGTGATTCAGGCCCCAACCACCGCGTCTAACGTGAATTCGAATCGAGAGCGGTCAAACGCTTTCGCGCGTCGGCCAACTCCGGATGGGTCTTGTCGGCGTCCTTCCAGTACTCGAGGAATTTCCGGTACTCGCCCGCCGCGCCGGCCTTGTCCCCTTTATCCTCGAGGACGCGTCCCAGCCGGTAATGGTAGAGGGGATGGATGAGGTAACGAATCCGGTTTCCTGGGTCGATGGTCATGAGTTTCCGATATTCCGCAACGGCTTTGTCGAGCTCGCCTTTCTTCCAATAGGCCCGGGCCAGGACGTCTTTACAAAAGGGCGTATTATAAGTATTCATTTCTACGGTTCCCATACCCGTGAAATTCTTCAGGCGCACTTTTTCGGCGACGGCGACGGCTTTCTCGGGAGAGTCTTCGGCCAGGGCGACCTCCGCTTCCAGAAGTTGATATCGAAAGGTCAAGTCATCCGGATCTTCGCGTTCTGATGAAGGAGAAAAGAAGGATTTTATTTCAGCGAGACGGGCTCGAGCGTCTTCCAGGCGTCCTTGTTTGAGGTCCACCCAACCGAGACGCCAGGCATTATGGGCGGAGACGATATTTTGCCCGGTCGGATCTCCCTGTCTGCTATACTCATAAGAAGCCAGGAACGCCTTCCGGGCCTCGTCGAACCGGCCCAGGTCACAGTAGATGTAGCCTGATATCCTGTCCACGCCGGCCGCGATAAGAGCCGCGCCGTACGACTCGCAGATCTTTCTCAGGGCGAGATACCCGGCCAAGGATTTTTCCCGGCGACCCAAGAAATAATCAATAAAATTTGCGTACCACAGCCACTCCATTTTTTCAGTTGGATTCGCCCGGGCAACCAACTCCTCCAGCCGGCGCGTCACCTCGCCGTAGTTTTCTCGCAAGGCCGCAATGTAGGCCAATCCGGCGCGGGACCCCAAAAAATCCGGCCTGGCGTCCAGGGCCTCCCGATACCTCGCCTCAGCTTCATCCAGGTTCCCCATGTGAACATAGAGCTCGGCCAAAGAGTCGATGGGATTGGGGTCTCCGGGATTGGCCGCGATATAGCGCTTGAAAGCGGCTTCGGCTTTATCAAAATCGCCGGTTGCGGCATGGCTATATCCCAACATATTAAGGGCAGGCCCGAAATTCGGGTCCAGGGCGATGGCTTTCTCGAACTCCGGAATAGCCTCCGAATTTCTTCCATCTGAAAAGTAATCGGCCCCCAGCTCAAAATAAGCGTGTTTTTCCTGCGGATATTTTTCCGTCAACTCCAGCAGGAGCCGGCGCTTTTTCCCTGAGCCTTTCTCGATCGTCGCGGCATATTGGGCCTCGATAAGGAGCCGCTCCTTTTCCGTGGCCCTGGCGGCGAACTCCTTGGCTTTTTTCAGGGCTTCTTCCCGAGCTCTGAAGTCGCGGAGTTGCATCTCGGCATCGGCCAGGTAAAGATAGGCTACGGCGAAGGTCGGATCCAGGGCGACAGCCTTTTCCAGGAATTTTTTGGCGTCCGAGGCCATGAGGTTCTCGGCATCATCCCGGCCCCGGAGAAAATAGTTATAGGCCTCGATAGAGTTCGTCGTTAAGTCCATGACGTTCGCTTGAGGCATTTCAATCTTGAGGGCGGGGCGGCCGATGCCCCGCGATACGGAGCGGCTGATCTCATCGATCTGGGACCTTAGGATGCTGTTGACTCCCTCGCCCCTGGCGGAGGCGCTTTTCAGGAGCTCTCTACTCTCTACGTCCAGCACCTTGACGTCCGAGACGAATGTTTCCCCCGCCTTGCTATAAAATCCGACGACGACCGCCTCGATCTTTTCCCTGCGGCAGACCTCGAAGCCGGCCTCCTCGTCGTAAAGGGCGGATTCGTCTTTGCCGGCTTGCCGGAAAAGGTCCTTCAGTCTCTGCCAGGAAGCGACCCGGATGTGTTTCGACTGTTCAAGGCTGGTGATGAGGAGGTTGGGGATGGTCTCCCGAAGGTAATCGAGGCCTGCGTCCCCGGTCTGGTTCTTGAAGCCGAGGACGGCGATCGTGCGCTTCGAACCCTCGCTCGCCGGAATGAACTGCCAGACAAGGAGAGCGGCCAGCACGAGGAGCAGGGCGGCCGCCGGAACCCAGATCTTCCTCGACGGCAGCCTGACTGTGATTTCCTTCGAGGTCTGGGGCTTGCGGAGCGGAAGGGCGTGGGTCGTCGCCGGCAGAGTTTTTTCGATCCGGGCAAGCTCTGTCCTGAGGGCGTCCGCGCTCTGGTATCGCTTGTCCCTCGTCTTCTCCAGGCATTTCAGGACGAGCTGCCGGAGGTCTTCCGGAATCTGGGCGTTGATCGTCCGCGGGTCCGGCGGCGGCTCGCTTTTCTGCTTGACGGCAATGCTGAGCGGGGTGTCGCCTTCGAACGGGAGGCGTCCCGTCAGCATCTCGAAGAGGACCACACCCAGCGAGTAGATGTCCGAACGTGCGTCGGCCTCCTTCCCGTCCACCTGCTCGGGCGACATGTACTCGGGAGTCCCGATCATCACGCCGGCTCCCGTTATGCCCTTGGTTTTGACCGAGCGGGCGATCCCGAAATCCATGATCCGGGCGCAGCCCTCGCGGTCGATCATGATGTTCTGGGGCTTGAGGTCGCGGTGGACGACGCCCAGGCGGTGGGCTTCGGCCAGTCCCTCAGCGGCCTGCCGGGCGATGGCGACGGACTTGCCGACGGGCAGGGTCCCGATGCTGTGGATGAGACTCTTAAGGTCCTCGCCCGGGACGTATTCCATGGTGATAAAGTAGGTACCGGTCTCTTCTTCGCGACCGAGGTCGTGCATCCGGCAGATGTGGCGGTGGGAGACGGCCCGGGCCAGCCTCAGCTCGTTCCGGAAGCGCTCAACGGTCTGCTTGTCCGAGGCGATGTCGGGATTAAGGAGCTTGAGGGCGAGCTTTTCCCGGACTTCCGTGTCGAAGACCTTGTAGACGCGCCCCATGCCGCCCTTGCCCAGCTCCTCGATGACCTGGTAGCGGCGGGCGAAGGTCGTCCCGGTCGCAAGCTCACGTATCGGCGTGAGCAGGGCTTCGGTCGAGGCCTGTGGGCCGCCTGCTGAGCGGAAAGGAGCTCCGCACCGGCCGCAGAAGCGCGTGCCGGAGGCATTCTCAAAGCCGCACCGGGAGCAGTTCACTGGCCTTACCGCCCTTGCTTGTTCTTTTGCTGACCTTGAGATTAGCAAGAATGCGGCGGATAGTCAATTCAAATGACTATCCCAAAATTGCTGGTAGGATGTGTGTCGGAATTCCAGGGACACGATCCTAATACAAACGCATGAATGAATTTGACATCTGACTTTAAGCGGCCTGAAGCCGCCCTCACTCCCCCGGACCCCGGGGAACCAGCCCCGTCGGTTCCCCCCGTCGAAAATTCCGACACACGTTCTATCGACAATTTTGCGGCCTATTCCGGCGATTGACATCGCCGCCCGGCCGGCGATATATTATCGAGCGTCCTCAAGCTGAAAGAAGAAAACAAGATTGCCGAGCTCATAGAAGACTCTGACGAATTAGCATTCACAAGGGACACGCCCTGGCGATACGAGGAGGTCATATGTCTACAAGAGTTAAGTCTATCCCTTACGTCGTTACCTTAGCGTTTCTTTCGATCATCGTTAGTTGCCGTCAAAAAGTTCCCGAAATAAAAGCTGACATTGTTTTATGGAATGGAAATATTGTCACGATGGACACTCATCTCCCTCATGCCCAAGCCGTGGCCATATTGGGAAACCATATTATCCGTGTGGGCAATGGCAAAGATGTTAAGCCTCTTATCGGAGAAAAAACAAGGATTGTTGATCTTGAGCAGAAGTCCGTTATCCCCGGCCTGATCGACGCGCACGTTCATCCGTTTGGAGCCGGCCGGGCTCTGACCGTTCTGGATTTGAAAGGGCTTAGCAAGGAGCAGATCCTGGAAAAGGTAGCCCGTAAAGCTAAAGAAGCAAAGACAGGAGACTGGATTGAAGCGGAGGGATGGGACCAGGGCTTCTGGGAGGAAAAGGAATTCCCTACGAAATATGAATTAGATGCGGTAACCCCGGACAATCCGGCAGCTCTATCTCGAATAGATGGCCATTCAGGCTGGTATAATAGCCTGGCTTTAGGATTATCCAATATCGATAAAAAGACCAAGGATCCGGAAGGCGGACGAATACTGCGGGATGCCCGGGGAGAGCCTACCGGTATACTCATTGATGAAGCCATGGCCTTTATTGAAGGAGAGAGGTCCGGCGAAGGGCTGGAGCGCAAAGAAGCTTATCTCAAGCTGGCTCTGGAGCAGTTTAGAAAATGGGGGATCACCGGGATCCACGATGCCGGCGCGGACAAGGATTCTTTGCAGGTCTATGAAAAGCTCAGGCAACAAGGCGAGCTCACGGTTAGAGTCTATGCCATGATCAGTGCGGGCAGCAATGCTTTTCCCGAAGCTCTCGCTCAAGGACCGAGGGTTGATAATTTTCTTACGGCGAGAAGCGCTAAATTGCTCATCGATGGGGCATTGGGTTCTCGAGGCGCCTTGCTCTTTGAACCCTATTCGGATTCGCCCGATACCTCAGGCCTGCAGATGATGAAGGACGAAGACGCTTATTCCATAATCAAGAACTCTCTGGAAAGAGGATTTCAGGTCTGTACGCATGCCATCGGAGATAAGGCCCTTCATATCATGTTGGACCTCTATCAAAGAGCGCTGGAAGAAAGTCCTGTTGAGAATCACCGATTCAGGATTGAACACGCATCCGTAATTCAGAAGCAGGATTTGCCCAGATTCAAAGAGATGAATGTGATCGCTGCCATGCAGCCGATTTTCATAGGGGAATATGGTCGTTGGGCCGAGGATCGATTGGGGCCCCAGAGGATCAAGGATGTTCTTATTTTCAGACAGCTCTTAGATACGGGGGTGGTCGTCGCCGGAGGAACAGATTCCCCGGCTTCTGATACCGGCAACCCCCTTTTCAATTTTTATACCGCAGTAACGAGGAAAAGTCCTTATGGCGTGCCTCAAGAATGGTATGGGCTGGAGAAAATCACCAGGGAAGAAGCTTTGCGAATGCTGACACTTGATGCGGCTTATGCTGCTTTTGAGGAAGACGCTAAAGGCAGCATAAAAGTCGGCAAGCTGGCTGATATCGTCGTGCTCGATCAGGATATCATGAAAATAGATGAGGAAAAGATACTCAACACAGAAGTGTTAATGACAATTTTGGATGGGAAGATTATATACAGCTCTAACTCTTTTTGATTCCACGGGCTCTGATAAGAAATGGAGGTTTGTATTTCACTCACCTTCCGTACATCTCGAAGAAATCTGCTCTACGGGACTATGGCAAAGAGCCGGGCCGGAAAACCCGAGCCCGCTTTCGGCTTCGGCCAGGAGCAGACCAAAAGGGCGCCTGCTTCGGGCACTTTATCGAGATTAGCTATGAGCTCGATCTGGAAGTGGTTGGTCTTTAAAACATAGCTTTCGCAGGAAAAAAATTCGCCTATCTGTGTAACGGCGGCATCAGCATCGATGGGCTCATGGCCTATGGCTGTTACGCCCCGCTCATCAAATAAAAACTTGAGGACTTCGATCGTCCATCCGGGATAATGGGGCTGTCCTTTGTCATCCTTATTATAAAAGGCGTTGATGTCAGAAAACCTTTTATACCAGTCCGTCCGCATGGCGACGAACGCGCCTTGAGGAATCCGGCCATGCCTGGTTTCCCAGGCCTGAATATCCCCGAGGACAAGCTGGTAGTCAGGATTGGCCGCGACCTTTTGGCTGCAATCGATGACGACCAAGGGAAGGATCATCTCTTGGACCGGGATTTCATCGATCAGGCGCAGGCCTTTATGAAAATGGCCCGGCGGATCGCAATGGGTGCCGTATTGCCCGACATGGGTAAAGATTTCAGCAATGAAGCCATCCTTCTCATATGTATAAATGACTTTGCGCTCCTCGGTGGGAAAGCCCGGCCATCGAGGGATGCCCGGGGCAAAAGCATGAGTCAGATCCACAAACTTTCGAGGCTTGATCTTTGTTTCAAAAAGCTCCCAAAGAGAGAGATCTTCTTTTTGGCTAAAAACTAAATTCCTAGCCGAAATGAAGGCGAAAGTGATTAGAAGCGAAAAAAATAGCGGGATTAGAAAATAAGAAATTCTTTTCTTCATCACACACCTCCTCTTCCTTATCGGGTTAATTATTACGTTTTTTATTTTCTTATTTTCTTGCGTTCTCTGCATCCTTATTCTTGCCCTTTCTACTATCACTTTTTGGCGTGCTGAAGTCAAACTTCATAATGCTATGAAAGCCGATGCCGCCTATGAATCATGCCAAGTCCCGCAGGCTATACTTAGTTTGGCTTTCTCGGGCCCAACGGCGCCGGCAAAGCCACTGCAATCAACATGCTTATAGGCCTAGCCCGGCCAGTTGCAGGCACGATTCGCATTAGCGGTATCGAATGAACCAGCAATCCTAAAGCAATCCAACACCTGATAGAAATCGTTCCCGGAGAGAGCACCATCTACTCCGAGTTGAAGTGATACGCTCCCTAAAATAAAAGCTTGCACAATTTATTTTGACGTCCGCTCCCGGCCGGTGGTATATTTCTAACACGTTAAGTAAAATCGATTCGGGAAAGGAGTGGAGATGCATATCGGGGTAAAACACGAACGGATTGGATTCAAGGCGGCCTGCTGGATTTCCGTCCTTATTTTCCTTGTGCTGGCCTTCGGGCCGGCCCTCAGGGCCCAGGACCAAGCGATCGCCAAGAAGCTCCAGGGTTTCGACGCCTATATGGCGAAGATCCTCAAGGATTGGAACGCGCCCGGAATCGGCGTCGGCGTTGTGGTCGGCGACAAGCTTGTCTTCGCCAAGGGCTACGGATATCGCGACTACGAGAAAAAGCTGCCCTTCACGCCTTCAACGCTCTGCCAGATCGCATCCAACACCAAGCTCTTCACGGCGGTGGCAGCTGGTATGCTCGTCGATGAAGGAAAACTGACCTGGGATAAGCCGATGAGGGAGTCCGTACCCTCTATTCAGTTTTTCAATAACGAGTTGAACAACACGGTCACGCTCCGCGACATGCTCTCCCATCGCACGGGCATCACCCGGCACGATACGATCTGGTACAATTCGGACGATACGCGCAAACAGCTTTTCGATAAACTCAAATACCTGGAGCCCCAGGAGCCGCTGCGGCAGACCTTCCTCTACAATAACCTGATGTACGCTGCCGCGGGATACATCGTCGAGCTCCGGTCGGGCAAGACGTGGGAGGAATTCGTCCGCGACAGGATCTTCAAGCCCCTGGACATGACGAACACCGTCTACTCCGTCACGGACATGCTGAACCAACCCGACTTTGGAGTGCCATTCACCGAAAAGCGCGACACGTTCGAAATCTACAAGATCCCTTACTACGAGGACATCGGGGGCGTAGCCCCCTGCGGCGCGATCATCTCCAACATCCAGGACATGTCCCACTGGCTCATCGCCCTGATGAACGACGGCCGATACCAAGGGACGCAGGTTCTCCCCTCGGCCGTGCTCAAGGCCACCCTGGAACCGGCCATCGCGCTGCCCAACACCGAAGCGGAAACACGGGGATACTGGGAAAGCCTGAACACTGCCTACGGGATGGGCAGGGGAACGGCATCATACAGGGGCCACCTCGTGACTTCTCACGGGGGGGACCTGCCCGGATTTCACTCTCAGGTCTCCTTCCTGCCCAGGGAGAGGATCGGTGTCCTCGTCTTCGTCATCGGCGATCATTGCGCCAGCCTCTACGACACCATCAGCTCCAACGTCCAAGAGCGGCTGCTGGGGATGGACCAGACGCCCTGGAGCGGCCGCCTTCTTGAGATTCGGCTTAAAGGCAAGAAGGCAGGCACAGAGGCCCGGGCCAAGGCCGGCGCCGACCGGATCCCGGACACCAAGCCCTCCCATCCGCTCAAGGATTACGCGGGGGATTACGAGCACCCCGCCTACGGCATCTTGAAAATCGGGATGAAGGACAATCAGCTCCAGTTCGACTTCCATAAATTACAATGGCCGCTGAGCCACTTCCATTATGATCGCTTTGAAACGCCCGACGACGAAACCTACGGCAGGTTCGCGGTCAACTTCCTGACCAATCCCCAGGGCGATATCGACAAGGCCGTTATTTCGCTCGACGAGGCGGAGGTCACCTTTACCCGCAAGCCTGAGACGCTCGACCCCAAGATCCTGGGACAGTTGGCAGGGACCTATGAGACCCCGACCGGCTACAAGTTCCAAGTGGTCCTCAAGGAGGACGGCGGGCTGTGCCTCGTCTACCCCGGAGAACCCGAGGAGAAGCTGCTTCCTTACAAAGGCCTCATGTTCCGCATTAAGCAGTTCTCCGACGTGATTTTTGAGTTCGTCATAGAAAACGGCCGAGTTACGGCCTTTAAGCAGAAAAGCCCCACCGGGGAATATCTCAATATAAAGAAATAAGCGGCGCGAATCATCGGCGTTGGCGGCCCCGAACGCGTTTCCGGGCCTCGGGAACGTTCTCTTTCGACGTCTTTTAGAGTTGAGCCCGGGCGGCGTGCGCTAACCTAATACGAACGCAATGAAAATAAGGCTCTCTTATATTTGTGTGGGCTGAGGGGGGGTGGACTGTTAGTCTTCCTGGAGTGTTTTTCGAGGGCCGTCCCGTCCAAGCTATTGACCCAGCCCACACTAAATGAAAGAGCGCTAAAAAAAGTTACATTGTATAAACGGCACTGAATGCCGTCCTCAAGCCCCCGTAGCGGAGGGGGGACCCGTCGGCTTTTTCGACGGGGGGAACCGACGGGACTGGTTCCCCGGGGACCGGGGGAGTGAGGGCGGCTTCAGGCCGCTTGAAGTCAGATGTCAAACTATTTAATGCGTTTGTATTAATTAACCTGACGAGCTGAGCCTCTCCTTGAGGATCTTGACGACCTCGAGGCCGGCCCTCTGCTGGCCCTCCTTGGCGGCCGCGCCGAGGTGCGGGATGGGCGTCACATTCGGATGATCGATGAGCGCGAAGTCGTCCGGAGGCTCTTTCGCGAAGACGTCCAGGGCTGCGGCCCGGACCTTGCCCGAATTGAGGCCGTCGAGAAGGGCCTTTTCGTCGACGACCCCGCCCCTGGCCACGTTGACGATGATGACGCCGTCCTTCATCTTAAGGATCTCCGCGGCGCCGACGACCGGCTGGGGTTGTTTGGGAATGTGGAGGGTGACGAGGTCTGACTTGGCCAGGAGCTCGTCCATGGGGACTTGGGTCACCGCAAGCTCCGTCTTGATCGGGATGACGTCGTAGGCGAGGACCTTCATACCGAAGGCGACGGCGCGCCGGGCTACCTCGATGCCGATTCGCCCACAGCCGATGATCCCCAGGGTTTTCCCATAGAGCTCGGTGCCTTCCAGGGCCTTCTTCTCCCACTTGTGCTGTTTCATGGAGACGACCGCCCTGCCGTGGTTCCGGACGGCCCCCAACATCAGGCCGAAGGTGTGCTCGGCGACACTGATGGACGTCGCCGCGGGCGTGTTGGCCACGGCGATCTTTTTCTCCTTGGCCGCCGCCGCATCGACGTTGTCGAGCCCGATCCCGGCCCGGACGATGATTCTGAGGTCGGTCCCGGCCTCGATGACGGGGCGGGTGATCTTGGTGGCGCCCCGGACGACGACGGCGTTGAAACCGGGGATGGTCCCGACGAGGGCGGCCTCGTCAAGGCCTGTCTTCACGGTCACTTCGAAGCCGGGAACGGCCTTCAGCTGTTCCAGGGCCTCCTTATCCAAAGAATCCGCGATGAGAACCTTGGTCATTGCCAATTCTCCTTCAGAACGGTCTGGGCGGCCTTCACGGCGGCGCCCGGCTCGAACGCGTATCCGAGATCGAGGAGGGTCATCTCCAGGGCGGAAAGCGCCGTGATGACGTCGAACCCTCCCATATAGCCGAGGTGGGCGATGCGGAAGAACTTACCCTTGTTCGGGTCCTGGGCCCCGGCGATGTAAGCCATGTATTTACTCTGCATCGTCTTGACAAGCTTGACGCCGTCGACGCCGGCCGGAACCTTGACGGCCGTCAAGATGTTGCCGGGGTTCACGGCCAGGAGCTCGAGGCGGGCGGCTTTGACGCCGGCCCGGGTAGCCTCCCCCAGGATGCGATGGTGTTCGAAGAGCTTGGGGAGGCCCATGCCTTTAATGATCTCCAGAGCTTTCTTCTGCTGAATGATGAGGGAGATCGCGGGCGTCCAGGGTGTCGTCTTTTTCTCGAGGTTCTTTTTGGCCTTCTTGGCGTCGAAGTAGAATTTTGGGAGCTTGGACGTTTCGACCATCTTCCAAGCTTTTTGGCTGAAGGCGATGTAAGCCAGGCCGGGCGGGATCATGAAGGATTTCTGCGAGCCGGTCACCATGACGTCGACCTTCCACTCGTCCATGGGGCAGGGCGCCGCGCCCACCCCCGAAATTCCGTCCACGACCAGGATCGCGTCCGTTCCGGACACGACCTCGCCAAAGCCCTTGATGTCATAGATGGCGCCGCTGGACGTCTCGGACAGGGTTGCGAACACGGCCTTGACGTCAGGATTCGCCTTGAGCTCATCGGCCAGCTGCCCCTTGGTGAAGTCGGCGCCCCACTCCAGGATGATGTCCTTGTAGACGACGCCGTAGGCCTTGCAGATATTGCCCCAACGTTCGCCGAACTTGCCGCCGTTGATGATGATGACCTTGTCGCCGGGCGAGAGCGTGTTGACGACCGCGGTTTCCATCGCACCCGTGCCCGAGGAGGTCAGGATGAAGACGTCCTCCTTGGTCTCAAAGACGGTTTTGATCCCCTCCGTCACCTCCATGAAGATATTGGAAAATTCCGGGGTCCGGTGGTGAATGATGGGCTCGGCCGCGACCGAGAGCACCTTGTCGGGGATGGGAGTCGGACCAGGGGAAAGTAGATAATACTTTTTTATCATATGATTCCTCCTTTAGATAAAATCACATTAACAATAATATTTTCGTGAGTCAATTAGAGTCGGGCCAGGAGCTCGGTCAATAGGGCCGTCCGCTCGACGAAGGAGGGAAGGAGGAGGTGCTCATGTTCGGCGTGGAGCCCTTCTCCGTCCGGTCCGAGCCCGTCGAGAGTGGGAAGGCCCAGGCTGGAAGCGATGGAAGCGTCGGAACCGCCCCCGGTTTTTCCGCCCTTAAGCTGGAGACCCAGGCCTGAGGCGATCTCGCCGGCCCGGGCGAAAAGCTCCGAGGAGGCCTTCGTCTTTTCCATGGGGGGAGTCAGGCTCTCGAAAACGGCCTTGACCCTTGCCCCGCGCAGTGCGGGCTTCATGGCCTTGAAGTAGGCGCGCATCCTTTCCTTGTCGGCGGTCTTCCAGAACCGGATGTCGAGGACGGCCCAGGCTTCTTCGGGAACGACGTTGGCCTTTTCGCCCCCCGCGATCCGGCCGACGTTGACCGTGGTTTCCCCGGTCCTGAGCTTCTTGAGGCGGATGATCTGGGTCACCATCTCCTCGACGGCGTTGATGCCCTTTTCCGGTGTTCCGGCGTGGGCGGCCTTGCCCCGTGCCTCGAGCCTCACGACGAGACGGCCTTTCCTCTCCAGCTTCAACGCCCCGCCCGGGAGCGCCGGCTCCAGGCAGAGAACGAGCGTAGACTTCCTGGCCAGGTCCTTGATGAGGGCGTGGGCGGCGTCGTGGCCGGTCTCTTCGGCCGAATTGATGAAGATCGCGATCTTTTTTTGCGGCGTAAAATTCAGATGGTGAAGGGTCGACAGAGCGAAAACGGTCATGACGACCCCGGCCTTCATGTCCAGGGCCCCTGGGCCGAAGACCTTGTCACCGGAGATATAGAAAGGCATCTTGTCGATCTTGCCTACCGGCCAGACCGTGTCCAAATGGGTGAGGACGAGGATTTGTTCGGGCTCCTTCTTCAACCCGCGCGGGGCATATTCGATCAAATGCAGGTCCCCGATGTCCTTCTGGGGGAACCGGGTGAGCTTGGCCCCTGTCCTCTTGAACTCGTTGACGACGAAGGCCGAACAGGCGTCCACAGCCGGTTTGTTGGATGTTGGGGACTCCAGGGCCACGACCTTCTTGAGCAGGTTGATCATCTCGCCCTGCCGCGATTTGAAATAGCGGTTGAAATCCATGCCTGCCTCCGTCTTCGCGACTGTATAGTCAAGTTACCACAAGTCCCCGGTTTATTCATCTTGTTTTATCACTAGGAGTCGCCGAGTTGAAATCCGGCGGCGAAATCGGCCGCGTCTCACGCCAATCTCACGCAATCTTGAAGACGGAGCTCACGAAGCGGACAAAACGGCCCAATAAGCGCTGGCGGAGCTTAATGGCGTTCGAACGGCAGACTTCGTTGCAGCACAGGCAGTGTATGCACGGCATTTTCAGGATCCGCGCCTTTCCGCCCTCCATGCGGACAGCGTCGACGGGGCAGACCTTGAAACACTCCTGACAGCCGTTGCACTTGTCCGCAGCGACCTCGGGAATCAGGATGAGCCGGCCGGAGATGAAGGCGTAAACGGAGGACGGCAGCTTCCTTTCCAGCAAGCCGACCGGAAACGCGGCTTTCTTGAAGCCGTCCACCCGGACATCTCCGAGCCTTTCGCCGGCGACGTCGATGGAATCCAGGCGGGCCGTCCCCAGGTCCCTTTCGGCGGCATACCGCGTCGTCAGGATATCGTCGGGGCCGAATCCGATGATCGCCTGGGCGACGGCGTCCACGGCGACGGCGTCCCTGCCGGCGAGGACAAGGCCGACGGACCGGGGCGGGCCCCCGGATGGACCGAGGCCTTCCATGGCCGTGACCGCGTCCATGAGGGTTAGCGCGGGGGGAAGACAGGAAAAAACGTCCACGAGCATCCGGCTGAAGACTTCGTTCCGGGGAAACCGGCTGTGAAATTTTAAACGGAGGCCGTAGGGGATGACGCCGAACATGTTCTTCACGGCCCCGGTGAAGGCGGTGAAGGCGTGCGTTTTCAGTTTTGCCAGATCGATGACCGCGTCGGCGTCCAGGGCCGCAACCGATATATGGACGCTCAGGACCGCTTGCCCCCCCGGGCAAGGCACCTCCCGGAAACCTTCGGACTTGAGGTTGATGAGCCGGATGCCCATCTCCCGGCACATCTCTCGATAGCCCGAGACGAGGTAGCCGTCCTCGCCTTCGAACTGGATATCGTCGCCCACGGTGATGTTCATGTTCAGGTCCTTGAGGAGGCGGAGGACCTCCCGGGTGAAAAGAGGATGGGTGACGATGGCCCGCTCCGGCGCCGAGCCTGGGGAGAGGTGATTGATCTTGACGAAGACCTTGCTCCCCGGCTTCAGGACGCTTTCGATCCCGCCGATGAGGTCCAGCGCCGTTTCAATCGACGAAGAAAGCTCCCGGCTTTCATAACCGGGGCACCTGACGACGGAAACGCGCGATCTCATGGGTTGGATATTATAGTCCTAATCACACGAAAAGAAATACACGACCCTGCGCGAGTCGGTTGATTTCCCCTCCGATTTCCCATACATTAATAGAGGAATGAGTGCCGGCAGGATGAGGATTCTAAAACGATGCGTTTTCTTGATGGCGGCAGCCGCGCTTGTCCTGCTTCTCTTTTTTTCTTTCGCCCCGGCCGAGGTCTTCTATCCCTGGAAAGACATCTACATCGGGGCCCTGGAAGGGGCGGCTTGGCCGGGGATCGTCATCGCTCCGAACCAGGAGAGCGCGTTCGGTTTCGCCCTCAAGGTCGAGAAGGACGGCAAGGTGGCGGAACCCGGCGATTTCTTCTACCTCGTTTCCGAGGTCGGGCCGAACTCGCCCGACGGCCAATATGCCCGAATGAAGTTCGACTTGAGCCTGCCTTTCAACCAGGGAAAGGACACGCCCATCCGGATCAAACCCTCTTCGGGATCGAACACCTTGACCTTGGAATGGTCCCGCCAGGACGAAAAGACCATCGTCGGCCGGGTCCGATGCCCAAAAGGCATCAAGGTCTTCCTCGTTTTTAGCTCGCCCTGGGACGTTCCCGCGAGCTACCACCTTCAGGCCGACGGTCACGTCCAGGGCCAGAGCGGAGAGAGCCGAAAGCAGAATTTCCTCCTGTGGACGGACAGGCCGTCCGAGGCGGCGCCCGCCGCGGCCCGCACGCTCGAACTCAGGTTTTCCACCGATGACGAACGCGACCTCTATTTCGTGGCCGGGGTCGGCGAGGACGCGCGACTGACGAAGAACCACATCTACCGCTACAAGAACTCGAAGACCATCGATTCCATCCTCGAGGAAGAGGCGGCCGGCTACAGGAAAAAACGGGTGGCCGTCGACGGGCTCTACGCCGGCGTCCCGGAAGCGATCACCAACAACCTGTTTTGGACGGTTCTTTATCAACCCGGTCCGCATCGGCTCTACACCCCCGCCGGGCGGCGCTGGATCTTCCCCCGGCCGGACGGTACTCCCGATCACTGGACGATCTTCGAATGGGATTCGTTCTTCAACGCCCTCGAGCTGGCCGTCGAAAGCTCAAAGCATGCCGTCGACGCTGTCAAGGCCGTTCTCGAAACCCAATATCCGAACGGGAACATCCCCAACTGGCGGAGCCGGTTCGGAGGGACGCCGGACCGTTCCCAGCCCCCCGTCGGCGCCTATGTCGTCCTCAAGCTCTTCCAGCACGTCGGCGATATGGACCTCTTGAAGCATGCCTATCCCTATCTCGAGAAGTGGCATTCCTTCTGGACCGCGAAGAAATCCAACGGCCAGGCCCGCCGCGACGGGAACGGCGACGGCCTCCTGGAATGGGGATCGGACGTCGATCTCCTGGCGAAGAACGTCCCGCCCTGGGAGGAGAAAGCACCGCCCAAACAGAGGGCCATGTGGGAATCCGGGCAGGACGACCTGCCCAACTGGGAGGATGCCGCTTACAGCGAAGAAACGGGAACGATGACGATGAACTGTCTGGACCTCAACTGCCTCTACGCCCTCGATGCCTGGTGTCTATCGCAGATCGCGGACATGCTGGGGCAGGATGAGGACGGGCGGCGGTACCTCGAGGAATACGAGAGGATGAAATCCCTGATCAACGCCAAGCTCTGGAACGAGCGTGAGGGTTTCTATTTCGACCGCCACTGGGACGGACGGTTCTCGACGAGGAAAGCTGCGTCCAATTTCTTTCCGCTCATCGCCCGCGTCCCGGACGAGAAGCGGGCCCTGCGCGTCCTCAAACACCTCCTCGATCCCAAGAAATTCTGGGGCGAGTTCGTCATCCCGTCGATCTCCCGGGATGACCCTGCGTACAAGGATCAGCAATACTGGCGCGGCACGATCTGGCCGCCGACGAATTACCTCGTCTACCAGGGGCTGAAGGCCTACGGCCTCGACACCGTGGCCGCGGACTTCGCGAAAAAGAGCTCGGAGCTCTTCCTCCGCAGCTGGAAGAACTTCCAGCTCTGCCCGGAGAACTTCGACTCCCGGACCGGCGAGGCCGGCGGCCAGCGGTACCAGAGCTGGGGACCCCTGTTCGCCCTGGTCGCCCTGGAGGAGTACCTGGACTTCACGCCCTGGGAGGGCTTCCGGTTCGGCATGATCGCTCCCGAGGACAGCGGGACCCTGTCGCGGGTGGCCATCCAGGGCCGCCATTACGAGGTGGAGGTATCCCGGAAGAGGACCGCGCTCCTGGAGGAAGGGAAGGACCTCGTCCGGGCCGACGGGGGCGCCGTCTTCCGCCATTTCCTCTACAACGAGAGCGAGGTTTCGTTCGAGATCAAATCCCTGAACGACCGCGAGGTCAAGATCTGGTTCCTGAAAAAGGGCAAATACCAGCTCCTCATCGACAACCGCGAGGTCAAGATCTTCACGGGGAAGTCCGTGGCCTTCAACGTCCCGGCCGGAGACCGTTCGGTCCTCATTCTGCTGGTCGAAGAAAAAGACTAATTCTCGCGCGGGCCCATGAAATGCATTATTTTAGATTCTGTTTACAAATGATTAAGGGAGGAATCCTCACATGAGCCGATACTCAAGACGCGAATTCATCAAGACGGGAGTGAGCTTCGGCGCCGCGTCGATCGTCGCCGGAAAGACCGCGCCGGCGTCGATCAAGAAGACCCCCGCTGCGGCGGGGGTTGTGCGTGTCGTTTCCAGCGGCAACGGGATCCGGGCCACGGAAAAGGCGATGTCGCTGTTGAAGACGGGTGCCGATCCTCTCGACGCCGTCATCGCCGGCGTCAATATCGTCGAGGACGATCCGGACGACACGTCGGTGGGCTACGGCGGACTCCCCAACGAGGATGGCATCGTCGAACTTGACGCCTCGGTCATGTACGGACCAACCCACGATGCCGGGGCGGTGGCCTCCCTCAGGAATATCAAAAATCCCTCCAAAGTGGCCAAGCTGGTCATGGAGCGGAGCGACCACGTGCTCCTCGTCGGGGAAGGGGCTCTCCGGTTCGCCAAGTCCCACGGTTTCAAGGAAGAGAACCTGCTCACAGAGAAGGCCCGCGAGATCTGGCTCCGCTGGAAAGAGAACCTATCGGACGAGGACAATTGGTTCCCTGCCGTTTCCGACAAGATGACCGCCGAACTCCGGCCCTTCCTATTGACCTACGGAACGATCAACTGCATCGCCATCAACGAGAGGGGAGACCTGGCCGGGGTCACGACGACGAGCGGGCTGTCCTTCAAGATCGCGGGGCGCGTCGGAGACTCGCCCATCATCGGGGCAGGGCTCTATGTGGACAACGAGATCGGCGCAGCCGGATCGACGGGTCGCGGCGAGGCCAATATCCTTAATCTCGGCAGCTATTCGGTCGTGGATTTCATGGGACAAGGCCTTTCGCCGGAAGAGGCCTGCCTGAAGACGCTGGAAAGGATCGCCGTCAAGACGAAGCTCGAACCCCGCCTTTTGACCGAGGACGGCAAGCCTTCGTTCGGACTCAATTTCTACGCCCTTAACAAGAAGGGTGAATACGGGTCGGCCTGCATGTGGAGCGGGGGCAATTATGCCGTCCACGACGGCGCCGAGAACAAGCTCCGCGACAGCGCTTATCTCTATAAGGAGAAAAGATAGTCGGTCTCACGGCCTATCGGCAATTTTGGGTTTTTTCACTTTCTTGACATCGATCCACCGCCGGGAATACTATCTTTCCGCGATGGGCTCGATCGATCCCGGGCTTGATGGACTGGAGTGTCGTGCCGGGCAAAAAAGCAAATCTCAAGGAACTTGATTTTAAGGAGGTCTGACATGAGGTCTACGATGTGGAGCCGAAGGGCGTTCCTGCGGATGGCCGGGGGTTTTGTGCCGGCCGCGTACGCCGCCAAAGCCGGCGGGCTCGACCGCGTCTTGGCCGCCTCTCAGGCGGTCGCGGACCGGACGCCCGAGGAGGTCGCCAAGGACGAATTCTACTGGCGGGAAATCCAACTGGCCTTCAAGCTGGACCGGA
>Ga0315291_10000558_pt1 | contig 49434 bp, 46 predicted proteins | sample YL17G12_20_MG_FD_203070 | JGI IMG/M metagenome (GOLD analysis project Ga0315291, IMG submission 203070) | Sediment microbial communities from Yellowstone Lake, YNP, Wyoming, USA - YL17G12_20 | ecosystem: Environmental > Aquatic > Freshwater > Lake > Sediment | place: USA: Wyoming | collected...
TCGAAATAAACGTGATTTTTTGATAATTTATTCAAAAAGTTAGTCAAAAATAATTAAGTAAAATTTTTAGCCTCAAAAAAGCGATTTTTAGAGGTTGCCTTAAGATTGATTATGAACAATAATAACAATTTGTTAAAGGTTGAAAATCTCAGAACCTATTTCTCCATCAAAAAAGGAATTCTCAGAAGGACTGCCGGTTATGTCAAAGCTGTTGATGATATAAGTTTTCAAATACCAAAGGGAAATACTTTCGGTCTTGTAGGCGAAAGCGGCTCAGGAAAAACAACTGCAGCGAGGACAATCGCAAGACTTATCCCGGCTACAGACGGAAAGGTTTATTTTAACGGCAAAAACATTCTGCCTCTGGATCAGGCGGAACTAAGAAAAATACGAAAAGATATGTCAATGGTCTTTCAGGACCCGTATAGTTCGCTAAATCCAAGAATGACGGTAGGCTCGATTATTGCTGAACCTTTGAGGGTTCACAAGATTGCAAAAGGCTCGGAGCTTATTGACCGGATAGCAATCCTGCTGGAAAAAGTCGGTCTTTCCGCCTCTCATATTAATCGTTATCCGCATGAATTTTCCGGCGGTCAACGGCAGCGTATCGGCATCGCAAGGGCGCTGGCTCTTGAGCCGAAGCTCGTAGTCTGCGATGAGCCTGTAAGTGCTCTGGACGTTTCGATTCAGTCTCAGATTTTAAATCTCCTCAAAGACCTTCAGGAGCAGTTCAGCCTAACGTATCTTTTTATCGCTCATGACCTGTCGGTAGTTGAGTTTATAAGCGATATAGTAGCAGTAATGTTCCTCGGCAAAATTGTCGAGCTTGCACAGGCACCCGTTTTATATGAGAATCCTCTGCATCCTTATACAAAATTGCTTCTTAGCGCTATTCCTCGTCCTGTGCCGGAAAGAAAAAAGCCTTCAGAATCTGTTGCTCTGCCGGTCGGTGCGGAAGTTCCCGCAGGCTGCCCATTTTTCGGTCGATGCCCCATTGGCGATGATTTTTGCAGTAAAAACGCCCCACCGCTCAAAGAGAAAGCCCCCGGCCATAAAGCCGCCTGTTTTAAGGTCTGATTTGCCCCCACACCTATTTGCATTATGCTGGCAAATGTGGAGTCAAATTGTATTGTAAATCCGAGTACTATTAGCTTACGGCGCCGCTGTGCAAATAGGTGTGGGGGTTTGCTATATAACCTTCTCGACTTTTTCGCCGATAAAGTTATAATGAAACTTATACTGGATTCTGACTACTGTATTCTATATTCTTTTTTATAAAATGGCTGACCGTAATACCGCAAAAATAACAACTGAGAAAGATATTACGACAGTATCGTTCAATGTCGCAAGCCTGAGTGCCGGCCAGAGTCTGGACGAAGTTGCGCAAAAAATTTCTGACCTTATAAAGAACCAGAGTCCCCGTAATATAATCGTTGATTTTACAGGCGTAAAATTCTTTTCATCGCAGATGCTCGGCATATTGCTCGATGCACGGAAAAAGCTTTCTTCATACAACGGCAATATTGTAATCAGCGGCATAAATCCGCAACTTTACCGTGTTTTTAAAATCACGAATCTCGATAAAATATTCAGGTTTTACCCTGATGCTCAGACTGCAACCGACGACCTGAAAAAAACTCATAAGACCTGATTTGAAAGGGTTTGATATGAACGTTGAAAAGCAGTTTTCGATATTTATGGTAAACAAGCCCGGCGTTCTCGCTCAGATTCTCACCGAATTTGCACGGGCAAAAATCAATATAACCGCTCTTACCGTTGTGGACTCCGCCGAGCATGGGGTACTACGAATTGTCTGTGAATCAGCAGACAAAATGCGCGAAGCTCTTAATCAAATCAATATGCAATTTAACGAAACGGAAGTGTTTTGCGTAACTATTGACAACAGACCCGGCGCCTTTGCGGCTGTTACGGAGAAACTGGCAAAGGCTCATATAAATATCAGCTATGCTTACTGCACAGCCGGTGCAAAAGGAGGCAAAACGACCGCGGTAATTAAAGTTGCCGACGTCAAAAAGGCAATAAAGGTGCTTGGCGATTCTACCGAGCTGGATACGGATTCCCGACAGGCTGACCGGCGTTCGCCGTCGTCGAGAAAAGGCTGAGGTCTTATTCGACTGTTACGCTTTTTGCGAGGTTTCGAGGTTTGTCAACATCATGGCCGCGCAGGACCGCTGCATGATAAGCTAAAATTTGCAGCGGTATTACAGTAAGCATCGGCTGTAGTTCCTCCGGCGCATCCGGCACTGTGATAAGAAAATCAGCGTAGGATTTAATATTGTCATCACCTTCACTTGCGACAATAATAGTTCTTCCGCCACGGGCTCTGACTTCTTCAATATTGCCGATGATTTTCCCGTACTGGGAGCATTTGGTTGCGATAAATACCGCAGGCATACCATCATTAATGAGTGCGATAGGTCCGTGTTTCATCTCCGCAGCGGGCAGGCCTTCTGCGTGGATATAGCTTATTTCCTTCAGTTTAAGCGCTCCTTCCAGTGCAACCGGATAATTGAACCCCCTGCCCAGAAACAGCCAGTTTTCTCTGTCGCAAGTCGCTTCGGCTATTTTTTTGATTTGTTCCGATTTTGCCAGAACCTTTTCAATTTTGGCAGGTATTTTTGCAAGTTCTTCGATATAGAATTTCGCCTCGTCACTGCCGAGGTGTCTTCTCCTTCCCAGCTCGATGGCCAGCATAGCCAGTACGGCCACCTGAGCGGTAAATGCCTTGGTGCTTGCCACGCCGATTTCGGGTCCTACCCGCAGATAAACTCCCGCGTCTGTTGTTCTTGCTATTGTCGAACCAACCACGTTCACAATTCCCAAAACCATTGCTCCCCGTTCTTTTGCCTGCTCTACCGCAGCAAGTGTATCAGCCGTCTCGCCCGACTGACTGATGGCTATAACTATTGTGTCATCTTCGATAATGGGATTTCGATAGCGAAATTCGCTGGCATACTGGGTTTCGGTGTTAATTCTGGCGAGCTGCTCGAACAGATACTCTCCAATAAGTCCTGCGTGCCAGGCTGTGCCGCAGGCATTGATAATAATTCTTTTTGCCCTTGTAATTTCCCGCCAGTATTTGCTTATTCCTCCGAGCACGACTCTGCCGTCTCTCATATCAAGTCTGCCGCCGAGGCACATATTCAGCGCCTTTGGCTGTTCGCAGATTTCCTTGAGCATATAGTGTGGGAAACCATCCAGCTCGATTGCATCGAGCGAAAATTCAATTTGTTTGAGCTCCTTGCGTATCTCAACGTTGTCAATTGTTTTTGTATGAAAGCCTTCCGAGCTTATGGTTACCATTTCGTTGTCGGCAAGATAAATCGCCTGCGTGGTATGCTCGACAACTGCCGCTGCATCGGATGCGATGATATATTCATTCTCACCCAGTCCGAGTATCAGAGGACTGCCCTTTTTTGCACCTATCAGCATATCCGGAAAATCCGTACAAAGTATGGCAAGCCCATAGGTGCCGACAAGCTCATTCAAGGCACGTTGAACCGCCCACTCAAATCTGTTCTGCCCTTCATGCGGCGTTTTTTTACCGTCCTGACCGGAATATAAATAACCAATCAGGTTGGCAATAACTTCTGTATCCGTCTCGCTGACGAATTTACAGCCTTTGCTCATCAGCCAGGTTTTTAGTGTGCTGTAATTTTCTATAATGCCATTATGGACGACCGCAATTTTTCCGGTATAGTCGAGATGCGGGTGTGCATTTGTCGTATTCGGTTCGCCGTGCGTTGCCCATCTGGTATGGCCGATACCGAGAACTTCATCCGGATTGGGTTCACTTAACATATTTTCCAGCACGCTGATTCTGCCGCTGGATTTGATTATCTTTATCCCGATTTTATCGGGGTTTATCAGACCTACGCCGGCAGAGTCATATCCCCTGTATTCAAGCCGTTTTAGACCTTCGATAAGTATCGGCTGGGCCGGCTTTTTGCCTATATAAGCTACAATTCCACACATGATTGCCTCCCTTAAAATCTATATTCGAGGTTAACATTATATCAGCTTAAAATCGGCTGTAAATAACCAAACTGGTCTTGCAAATCTGCCGCAAGTATAGTAGTATTCATAGGATACTTAACGTCCGCCGGGCCGGACGGCAGAAAAACGAATTATCTATTATACATTCTATCTTCCATATTTGTTCGGGGAGTAGCTCAGCTTGGTCTAGAGCGCCTGCTTTGGGAGCAGGAGGCCGCAGGTTCAAATCCTGTCTCCCCGATTTTTCGGCATTTGCCGAAAAATCAGAACAGGTAAACGGTGGAACTGGTGATAAGATGTCAGTTTTACGCTGACATTTTTTTCTAAGAAAGACAAAATCAAAAATGATAAAAAAACTAATGCTTCTTGTTCCGGCTCTGGCGGTGCTGGTAACTTTAGTTTATATCGCGCGCTGTATATACCCTGCCGCTGTTACCATTCGCCAGCTTCTGGCGGAAAATAAGGAACTCAGGCGGGCAATAACAAACCTCACAGCCGAAGAACAAATCGGCTACGCAAAAATTATCTCACAGGAAAACCGTAATGGCAAGCTTTTTACGACGATGAAATTTGTCGAAACAGCGAGAAATAACAAACTGGAAAAGATACTTGAAAAGGAATACACAATCGAGGGGGATATTATTCACTTTGACGCTTTGATAGTAAAATTCGGCAACAAAATGGTAATGGACGGCAGGGAAAAAGCCCTATATCTCTGGCGGAGGGTTTATGGCGAAACAATGGCTCCGGGAAACGGATTACCAATAGAAGCAGCAGGACTTGGGCCGCAAAGGTATAAGGACCTTTTCCGGAACCTGCCTATGAAGCATAAGGAGCTTTTCTGGTCTAATATCTGGGATTTAGCGAATAACCCCGATAACCTTCAGGAATATGATATTCAGGCCATCTACGGCAATGTGGTTTATTCAAAGCTTCTTCCCGGCCTGATTTATATCTTCAAAATAAGTCCAACCGGTCAGGTTTACCCTGAGGTGGTTCCAGATATGTAATATCCGCCCGGAGCAGGTCAGGGTATCAGAATAAATCAGTCTATTCTAATTCCTTTTTCCTGCAGCCATTGTTTCAAATCGCCCATCTCACTGTCGAATACTTCGCTATCGTAATCTCCTTCGAGCTTGTGAATTATTTCGGTAAGTTCGGGCTGTTTTTCGACAAGTTCATTGAGCTTATTCTCAAAAACATTCGCAGCTTCTTCGAGTTCTTCAAGCTCAATTTTGATTTTCAAAAGTGCGCAAATTCTGCGGGCTGCCGAATAAATAGCCTTTGGATTCCTGCCCTGTATGTAAATCGGCACGGTGGCAACGAAACTTGTCATATCGATATTTCGCTCTTGGGCCGTCTTGACAAGGTAAGTAACAATGCCTGCCGGGCCCTGGTAATTGCTGAAACCGATGCCGAGCTGACGGTACTGGTCTTTTAATTTTTCATTTGAAACGCTGCAGAATATTTTCGGTTCGCGCGTATGCGGCACAAGCCCTGCAACGCTGCCGATAAAGTAAATCTGACGGATATGATATTCCGAACAGAGCGTAAAAACACATTCAGCGTATTTTTTCCAGTTTATGTTCGGCTCCTGGCCGACAAATAAGATAAGGTTTTCTTCGGTCGAGGCATAAAATGAATTATCTGCCCGCATAAAACTTTTGACCAGCCCGTCCTCAATCCGGGCAGAGGGGCGAAAAAGGGCCGCCATTTCCATAGTTCCGACAAACGACTCGATATAGAAACCTTCCGGCTCAATACACGCAAAACGCTTCGCTGCCAATCTGCCTATCAGATGTTCAATCGTTCCAGTTGAGACGTCTCCGCCGTCCATCCAGCCGGAAAACCCCATCAGCAGTTTCGGCTCAGTTAATTGAGGTCTTTTATAAATCTGTAGATTTTCAATGGTCATAGCTTTTATTATTTATTTTATACTTAACGGCATAATTACACAACTCGTAAGTAATTTTTTTGTTTTTAGAGTGTTTTCAAGTAGAATATTTTCATGCGAACAATCGAAGATAAAATAAAACAAAAGGCAAAAAGTTCAGGTTTTGACCTTGTCGGAATAACCTCAGCCCGGCCTATCAACGCAGCTTATATTGAGCACTTCAAAAAGTGGCTTGCAGACGGCCGTCACGGCACAATGAAATGGCTTGTAAAAAACATCGAAAAGCGTTTTAATCCCGCCCTGTTTTTGGCAGGCGCCGAATCCGTAATATGCACGGCACTGAATTATAAACCGGCAAAAACGGCTTTAAAGCCAGCGGTAAAGATCGCTTCTTATGCCTTGTATCAGGACTACCACGGTTTTGTTAAAAAAAGACTCTTTGAACTTGCTGACTTTATAAAAAGCCAAACATCCAAAAATCTGAAATTCAAAATCTGTGTCGATTCGGCCCCACTTGCGGAACGTGCACTTGCCGAGCGTGCAGGTCTTGGCTTTATCGGCAGAAATCATATTCTCACCAATCCGCAATCAGGGCCGTTTCTGCTGCTTGGCGAGTTGATTACAAATCTGCCGTTAAAAACAGATGAGCCTCTGCAAAAAAAAGACTTTTGTAAAGGCTGCAGTCGCTGTGTCGATGCTTGTCCTACGGGCGCTCTTTCAGAAAGTCCTTTTTTCGATGCGCGCAAATGTATCAGCTATCTTACCATTGAGCACAAAGGCAGAATTCCTGAGAAGCTCAAATCCAGAATCAATTCTCATCTTTTCGGCTGCGACAGATGTATTCCTGCCTGCCCTTATAATAAAAACGCTCCTGTGTGCCAGCATAGGGATTTTAAATTCTTTACTGAAAGATTGGATTTATCACCTGAGCGGATTTTGAACTTTTCACAAAAGGATTTTGACGCCCTTTTTGCCGATTCGCCGATAAAACGCACAGGATTGCAGCAACTTAAAAGAAACGCCCTTATCTGCACAAAAAACCGGAATAAAAATTAAAAAAGTCTGAACAAGATATTAGCACCTGTCGTATAGTTCAGTGGAAAAAGAAAATGACATAATCTTCTTCGCCTCCTCCTATGCTCACATAGATTGTGGCGGCCTTTAGAGCGTTAAAGGCCGCTTTTTTATTATCGCCATCCGCCTTCGTCCCTTAGGGACTACGGCGGACAAGCTCCGACACCAAGACACAAAGAAAAAAAGGACAGATTACAACAATTTGATGCCGGCCCATGAGCATTTTTCGAGCATATCCTGGGGCCAGACGCTTGCGTGCACCTCGCCGACATGGATTTTTCTGAGCAGGAACATACACAATCTGGATTGTCCTATTCCGCCGCCGATGCTCAGGGGCAGTTCACCGTCTAAAAGTCTTTTGTGCCAGGCAAATTTCTTACGCTCGATTACGTTTCGAATTTCGAGCTGTTTGAGCATCGCTTCCTTATCAACCCTGATGCCCATAGAACTTATTTCAAATCCTCTTTTCAGAACCGGATACCACAGGAAGATATCGCCGTTAAGGCCTTTTCTGCCCTGTCCTGTCGGCGTAACCCAGTCATCATAATCGGGCGCCCTGCCGTCGTGGATTGTGCCGTCGGCAAGCTGGCCGCCGATACCAATTACAAAGACAGCACCGTATCTTTCAGCGATTTTATCTTCCCGCCGTCTCGGGTTCAAATCAGGATACATTTCGAGCAGCTCTTCAGTATGAACGAACTGGATTTCCTTCGGCAGAACAGGTCTAATCTTCGGGTATAAATCACAGACATAATTTTCAGTCTCCCAGAGAGCGCCGTAAATTTTCCGCACTATATCTTTCAAAAAATCAAGATTCCTTTCCTGCGGCCTGATTACTCTTTCCCAGTCCCACTGGTCAACATAAAGCGAATGGAGGTTATCGAGTGATTCCTCATCGGGTCTTATGGCATTCATATCGGTATAAAGACCTTCGCCGGCGCCAAAGCCGTAGTCAGCAAGAACCATTCGTTTCCACTTGGCAAGTGAAAGGACAACCTCTGCATCAGCATCGTTATCGTCTCTTATCTGGAATGTTACCTTGCGTTCGATGCCGTTAAGGTCGTCATTAACACCTGAGCCTTTGCGGACAAAAAGCGGTGCGGAAACTCGCTGAAGATTCAGTTGCCGGGCAAGTGCCCCTTCGAAATAATCCTTTATTTCCTTTATGGCCTTTTCGGTTTCCCTTAGCGAAAGTATTGATTTGTACTTCGGGTCAATATAAAGGTCCGACACTTTGTGCTCCTTAAAAAGTTTCGAGCAGATATTATAAGGGTTCTGCCGGCTTTAGCCAGAAAAACCTTTTGACCTGACCTGTTGTGCCGATATAATTTGTGAAAAGCGACTAAAATTAAAAATACTTTCTCATGAAAACCGGCAGATTATTCTCAGGGACGAACAAAAAATATTTTGCTTCAGAGCTTGTCTCTTATGTCGCCGCAGCGGCAATGGCAAGTGCCTCGGCAGCAATAGCGGATTTGTTCACTAATTCTGACCTGACAATTATCATTATCTCTACAATCGGCGGTAGTGCAGGTTTTTTTGTCGGCGGTATGGGTACTTATGCAATTTTAAACGCAGCCGAATACAAAAGCGGCAGGCGAAATTTTCCGCTCGATATGAAATCAATGTTTATCTCCAACATTCAGGGCATCTGGGCAACATATCTGTTCAGAATCCCTTTTCAATATCTTTTGCAGAAATTCGGAATTACTCCTTCCGTTGCTGCACCGATTGCTCAGGTCGTCGCCGGGCAGGTCGGAACTGCAGTAAGAGTTTACAGCAATTACAGAAAGAAAATCTTCGGTATAGACGCACAAAATGGCAAAACTTAAAATACTTGCCCTTGTTCACGGCCAAATGTCATCGCACACCGTTCGTGTCCTTGCGATAGCAAAGGCATTGCGCCTAACAGGCCGCTATGAGATTATTTTTTCCGGTGACGGCCCTTATATGAAATTTGTCGAAGATGCGGGCTTTGAGTGGATAAAAACGGAACTTGTCAGCAAAGAGGAGCTTTATTCGAGAATAGAGCAGAATCTTGCGACTGTTTACTACACCGCAAAGAATTATGAAAAATACTTTGAAATTGAAAAGGCTGTGATTGAAAAATTTCGGCCTGATATAATATTTCGCGAGCACTTCAGGGAATTTGCCGGCGTGGCTGCTAAAATAAGCAGCATAAGAGCCTTCGATGTTTTTGTACAAAAAGCGACTTTAAGCCCGTATTATCATTTTGATTTCCGGCCTGAAAAACTGCCGGAATGGATAAGTCTTTTTCCGGAGCGGCTGCTGCTTCTTGCCGCAAGGTCAATAGAAAATCATTTTCGCAGAAAAAATTCCCACTATATCCGCAGGAAATTAAGTCAGCTTGGTCTGGATAAATTTATCTCCATTGATGGTGTTCGGCCGGATTTGACGCTCTTTCCGGATGCAGAGGAGCTTTTCGAATTGCCTGATGCCGACAGACGTTTATGCAAACACATAGGTCCGGTGTTAGTTACAGGACAAGACCCTGTTCCCCAGTGGTTAGAGGAATATAAAAGAGACGGACGGAAAAAAATTCTTATCTCAAAAGGAACTACCGGCGAGTACGACCAAACGAATCTTTTTGAAAATACTTTCAACGACAGAAAATATGCCATTGCCTTTTATTCCGTTCAGGATAGAAAGATAAACGACTTTTATGGCTGTAACAAGTTTGACATCGACCATGTTCTGCCTGTCAGTGATTTGCTTATCAGTCATGCCGGGACCGGGAGCAATTATTTATCTATCAAACATAAAGTGCCGATGCTTGTGTTTTATGACCACTTTGAACAGCAGATAAATGCGATTGAGCTTGAAAGAAAAGGCGTCGCCTTGCAGCTTCGTAAAAACCATCGCAGTCGTGAAAACATTCGAACTGCAGTTGAAGAACTTTTGAGCAACAGCAAATACAGGCAGAACATTTCAGCTTTGAGCGAAAGTATCAGCCGTTACGATGCATTGAAGCTGGCTGTTGAATACATTTCAGCAGGTTTCAACGATTACATCAAACGCAGCCGTAATCCATAAAAAAACAGCCCCGATATATCGTCGGGGCTGCTAATCCGTCCAACAATTCCGTTCGTCAAACGGCCAAATAGGCAACTCACCTCATATGCACGACAATTTCAACTCTTCTGTTTCTTGCCTTGCCGCTTGCGGTAGTATTCGGAGCAATCGGTCTTCCCGGCCCGCAGCCAATAGCTCTGAGTCTGCTGTCCGGTATGCCGTTGGAATTAAGATGACGAAGCACTGAAAGGGCTCTTTCAGCGGACAATTCCCAGTTGTCCTTCCAGTTGGATTTCTTTATCGGGTCGGTATCCGTATGGCCGATGACGTCTATCATTCTGCCGCTGTATTTTTCATTCAGCACTGAAACAATATGGTCAAGGTCGCCTTTTGCGCTTGTCTTAAGACCTGCTTTTCCTGAGTCGAACAGAATCGTATTAGGCAGAATGACTGCAATTGTTCCCTCTGCTGCATTAAGCTCGACCTGATAATCTCCGAATCCTGTAGCTTCCCCCGGCGTCTGCTTGCGTTCTGCCATTTGTTTTTTCAGGTCCTCGATGGTCTGCTCGCCCTCTGCAAGTTTTGTTGCAAGGTCCTGCTTTTCAGTAGAGCTGCTGTCAAGCGTCGCCTTGCAGTTATCATATAAACCTTTAAGGTTCTGATGTTCGACATTTAACGCGTTGTATTTTTTCTTGAAATTGGTACATCCGCTTAAAAGACCATACGATACCATCACAATAGTTAAAAGCACAATTTTCCTGCCCAAAGCACTCATAATCAAACTCCTTTACTTAATAAATAAATATTCAATTTCCTTTTTTTCAGCGGCACAGGACAAACTGCAGCCAGTTTATCACTGCATCATGTAGAATCATAACCACAAAGAGTCCGATTGACAAGAAGGGACCATACGGAATTTGCCGCATTTTTTTAAAAAACATGCAAAAGCACGCCCAGGCAAGTCCGAAAAAGGGAGCAATGAAAAATGCGACCACTACCGGCCAGGAACCCAGCACAGCACCCGCCGCACCCATCAGGTGAACATCTCCAAGACCCATCGCTTCCCTGCCAAAGGTGAATGTTCCGAGTATTCTTGTTGTCCAAACTATCGCACAACCTATAAAATAACCCCATAAGCTGCCGAAAAGTCCGGCAACAACAGGCACTTGCGAAAAATCAATCCACCAGTCGGCAAATTGCGGTACATCTTTATAGAGTTTAAAGGCTGCCAAAGCTCCAATGGCAATCGGCAGCAGGAAAATTACCTCTTTTAACATTTCAAGACGATGATTGTGGTTTTCTTTTGGTTTTTCCCTAATTGAAGATAATTCAGGGTCTGATTCTTTGCTGTAATAACTTCTTTTTATCGCGCCGGTCAGGAGCAGCAAAATAGAAATAATCAGGCCTACCAGTGCACCCGCTGCTAAAACTGACACCTTCGCCGAAGCAATGGGGAAAATATCATAACTGCGAATAATCAGGGAATCATAAAACACCGGTCCTGCTGCCGAAGTAACAAACCCTACGGTGGTAACAATCCAGCAGATAGAAAGTGGTATAACAGATAATTCCAAATCGATTGCTGATGCTGCGACAAAAGCTGAGAGCATCATAACGTGCAAAAGATACAATATAAATCCGCCTTCAAAAAAGCCGCCTATCCCCTTCCTCAATGGTGTCATAAAGTAAATCACATAAACAGTTACGAAAAGTAAAGCTGTCAGCAGTTCGATAATAAAATATCGCGGCGAAATTTTCGCTTTGCATTTGCGACACTTTCCCGCCAGCAGCAGCCATGACAGAACCGGGATATTGTCGTAAAAAGGTATTGGGGTTTTGCATGAAGGGCATGCCGAGCCCGGCCGAACTATCGACAAATCCTTCGGCAGACGGTAAATCACAACATTCAGAAAGCTTCCGACGGATGCACCGATTGCAAAAAGAAATACAATCACCAGCCAGTGCGGTATCATGATACATGCAGTCAACTGTTATCCCTTTCGGGTTTTGTCTTTTGCGATATGTTTATCAATCATACCGGCAACCTTCATCTGCAAACCGAACAGGCGGATGAATCCTGTTGCATCAGTGGGGTTATACTCCTGCCCCATTGTGAAACTTGCAAGAGCGGTACTGTAAAGACTCTTTGGACTTTTAGCGCCCGCCGATGTGCAACGGCCCTTAAACAGTTTCATTTTTACCGTGCCGGTAACATTCTGCTGCGTTATATCAATGAATGCATCCAGCGCCTCGCGGAGCCGACAGAACCACAGGCCATAATAAACCATTTCCGCATATTTGAGGGCAACCTGCTGCTTGTAGTGCGATGTCTCGCGGTCAAGGGTCAGGCTTTCCAGCGTCTTGTGAGCCTCTGAGAGAATAGTTCCGCCCGGCGTTTCATATACGCCTCTGGACTTAATGCCGACAAGACGATTTTCAACGATATCGGCCTGTCCAACTGCGTGTTTGCCGCCAAGTTTATTAAGCTGTTCAATAATTTTCACAGGGTCGATTCTTTTGCCATTTAAACTGACCGGAATTCCCTTTTCGAAACCGATTACAACATACTGCGGCTTGGCAGGTGCTTTTGAGACGGGGTTTGAAAGGACGAACAGGCGGTCTTTCGGCTCATTCGCAGGGTCTTCGAGGTCTGCACCTTCATGGCTTAGATGCCAGAGGTTCCGGTCGCGTGAATAGATTTTCTTTTTGCTCCGCTCAATCGGAATATTATGAATTTTGGCGTACTCGACAGCAGCCTCTCTGCTTGTTAGTTCAAATTTCGGGTCTTTCCACGGAGCAATAATTTTCAGTTTCGGATTGAGTGCCATATACGTAAGCTCGAAACGCACCTGGTCGTTTCCTTTGCCTGTTGCGCCATGAGCGACACCCATCGCGCCTTCCTGCTCAGCGACCATTACCTGATGTTTCGCAATCAGTGGTCGGGCAATGCTCGTACCGAGGAGATATCCATTTTCATATACCGCCCCGCTTTTGAGCAGCGGCCAGAGGTATTCGGTTACAAACTCCTTTCTCAGGTCTTTTACGATGCACTTTATCGCGCCGGAGGCAAGAGCCTTTTTCTTTATTCCGTCAAGTTCTTCACCCTGACCGATATTGGCGACAAACGCTATAACGTCATAGCCATAGGTTTCCTTCAGCCACGGCAATATCACACTCGTATCGAGCCCGCCGCTATAGGCGAGAACTACCTTTTTATTTGATTTTGCCATAAAGCAATCCTTTCACAGAAAATAACATAACGATTATACACCTCTGATATGATTTAGCAATATCTGATTGGCGGAACTGTTTTTATTTGCTGCCGAATTTGTTGAAATGAAGAATCCTCTTTAGCGGCCTTTTCGGTACGTGCAGAACATCGTTTTCATCAAGATAATATTTCGTATCCTCTCCTGCCGCATCTTCCATTACAGGCTTTTCAGCAGGTTTGCCAAGTGCTACGACCGAATCAATATAATATTTTTCATCGATATTTAGAATCTGCGATATTTTTTCTCTGTTGAGAGCTCCCAGCCAGCACGAACCGACTCCTTTGCCCCATGCAGCAAGCAGAATATTCTCTATTGCCGCAGCAGCATCAACAGCAGCATCTTTTTTGATTTCGGCATCAATAAGCACGACAATATAAGCTACGGGTCTTTGATTGGGAGCCGGCTTTCTTTTTGGTCTTATGTGCCATGCCCACGTAAGGGTTCCAAAAAGTTCCTGGCAGATTTTTGGCTCATCGACTACTACGTATTCGAGCGACTGAACATTTGCGGCAGCCGGTGCAGAGCGTGCAGCTTCAACCAGTTCCACCAGGAAATTTCTGTCGAGTTTTTCCTGACCGAACCGCCTTATACTTCGTCTGGTTTTTATTAAATCCATAATATCCATAGCAAAAAGGCTCCACTGTTCACCTGCTCTATTTTTGTTCGCTGGCAGCGAACAAAAATTGGGCGGTATTGGACTCGAACCAACGGCCTCCTGCATGTCGAGCAGGCGCTCTATCCAACTGAGCTAACCGCCCTTGTTTCGTTAATTATCAGTCTTTCCGCAATGAAAATCAAGGGTTTTTTGACCCTCTGATGGAACTATTGCCTCAGCACTTTCAAAATATCATTGTATTTCGGGTCAATTTGCTGCGGTTTTGTCCAGACGGCAAGCTCGAGGCTTTTTCTGCAGGGGCAATTGTCATCACAGAGAGTTTGGCCGGACTTTAAAACAGCCTTAATCAATTCTATTGCGTTAGCGGTCGCCTCATTAAGATTGCCTATGATTTCCTGCAGAAGTGTTTGAGCGTCTTTTTTTTCACTCGGCTTCTGCCAGCAGTCATAATCACTGACAAGTGCAACGAGAGCAAAGCACATCTGTGCTTCTCTCGCCAGTTTCGCTTCCGGCATCGCGGTCATCCCGATAAGCTCGGCGCCCCATTTTCTATGCATAAGTGATTCTGCCCTTGTGGAGAACTGCGGCCCTTCCGTACAGATACATACTGCTTCGGGATGTACTTTTGTCCCGACACTCTCGGCAGCACTTATAAGTGCATTTCTCAATCCGTTGCAATAAGGATGTGCAAGCTCACAGTGCACAGCGGCAATATTATCAAAAAAAGTATTCTGTCTTTTAAATGTCTTGTCGATTACCTGACTTACTATTGCAATATCCTTTGGCCTTATACTTTCTTTGAGTGAACCGACGGCACCACTTGCAATAACCGTATTTGCTCCGAGTTTTTTAAGTGCAAAGATATTTGCCGCATAAGGCACAGTTGACGGATTGAACTTATGTCCCACACCATGTCTGTTTACAAAGGCAATCTGACTGCCTGCAAATGTACCGGTCAAAACTTTCCCGCTTGGCGCTCCGAAAGGAGTATCCATCGCAACTTCGCTGACATTCTCAAGCTGCTGCTGCAATACGTCACCAAGTCCTGTCCCGCCTATCAATCCCACCAATTCTGCCATTACATCTCCCGATTATTTTTGCAATCCTGTGTTTATTGCTGATTGAAGTTTGTATTTTATATTTTCCAGTTCGGAGTGCCTTTAACCAGTCTGTTCTGGATAACCATACCGACAAAAGTTGTGAACGTCAGCACGGCAGGCAGAAACCATTTATAGTCATTAACGAGCGACCGTACGAAATTTGTGGGTTCAGTCTGATTCTGTTCATAAAGATGCAGAAGTGCGAGCAGTCCGACAATTATCAGTATAGCTCCGCCGAAGCTTGTAAACAGCATCACAGCGATTCTGAAGACAATAAACGAAATCATTCCGCCCGCTATGACCCCTATTATGGCACCGGCCCAGAGATACTCCTGGGGCAGTCCGCAGGCAAACCATATCCCGCTCGTAATTATTCCGCCTGCCACGGCACCGAGAATACTTACCGCCCACTTCATAAGCGGTATGGAAAGAGCAGCAAGCACAGCCAGTCCGATTATTCCGCCCCAGAGAATCGAGCCGCCTATCATCTGGCCAACCTTCATACCTGCAAAAAGTCCGAGCATACCGAAACAGACCACAGTGATTACCTTAAAGATTCGCCAGCCGTAGAGGAGGTAAACCGCTCCGAAGGATACGGCAATAAGGGCCTGCAGCCACGTCAGGGAGCTTATCTGCTCCCAGATTAAATCCATCGGCACGATGGAAGTTTGCTTGGCGGCTTCTTCGCCGGCCTGAGCGAGAATAAAAAGCGTATTCATCCCGCACCTTCTTTCTGTTCAATCTTCTTTAAATCTGTTTTAATTCTATTTTTTAACTGAGTATATGCTCTTCCAATCTTCAAAAGATATACATAATACATTGAATATTTATAAGGTGCGGGATTCATTTTTTTCTCCGTTCTATAGTGAGCTTGTCGAACCTATTTCTTTATCCGGCGAATCTGTCTGGCTCTGTTTCGCTGCCGGCGGCGAAAGAATAAGCTGTGCTGCCGTTCCGAAAATCACCATTGCCCCGAAAGCCGTCGCATAAAACCAAGGCCTTTCTGAAATATAACTTATGGGTTTTGACCCTTTATAAAAAAGCAGCATAATCATTCCTGTAAAAATAACTGCCGAACCAAGCGAGGAAGAAATAACTGCAATAAACAATCGCGGCATTATCAAGGCGGCAATGACAGCAATCACTGCGACCAACCCTGCCCCGGCATAACCGACAGCTCCTGCCGAGGCGACCGCCTTTTCAGCCCTGTCGCCAAAATATCCTGCTGTTCTGGCCGTTATTTCCATCGCTGCCGGTGCAGGGATAATCACATCACTCATTTCATACTGCGGCCAAGTCGGATAAGAATATTCTGAAACAAAGTTATCTGCCTGAAATTCAAGCGTATCCGACTTATTTTCCGTAGCCGACAGGCCGCCGGCCAGAACTACCATTACAACCAAAACGCCGACAGCAGCGCCGAATATGCCGAACACAATCCTGTTGATAATTACTCCTGCAAACAAGCCGATTGCGCAAGCTGTCAGAACCACACCGGCAGGATAATTACCGATAACAAAAACGCCGGCTGCGGCGACTGCCGCTCCAACAAGTGCTCCGACTACTCTTCGCCAGCGCAATCCTGCCAGCCAGATGCAGAGCCCCGCCAGAACAACTATTATTCCCGGTCCTGTCAAAAGCTGGCTCTGAAATTTCTGAGCAAGACTCTGATAATATTCCAATACTTCGAGCATAGATAGTATTTGGTATATGGTATTTAGCATTTGGTACTTAGCGAAAAGCCGCCTTCGGCAGCTTTGAATCACTAAATACCAACAACCAATCTATAACTATTATCGGCCCTGTGCGTATAAAGTCTTGAATTAAAGCGGCCTTGTGAGGAAGTCTTTGAAAATGAGGATTTTAAGGTAATCAATGCGGATGAGAGGAATCGAACCTCCACGGGCGTAAGCCCACAGGTACCTGAAACCTGCGCGTCTGCCAGTTCCGCCACATCCGCTAAAGATGTTTTGAATGCCGCCCCCTCTTCTGCTTTCGCAGAAAGCGAGGGGGCAATAATCAGTTTAACATTCCAGCGATTTGCGTCAAGTAAATTCAGCGCTCCGTCGCCATAGCTATGGAGCGTCGGCGACTTCTGCCGTTGTTAAAGCAATTTCTGTACTTTATTAACCAGTTCTTTGACGTGCTGGACTGAAGCGGCAAAATCCCTCTTTTCCTTTTCGTCGAGGTCAAGCTCTATAATTTTTTCTACGCCGTCGGCGCCGAGTATCACCGGCACACCGACGAAATATCCGCCGACATTATATTCTTTATTACAGTATGCACAGCACGAAAGATTTGTCTTTTTATCAAGCAGAACAGCTTGTGCCATTTTGACCGTCCCTGCCGCCGGCGCGTAATATGCGCTTGTTCCCATCAGGTTGACAACCTCGATTCCGCCCATTCGTGTTCTCTGCACAATATCCTCAATCGTTTTTTCATCGAGCAGCTCCGTCAGCGGAATTCCTGATACGGTAGTAAATCTCGGCAGCGGCACCATATCATCGCCGTGTCCGCCCATAAGAACACACTGGATATCGCTGGGGCTAACGGAAAGTTTTTCAGAAATGAAATATGTGAATCTGGCGGTATCGAGGGCCCCTGCCATTCCCATTATCTTATTCTTCTCAAAACCGCTTATAATTGCAGCAGCGTTTACCATTGCATCGAGCGGATTGCAGACGACTATAATAAAGCTGTCCGGAGAATATTTTACAATCTGCTTTGTTACGTTCTTGACTATTTGGGTATTTTTTGCAAGCAAATCGTCTCTGCTCATTCCAGGCTTTCTCGGCATACCGCTTGTGATTATAACTATATCGCTGCCGGCGGTTTGTGCCCAGTCGGTAGTGCCGATGATTTTGCAGTCATAGCCGCAAGTGGACCCGGCCTGGGCCATATCAAGAGCCTTTCCTTCCGCAAGCCCCTTAACAATATCGACAAGGACAATATCCCCAAGCAGGTTTTCTGCCGCGATAAAAGCTGCTGTTGCTCCGACGTTGCCTGCGCCTGCGATTGTAATTTTTTTCCGTGCCACGTTTGCCTCCGTATTTGTAGCCACCAAGGCACTAAGTTAATTTTAAATTTTTAACGACGCAGAGAAAATAAAATATAAAATTGTTCTTATTATTCAACATCCTATATTTATTCAAAGCTAATTGTCTCTGGAATATAAAAATTCCCTAGTTTTAGATTTATTGTCTCAGATTTTATTCCTGCTTCTAAAAGAAAAAGTGTTTTACATATTATTATCATTATTGCTTCATATTTTATCATTTCACCATACGACAATGCTAACGATTTGATATTTTTATCATAATGCGTTAAGTAGTTTCTTGTATTTACAATTTTATCACAAAAGTTTTTTTTCTCGCCGATTCTTTCCTGTATTTTTACGGGCAGGAGATCGTAAATCTGTTTAAATCGTTTCCTTAACATCAATTCATTACCATACTGTAATCGTTGTCTTATATATTCTTTATGTTCCTGTGGAATAGCCTGAATAATAACACCTAAAAGTTCTTCATATTTTTCAGGTTGCATATAAGTTTCATCGCTTTTAATACGGTGATATGCCTCTAAAACACGGCATAGGTTCAAAAAACCATTTTCAACTGTTAGTTCTTTTCGCATTCGTAGCACAGTAAAGAAAAGGTTTTGGGCTGGTTTATATTTTTGCCATGTTCCACTCCATTTTTGCATTATGTTATTAATTTCATCACTTATTTCATGAATTGTGAAGTTCAGTTCGATAGGATGTCGCTTTTTAGGTAAAGGAAAAGAAATTTTTTGATTCCAAAGCAGGGAAACAGGTTCTTGGTGAAAAGTATCATCTTTTTCTGTCCTGCCAATTCGCTCCGATTTCAAAATAACAGTTCGTATAGGTAGCCTACCTTCTATAATTAGTTCAAGGAAACTGTGGATTGAGTTGATAGGAATGTCAAGAAAATCTGTATGTTTACACAATTGGGATGATTTTATAGAAAATCCAGCTTTTTCACGAATATCTAACTCTGGCCCTGTCCCCGGCAGTTCAATTCCCCAACTTGTTGAGATATTAAAACTTTCAATTTTGAAACTTATCTGTTCGGGATATTTGTATGATAAATTATATTCAGAAAGCTTACCGTCTTTTATCTGAAATTCTGGTTTTAATCCGGACTCCCCCATAAAATCCTCATTATTATAACATGAATATGTTGCTTCATTAAAAATTAGTTCTTCATCACTATTAACACAAACGCCAACAAATACAAATTGAGGTATTGCTTTGGTTGTGATATATCCGGGTGCTCTAAGAGAATCCATAAAAGTGAAACAATTTAATAATGTCATAAACTGTCCACCAACGGTAAGACCATTTATAATTTTTATATTTTGTGCAAAACCCTTATGTAATTTGCCAATGAACTTCAATTCAAGAATCGCTTCTTGTGGGTCATATTTTAAAACCCCGCTAAATTGTTTCTCTGAGCCAGGAAGCCACCATTGTCCCATTGTTTCAAAAGGCTCAAGCATACTTGTATATTTTTCTTTTATATTTAAGCCCATAAATTTGTCTCTTTTATGGCCCCCTTTACGCTGCGATAAACTGGCAGAGAGAAATTAAGCATTTTCTGTTTCCCTATGCCAATTTGTAGGCGATTTGTTCGTCTAAAATATCTTTGACGGTCAAAGCAATTATACTTTTGCCGGATTTTTTGAAAAAGGCCTGAATCTCACTCATCGCATCGCCGTAGGAATCGAATGGGACGAAAAATCTTTTTGTGCGGTCTTTGCGTCAAAATAATTATAGGGAATATCCCGATCAAACAGCGCATCCTCAGATGGTGTAAATTTGCGAACTGTTGTCTGAATAGCTATATCAGAGTTATCAATACCAATCCAATATCTGTGTAACTGATGAGCCGCTAAAAGTGTAGTGCCTGAACCGCAGAAACAGTCAAAAACTAACTGCCCAGGATTTGAAGATGTCTGGATAATTAAGTTTAAAAGGTCTAAGTTTTTTTCTGTCGGATAGCTTGGATATGGCGAATCCTTGAACTCCCATATATCCTGTACCCTTTTGCCGTTGGCCTCCGCATCGTCTGCATATATAATTTTTCGAGGATTACCCGTACTTGACCATTCAATAAGTCCGTCACTATCCAGTTGGTCCAATACGGCAGGGTCATATCTCCAGTGTCTGCCCTTGGGAGGCGTTAATCCTTTCCACGATTTACCTGTGTTTCCATTTTTCGTTTCCCCAGGTGCATGCAAAGGAGTTGTCGTATATTTGCGGCCTTTTTGGTCGATTTTTGGAAATAGTCTTTCAATATCTTCCTCTGAAATATCTGCACGGGGTTCATTCCAGATAAAGTCGTCCGTCTTGGTGTAAAAAAGAATTAAATCCTTGATGTTGCTATACCCTTTTCGTTGAAAATTTTTAGGATTGCATTTTACCCGTGTTATATCATTTCTGAAATTCTTCTGTCCAAAGATTTCATCCATAATAACTTTCACATAATGTCCAACCTTATAGTCAATATGCAGATAAATAGATGCGTGATCGGCCATTAATTCCCGAATAAAAATAAGCCTTTCTCGTAAAAATTCCAGATATTCAGCACCCACAAGAACATCCGAATACGCAATATCATCTTTGTGGCTGGAACTGACCGTCGAGGTGCGAGATTCGCTATGCTTAAAAACTGTCTTGGTTGCAAAGGGAGGGTCAATATAGACTAAGTCAATTTTCGCTCGAAGGTTGAAGTCTTGAAGCAAAGCCTGCATCACTTCAAGATTATCGCCTTTTATGATTTTGTTTGGAGTCTCAAATTGCTTCCCAACGGGCATTAAAACAGCTGCTTTCGTTGTCTCCAAAAGAGATGTTATGTCCTTTTTATTTTTGTAATACAGATTCATATGTTTCGCTCGCTATTATATGATATCAAGGCTAAATCTGGTATAGAAAATCACGCAGCACCAAACAACTCATTATATTATACGCATTAGGATCTTTGAGAAATTCATGCATCTTATTATTTCCGTGAATGTATAAAACACCATCAAGAATCGCGACTTTGATAGCGGTAATAGTACTATTCTTAAGTAAGTTTTTTGCATCCTCAAATTGAGCATTTTGATGTCCGCCGAAATCAGTTAAAAATTTGGCCTCACCAACAACATATTTTTTGTTAAACCGGGCAATAAAATCCAAACCCTTTGTACCGTTGTAGTTCAGATGTGTATTGGCAAATTCCATAAGCTCATTATCACTGCCACGCAGTACGGCATTATCTTCCGTGGCAAGAAATTTATCTGGTCTTAAAAGCTCAACACCCAATGTTTTATTCTCAATCCATCTATGGAAAAGCGGGCCAATTTGCCTGTTTGTTTCTTTTGGTTCGGAACATCTCTCATAAATATTATTTAAGCCCATCTCATATATTCTTCCACACAGTCGATTTACCGTCTGCGGATTTCGCTCAAGCGCCGAAGGGTCTCGTTTTAAATAAGCAACATAAGAATCTTTTATTGGAAAAAGGTCTAATGACAACAGAGTTTGCAGCAAGCCAGAGTTATCTCTTTTTTTAAAGGCCTTTTCGATAGCCTGCCATTTTTCCTTGTCCATATCTCGTATCCCCTCCGGTATACAGGGATAAACCTTAAATAAATCATCGAGATAATTTCTTTGATTAGCATACTCAATACTTAAGGTTGTCCAATGGTTCATTTATTCTCCAGTCATATAATAAGAAGCGGGTCGATATAAATAAGGTCAACGCTGTTTTCGGGTAATTTTTTTAGTTGTTCGAGGTTGTCGCCGCAGTAGATTACCCGCGTATCGAGCAGGGATGATGGCTTGCCGGCCTGTGGTTGTTTCTTCTTATCAGGTGTAGATTTTTTTGTCATATTACTACAAATTATACCCTTAAATTGGGGGGAAAACAAGAATTCGTGTTGAGTTCTAAGTTAAAAAATTCCGCGTAATCCGTGTAATCCGCGGTTAATTTTTCCCGTTTTGTTCTGCAATCAAACCTTTTGCGGTTTGGTCGTCCAATTGCAGCTTTGGTTTAACGTTTTTGATTCGCTTTTTGACCTGTTTTATATGCTCGGCAGGCGGGATATCCTCAGGCATTGTTCCGCCGATGCGCTTTATCGCGTCGCGGACTTCTTTGCCAACATTTTTGTGCGTTAAAATAGCCTTTTCCTGACCGTTGATTCTCTCCTTTTGCAGTTTTTCGCGCGTCTGAGTCATTCTAAACTGATTGGCGGCCAATTCAGTTGTATTCATCCTATCCATCAGATTTTCTTTTTTATCAACCCCTTTTATTTTTTTGATGTCTTCAACGCCTTTGCCGTCATAGAGACCTTTATAGCCTGCATCGTGAAATACGCCGAACATTTTATTTTGGACGCCCGCGTTTCGGGCTGCGCCGGAAAGCGCCCTGAATTCCTCGGTGGCCTGTTTCCTTAATTCCAGCCTTTCCATATCGGCGGCCAAAATATCGGAGACTTCCTGCCTGCGGGTCTGGATGGCAAAATATTTCTGGGCGTTGGCGATTTGGGGCTTGCGGGGGTCGCCGTTTTGCGCGATGAGATAACAGGCAAAACGGGAAAGGTGATAATCTATCACTTCTCTTTCACTGCCTTTGCCAAGAGTTATCATTTTACCGGCGCCGGTAAAATGATAATCAGGTTCATTTCCAGACTGCCTACAGGATATAATCGCCTTTTTTATGGCATTTTCAAACTTTTGCCATTTAGTATAGCCCAGCAAAGGCTGTAAATCTCTTGCGCTCCAGTATTCGGCGCCGAATTGATTGATTTTCTTCAGTTCCTCGAAGGATTTCTCTCTCTGCACCGGCAAATTATCATCCATAATATTTTCCTCTACATATTAAAATAATGTTTTCATATTCCGACAAATTATAGCCTTAAAACTGGCGGAAAACAACCCGTTTCAATTTTGGATGGCGATATTTTTAAAAAGAACAGTTCCCTCGACCCATTCGACAGGCTCAGGGCAGGCCGTGCTCGGGATGACACTTTTGCAGGCAGACCCTTCGGCTTCGCTCAGGGCGAAATTTTTCAAAAAAAATTCGTTTTTCTCTTGACTTTTGTTAGATGATTTGGTAAAATACCTACATATTTAGATAAAAAGTTAATATTTCGCGTAAGTCCTTATTTTTACGCAGAATAGGCCAATATTACCTCAGCCCTCCGGTCATCTTCCCTTTAAAATTAAGCATTCCAGCAGTTTTATATCCTGAATAAACGATAGAAAATACGAAATCCTAATATCTAAATCCTAAACAAATCCTAATTACCAAAATCCCGAATGTTCAAAACGGAACTGTCTGTCAGAGGCGAGAATGATTTTTTAACGAACCCCGTCATCAAATCCGTTTTGAAACGGATTTAAGATGACGGGGCTAAACAAGAATAAACAATGGTTGAGAAAAAAGAAACATATCTAATAAGAAAAGTCGCAGGACGAGATGTCAAACTCGACGCGGACGATTTCGTAAATCGGAAAATCCTGAAATCAACCCTGATAATCTCTGAGGGAGGACGAGTATTTGTCCGCAACAGAAAAACCAGAAAAATAACCGCACTTGCAAGAATTATCCTCAAAGCAAAAAAAGGCCAAGTCGTTGACCACAGAAACAGAGACCCGTTAGATAATCGAAAATGCAACCTGCGAATCGTCAACCATCGGCAAAATATGCTTAACCGCATACTGAAAAATTCAACGGGCTTCATAGGCGTCGGTATGAAAAGAAAAAAATCAAAGAACTGCAAGCCGACATACTGCGCAAGATATTCAAACGGAAGCAAAATGGTCAGCTTTTACAGTCCCTATACGCCAAGCGGCCTGATACTTGCGGCTATGGCAAGAGATAAATTCGTTATTGAAAATAAAGATGAAGAATATGCGCCGCTTAATTTTCCAATATTCAAAAATGAACCATTCAAAAGCATTTTGCTAAAAAGCGATTTGGGGGAGATGCGAGAAACGCGTTGCCGTGCCGGCAACGGCTAAACGTGGATTCCCGTTTCCACGAGAATGACTGACCCCGCCCCCCGTTTGCGCGAGGGTAAACTCCGTGTTGGCGGGGCTAACCACGAAACGAAAACCCTCCTGTCGCTTCCGTCTTCACTTTGTTACGACGCGACAAGTTCGCTCCAGGCTCTGAACCCTACGGTCCAAAATTTATTTTTTCACACTCTTCAATAATTTTCTCATTTATCAGAGTCGGCATTCGCTGCTCATCGGCGGTTGCGAAAACAAGGACAAAGTTCTCACACTTTTGTCCTAATATGCTGCGAAAGCCCGCCTGAATATCCGCGACTTTTTCATCATCGCTTCCGTAATTTACCCCCACACCAATATATTGGTGGTGGGGGTTTACCGCAATTGCATATACCTTTCCAGGCCCAAGTTTCACCGGCACAGTCCACTCTAAACCAGCCTGGTCAAAAGACGGCTGCCCCGCCGAACTCGGCATCAGTGCCGGCGCAAATGAAGAATAGAACCAGTCTGTTTTTTTCATCGGCTCGCTGAAAATAATTGTAATCGCCTTGACATTAGGGTCGATGTCTTCCGAATAAAGTCCGGGAACGGTATTAACAACAAAAGGTTTTGGCTTTTGTTTTTTCTTTTGAATTCTCCTGGCTGCTGTTCCCGATTGAATGTCCTGTATCATTTTAACGGATTTCAGAGCAGCGTCTCGCTGCAGCGGATAATTGTTCAGAACAAATTCGAACTGCTCAACAGCCTGTTCTGTATGGCCCGTTTCAAACAGGCAAACTCCGATATGATAACTTGCTCTCGCCTTATATTTTTCATCTGTATCGGTGCTATCGCTGATGTCCCTGTAAATTTTAATTGCCTGCTCGAAATTCCCCTGCACCTGAGCCAGCAGTCCCAGTCTTAGTTGTGCATTCAAATCATTCTTCAAACCGGATGCTGCGGATGATTTATCAGCCTCTTCACTCAGACTGTCTTTTTCAAGCCGGCCGGCGGCATTTTCAGCCATTTGAGTGATTTGCAGACTTTTTAATATCTTTTCAAATTCGCTTTGCGCCCATTGCACCTCTGTCTGGTAATCAAACAAATCTTTCCCGGCCGAAGCCAGAACTAACTTTACTGCACCTTTGTTCCTGAAGTATTCGCCTAAACGGTCTTTGGCCGCAGCTTCAGCCAAATCCCTGCCCTCGAGGACAAACATTGCAGTTTGAGGGTCAAGCAATTCAAAATTCTCTGCCTCTTCGATATTGGCAGGTAAAGTAATGACAAGACTCATACTGAATGTTGTAAAGAGAGCCGGCGGTAATGATTCAATTCGTTGATTTTCCGGGATAGTATCGTCTGCTGAATATTTTAACTCGAGCAGCGGTTCTTCCCCTGGGTTAAAGAGTATTTTTAAATTACTTTTAACCGAACCGATAAAGAAATCCGTTTTGTTTATATCCTTAAAATATGCGGTGCCCTTGAAATAACATTTGCCGTCATCGAGCAATTTCCAGGTTACCTCATTCCAGGCAACAAAGCCGCCGCTGGTCAGCATCTTTTTTATCTGGCCGAGAAAAAAAGGTTCTGCTGCAGCATAATTCATATCTGTAATGGCAGAGTAAACGGCATAATCAAAAAGTCCTTCAAAAGTTACCTTGCCGCTGCCGTCTTTATTTATACTGAGCACGGCCAAGCCGTCGATACAGCCGGCAGTAAAAATCAAAGGCAAAGCAAAAATTAACAGGTATTTTGTTTTTTTCACCAAGGGCCGCCTTAAAAAATTATTTGCGGTGTTTTAGGAGCAACTCAACAGCCCAAGAGTCTAACTGACCGGTACATTTTTCTCAACTTTTTTGCTTATGGTTAATTTTGAGACATTTAACTACCTATTAATGAAGCACTAACAAAAACCTTAAATAAAAGGCGTAAAAATATCGGACAATACAGGCCCAGATATATTAGTAGCAATAAAACCAATGTTTTTAATATATTTTTGCCAAAATTTTTAAATCTTGACAAAGCTATGGTCCGATAGTTAAATTAGGCAGATAAGGCAAATTAGGAGACTGAAGAATATGGACATTCAAGCGAGGGAGTAGGTATGGACACGACAAAAGAACTCTATACGACAGGTGAGGCTGCAGATGTATGCAGTCTCAGTCAGCAGACGATTATTCGCTGTTTTGATTCTGGCAGACTTCGTGGTTTTCGAATTCCGGGTTCGAAGTTTCGCAAGATTCCGCGCGACAATCTGTTGAAGTTTATGAAGGACAACAACATTCCGATGCAGAATCTGCAGTCGGGCAGGAAGCGTCTGCTTATAGTGGATGACGACGCTGAGATTGTGGAGCTGATGACGGATGTCCTCCAGCGGGACGGCAGATTTGATGTCAAGACCGCATCCACAGGTTATGATGCCGGCATCATGACGCAAAAGTTTCGGCCCGACCTTATTCTATTGGACTATATGCTGCCGGATGTAAACGGCAATATAGTATGCAAAACAATCAGGGAAAACCCGGAATTTGCAAACACAAGGATAATAATAATCAGCGGCGTAATAAATCAGACCGAGATAGATGACCTGCTCAAATCAGGGGCGGAGGCTTTTATGAAAAAGCCGTTCAGCATTACCGACCTTATCGACAAAATCGCTGCTGTGCTTGAAATCTGACTTATACATCGGAGGAAGAAACGCAGTTAATGACGCAGCCTGCGGCAAATATCTCTGCACAGAGGGTAAAGCTGTCTGTGTATCAACTGAATTGTTTAACCGCACATCCGGCTTGTGTTGCGCGGTGCGTCGGCTGTCTGTCCCAGGGCGGTTCTTATGAAGATATACCCCTTTTCCCTGAATCCGACCCTGCGATTGCCCTTGCCGTAATCAGCCTTTGCAGACAAAAAAACATATCGGTAGATTTTAAAAACCTTGATTTTTCAGCACTGTTGAAGCAATTGCCAAAAGCCGACCTTCTCAAAACCATACTTGCTCTGAAGGTTTATGACACGGAAGATACGGATTTTCTGTCCTTGATAGCTTCGTTTGTCCGCCGCAGCGGCACGAGGGCTTTTGCCGCAAAACTTATTGCACAAAAAGTCGGTCTTTCCGACACATCTGAGGCATTTGCTACTGCCCTTTTTGCCAACACCGGCCTGTTTGCCCTTGCGCAGCTTTTCAGCAAGAGCCTTTTAATGCTTTGCCAGGAAGCCAGGGAGCAAAAAGTATCTCCGGCGAGCCTTGAAAAAGAACACCTCGGTATAACGGACAATGTTCTCTCACGCATGCTTTTGGAAAAGTGGCAGTTCGGTTCTTCCATCGCTGATGCTGCCTGGTTGTATCCGACAGATGCGGACACTTTAATAGATAAACTGCCTGACGGCCAAATTGTTTCGATTGTCCGCCTTGCTGATATACTGGCTGGTTCAGAACATCAGCAGGACTTGCGGAACTTGGCCCAGCGGTTATCTGTTACAGATTCCGATATAAATGAAATTAAGGAAAAGACGCAAACCTTCGCGGCGCAAATCAACGAACTGCTCGGTCTTGAAATTGAAAATCCGGGGCAGTTTTATTCTGAAACCATAAAACAGACATATTTAAATCAATTAGCCGCTTTGCGGAACGAAGACATATTCTCGCAATTTATGCAGAAATTTACTGCTGCCTTAAATCCGCAGTTTTCTCCAATCGGTATTGCAGAAACTTCAGCAAGGATAATTTCTGAATGCTTTCTTGCTCAAAGTATTTGTGTTTTCACGACTGACCCCTGTCAGGCTGATGTATTATTGGCTTCGGTAATCGACGGCTGTTCTGCAAGGTCATTGCTGATAAATTGCCCCGGGGGGTTTTCAATATCACAGGTAGCTGCGGAAGACTTACAGTCGTGGCTTTATGAACAAATAGGCATCGAGAGTGAAAAAAGCTGCTTTGTCCCGATTAAATGTGAGCGGCAGACAATAGCAGGGATTATTCTTCGCGGCCCTATGCCTGATGAAAACTTATTTGAACAAATAACTGCTGTTCTCGGCAAGGTATTCGCCCTGGGCAGCAGAAGCGAACACGAAAAAACAATTGCCCAGTTAGCGGTGGATTGCCTGGCTCAATCCAAACCGCAGGAGCCCGCCGTCCAGCAAGCTCCACCAAAAGATGCCCTTGCCCAAACAGCCGCCGAGCTCGCAGCCGGTGCCGCACACGAACTGAACAATCCGCTTGCGGTAATATCCGGCAGAGCTCAACTGCTCGCGCAAAACGAAACCGATGAAACAAAAAAGCTTATCTTAAATCAAATCATTGAAAAAACCAAAGATGCCCACGAAATCGTTGGTCAGCTTATGAGTTATGCAAGGCCTGCCCGGCCTGAGATTCGAACCGTCTCGCCGTTCGTTGTTATTAACAATTGTCTTGAAAAGGTAAAAACCCGTTATCTTTCAGAGCCGCTCGACATTAATCTTGAAAACATTGAATCGCTCAGCGATATCAAGGTTGATGCCGAACAGGTCGCCGAAGCGATTGCCCAGATAATTTATAATGCACTTGAGTCATACGAAAGCGGCAACGGCCCGGTACAGATTACCGGCAGAGAGCAGCCGCAGACAGGTTACATTGAAATCTGTATAAAAGACCAGGGCTGCGGCATGAGCGCCGAAACTCTACAAAAGGCCGTTCAGCCGTTTTTCTCAGAAAAAAGCGCCGGCAGACAAAGGGGCATGGGGCTGTCGCTTGCCGCCAGTTTCTTAAAGAACAACGGCTGCACTCTAAAAATAGAAAGCCAGCTCGACAAAGGCACAACAGTAACCATAAATCTGCCGCACGCCGATTCGCCGCGGCGCGACCGCGTCGCAACGGGCAAGTCCGAAAATTCCTGACAATCGCAATTCCACTTCCCGCAAACCGGCAAATATGGCCTCTATCAGCCGACAGCAGTGTCTTTATGGGACTAAAGGGTTAAAAAATTAAACCTTTGGCTTGGGTTAAACCGCCGTTTTTTTTATGTCGAAATGCAGAGTGAAGACAGTATGAATTTTTGGAGATACCCTGTTGAAGGAAGAAAGAAACTCAAAGTTACGTCAGCTTGTCAGGAAGCTGAACAATATCAGGAGGATTCAGAAGCAGAAAATTGACATTCTCTGTAATGATATCATAACCGCACACGGAGCCTTTATAAACAATCTGAAAAGTTTCCGGTTCGCAGCGGATTTTTATGAGAACCTGCTGGGTGCAACGAATCTCGACGCGATTGCTGTCTCAGCAGGCGAATTTTTCGCTGAAAACATCGCGGGCTGCAGCACTGCGATAATTTTTACAACCCCCGACGCACCACAGATTCATTTTTATTCGAAAGACCCTCAGCTCGAGGACATCCCCTCTCGTATCGGTCCGGATTTGACGGCGAAGATGGTTGAATCCGTCTGTCAGAGCAGTCAAATTTGTTCTGCTGACGATTTGTGCAGGATGGGCTTTTTTGCGGGCCCTGCGGTTTTAAAAAGAATTTCGCTGGCGGCAATCGGCCTTAACAATACAGGCCCTGCTCTCGGTATGATTTTACTTTACCGTTCGTCGGATAAACCGCTTCCCCATTCAGAACTGTCTGTGGCTTCATCGGTCGTCAAAGGACTTGCAAAAGCCGTCAAGGCCTTGCAGAGCGCAGACCGCTGCGACAGCATTGCTTAATCGACAATAAACTTCCCGTTTTCGTAAATAACCTCGCCGTCAGCAAGGATTTGGCCGTCATTCATATCTGCAAGCAAGTCCCAGTGTATTGCCGATTCGTTTTTTCCGCCTGTTTCCGGATATGCAGCCCCAAGAGCCATGTGGATTGTCCCGCCCATCTTCTCATCGAACAGCATATTTTTGGTAAATTTGTTGACTCGCTGGTTATTTCCGATAGCTGCCTCTCCAAATCTCTCTGCCCCCGGTATTTCGAGAATCTTATTTAGAAGTTCCTCACCCTTAGCCGCCCGAGCCTTTACAACCTCGCCGTTTTTAACCTCAAGCGTTATATCTTCTATTTCCTGCCCCATATAAATTCCCGGATACGAAAAGCGAACTATACCGTTTACGGAATCTTCCACCGGAGCGGTAAAAACTTCTCCGCTCGGCATATTATGTTTGCCTGATGAGTTAATCCATTTTTTGCCGTCCGTACTGAATCTGACATCGACATTACTGCTTTTAAAATGTATTTCTTTCCTGTTGTTCAGAAAATCCACGATTTTCTGCTGGTCTTTTTCCAGCTTCTTCCAGCAACCGATAGGGTCATCTTCATATAAAAAGCAGCAGTTATAGACAAAATCAGCATATTCGCTTTGGCTCATCCCGCACTCCTGCGCCTCAGCGTTTGTCGGGAAAACGCACAAAGTCCACCGAAGTTCTTGGGCAGCGGCTCTTTTCATAAATAACTTGTTCAGTTCCGCCCGGGCGGCGCTGTGCTTTTGTTTTTTGGCCGGGTCGACATTCTGCAGCTCCTTTAGATTAAACGGCGCAAGGACATTCAAAACGGCGTCGTAACTTTCACAGACATATCTGCTCAGACCGGAGACGTATTCAAGCTGACTGTCGGATGCGTTGTCGAAAAAGATTTTTTCAGTTCCGTCAAGTGCAATTTTGAACTCCGGATGAGCCCCTGCCGCCAGCGCCTGAGCATAGACTTCGTTAAGCAGCTCTTCAGCCAGATATGTAGAGTGGATAAGAAGTTTATCGCCGGCTTTCAGCCCAAGCGAATATTCCGCCAGTAACTGTGCATATTTTTTGATGATATTATTCGTTGCCATAAGATTTTCACCTGCTTTCTTCCAGATTATACTTCTTGCCTGCCGTCAAAGAATAACTATAATAACTTTTCTTTTACAGAAATATAACAGCAGAAAGATTTATTTCAAGATGATAGAGATTTTTACAAGTTCGTTCGGCACTACCTTTGAGGCAATCCTTCAGATTTTGCTCATTTCTGTAGCTGCCGGATTACTTATCAGAAAAAATATCCTCACTCAGGAGCATCTCAAGGCGTTAGCAACGATAGGTATTCGAGTTCTTCTGCCCTGCCTGATATTTTCAAACATCCTCAAAAATTTTGACCCTCATCGGCTCAAAATCTGGCCGTTGATTCCTCTTGGAGCAATTTTGATGGTAGGTTTCGGCCTGTTGGTTTCTGCGTTACTATTTTGGCCGCAGTTAAGAAATAAAAGATTCCTTCTTGCTCCTGCCACTTTGCAGAACGGCGGCTATCTTATCCTGCCGCTGGGTAAAATACTTTATCCTGACCGGTTTGACGAATTTGCTATGTATTGTTTTCTTTATCTTTTGGGGTTAAGTCCTCTTATATGGTCTATGGGAAAATATCTGGTAAGCCCGGCGACAGGTGAAAAACTGACCTTGCGTGAGCTTTTTAGTCCGCCTTTTTATGCAAACATTGTCTCTATATTACTGGTATTGCTGCACCTGAAATTTATCATACCTTCGATTATATTAAATTCAGCCGACCTTGTAGGCTCTGCCACAGTCCCTGTAGCGACATTCGTCCTTGGCGCGGTGCTCGGCAGCATACCGTTTAATATAAAACCATATCTTGCCAACGCAGGCAAAGTTATGCTGGTCAAACTGATTATTGTGCCGCTGGCTACAATTATTGTTTTGCGATTGATGAATTTTTATACAGCTTATCCATTGCTTTGCAGTCTTTTTGTCCTGCAGTCGTCGTCATCGCCTGCGACGTCGCTTATTATTCTGGTCAAGCACTACGGCGGCGAGGAGGAGGAGCTTGGCTCAATTTTATTTTTGTCTTATATCCTCTGTATTATTACAATCCCCTTCTGGCTCGCCGTCTGGACAGCTATAACAGCATAAACTGCGTTAATCGGTTGCGGTTGCGCAGCTCGTTACGGTTGCGTATGTCATAAGACGTCTTAACGATGGACGAAACAAACATCGCAACCGACAAACGTAATACGAAAGGTAAAATCCCGCCCCAAAACTATCGAGATAATAAAAAAATGGAGAAATTCAAAAAGTCAAGCAACTTTTTGAGACCTTTGGTCAGGAAGACTGAATCTTATTGTCTATAAAGATTTGTAATATGTCTTTGTAATCTTCGTTCAACATCCGCACTTGACCTTAAAGACCACACTTCGCAGGTTAATTCCCATACAAAATCAACGAGTTTTTCAGGCGACAAAGCGGCAAAATTATCATCTTCAAACCCCATTTTGCTTAGCTTAGCCAGCTTGCGGTTGACTCTCATTTTAAATTATCTCGTCTTTCTTTTTAGGAATATTTTTTAAGTGTAATCGTTCTGATGGCTTATGTCAATATTTTTCCGGCCACACTGGCTCAAATCTCGTTCTTGTTCTTTCGCCGACAATCATTTTTTCAGCTGTCTCTCGCCATTTATTATAATGGGCGGTCTGCTTGTGTTTTGCGACGCCGCTTTCATCCAAATATGCCTCGACGAGAACAAACCGGGTCGGGTCGTCGGATTGCTGAATAACGTCAAAGCGGGCAATTGCAGGCTCTTTTACGCTGCTTTGTGCGTTTTCAATACTTATCTTTTTAAATTCCTCGATATATTCCGGCTTAACCTGAACATATATATGAACTACAAACACTATCTTATTTCCATATTGTTATTCTTGAAGTTCTCTTTGAATCCGGCGTATAAGGAATAGAGTCGTCTTCGCCCAGCATTTTCGGCATTCTCGGCGGCTGGAGGCCTTTGACAAGGTCGGCTATTTTTATCATTTTACCCGTTGCCATTGACTTATTGGCAGCGATGCCGGTGAGTATCGAATACGCGCCCTGTGCAAAATCAGCCGCTCTCATAAGCGGGTCGTTGGGGTCCGGCTCGCCGAAGATGTCATTGAGCATTACGAGGTCGCCGCCGCCGTGTTCGCCCTTGCCTGTCCTGACCTCAATGCTGTATGCCGTCTTGAAAAGCGGGAATACTTTTATATACACGCTTTCCATCATAAGCGCACCCTGCACAGAGCCATCGCCGCTGATATAAGACGATTCCTGACTGCCGTGTTCCAGTCTGCCTTTCGTGCCGTTGAATACTACCCTATAGGCCTCGTAGGGCATAAAGGAGTTAAGACTGTAGCTCATAATTGCGCCGCTTTTGTACTGAACGACCAAATTCATCGTATCTTCAATATCGATATCGTTTCTGAAAACGCATCTGTCTCTGTAGTATCTGTCGTATTGCTCATTATCAAGATACAGTGCCTTAAGCAACTTATAATCTCTCATATCCAGATAGAAATTGCACTCCGACGAAAGCGGACAGCCGTGGCATCTGTCGCCGTGTTTTTCCAGTCCGAACAGTTTTGCCTGTTTTGGAGTATAAAACGCCCTTGCTCCGCGTGCGAATACATATTCCGGTATGGAGCTTAGCCACCAGTTGACAAGGTCGAAATGATGCGTGGCCTTATGAACCATCAGTCCTCCCGAATAGGCTTTGTGGGCATGCCATCTCCTGTAATAGTCTGCGCCGTGATTCGTATCGAGCATCCAGTGAAAATCAACGCTCAGAATCTTGCCGATAATGCCACTCGTCAGCACTTCTTTCACCTGAGTCCTCGGCGGGGCATAACGGTAATTAAAAGCAACCCTGAGGCTTTTGCCGGTCTTTTTTGCGGTATCAATTATCCTTTGGCATCTAACCTCGTCCATGGTCATTGGCTTTTCGGTAATAGTGTCGCACCCTGCCTCCATAGCACGGCAGACATAATCATCGTGAGTGCTGTCTATTGTGCAGACAATCACGCAGTCCGGCTTGTGATTAGCCAGCATTTTGTTGAAATCTTTCGCCTCATAGCCGGCAATATCCGGCAGAAATTCCTTCAGCCTGTTGACAGCAAAATTCAGTCTGCCGACATTGGTGTCTGCGACAGCAAGAAGTTTTGATGTCTTGTTAAAATCCTTCGTTAGCGCGCTTGTGTACATATCTGAGCGGGCGCCGAGTCCAATCAGTACATATTTTTTCATTGTTTATTGCTCCTGAAAAACCGGATTTGGGTTGTTCAGGCAGCTTTTATAACATAAAATCGGTATAATGAAAAGACCGTTTTTTAACGGATTTCGATTGAAATTTTCGGCAGAAAAAGTTTAATACATCTTTTTGGAGAAATGGATTTAAGAACAGGAGTAGAAAAATGTCTTATCTCGACAAAAAATTCAGTCTTAGCGGCAAAACAGCGATAGTAACCGGCGGCGGCGGAACGCTCTGCAGTGCCATTGCCGAGGGCTTTGCCTGCGCAGGGGCAAATGTGATACTCTGGGATATAAGACCTGACGCAATGAAACAAAAAGCCCAGATTATAGCCAAGGTCTGCGGCGACAAATCAAAAGTTTCATTTGTTGAAGTAAATCTGATGGAGGAGGATTCCATCGCCAGGGCTCTGGAAAAATCGGTGAAAATTTACGGCTCAGTCGAAATACTTTTAAACGGTGCCGGCGGCAATCGCGGCAAAGGCCCGCTCGTTGACGTGAAACCAGAGGATTTCGAATTCGTCTGGAAGCTTAATCTGCTCGCCGGCTGTATCCTGCCGACCAAGCACGTGGCAAAATACTGGATAGACAACAAAATCAAGGGCAACATTATCAATATCGCTTCGATGGCTGGTTTCAATCCCCTTTCCGGTATATGGGCATACTCATCAGCCAAGGCAGCAGTAATGAATCAGACAATGGGACACGCAAAGGAGCTGGCACTGTACGGCATAAGGGTCAATGCAATTGCGCCGGGCTTTTTCATTGCCGACCAGAACAGAAAGCTTTTGTTAAACGACAATGATACGCCGACTCAGAGAGGCAAAGACGTTCTTGCAAAGACTCCGATGGGTGAGTTTGGTCTGCCGGAATATCTGACCGGTGCGACGATATTTCTCGCTTCGGACGCTGCTGAATTTGTTACCGGCGTTATACTGCCGATAGACGGCGGCTACCTGTGCGATAATATATAATTCAGAAAATATCCAACACAATTGTGTCATACAAATCAAAAGGGCCGGTTCAGAAATCTGAACAGACCCTGTGATAACAATCGAGAGCCCCAAGCCGGCGAACAAAAATCACTTGGCAGCCGTAACAAATCCTAAAAAAAGCGACCCCGCCTCGAATGAGGCAGGGTCGCATAACAAACTCTCATAAACATAAAGAGTTCACAACTTCATAGCATTAGCTATTCATCATGGTGCGGTTGTCCGATGAGGCGCGAAGGTAACGCCATCAGATACTTGATTCCCGTAACCTTCCGTGTGGTCCTCGTGGTAAGGTCCGGATGCATAGCCCCACCAGTTATTATTGGCATCGATGGACCCAGGGCTATCGTCTTGATCATCCGGCTCAACAGCAATCCCGTTGTATACACCATAGCCAGCGTCGGAACCGTCGGTGGTATGGCCATATATGGAGTTGTTCGGGTCGATAGTGATTTTATCTGCCTGAAGGACACAACCATACTTACCACCTATCGCTGAAGTAGGTTCCCTGATGTAGACACCGATTCCATTATTATATAAAGTGTTGTTCTTGATAATTACACCGTTTGCACCACCAATGGTGAGGTCACCAGTATTCGGGTCGTAGGCATCGCTCTTCTTCGCACCCATGAATTTGATAGCAACTCCGCCGTTGTGCGTCCAGTTACTTCCTAAGTCATGGATGGTGTTATTCCTTACCATCACGCCGTTCACTTCGGAATCTTCCGTCTGCTCATACATTTTGCCGGCAGTATCATTGTAGGGATAATGAGCACTAAAGGTCAGCCAGCAATTTTGTATATACTGGGCGGTGTTATTTTGAATGGTAACCGCATTAGTACCTGAGCCTTTGGTCGCACTGTGAATAATAATGCCCGTGCCGGGAGCGCCTTCATTGGTGTTCCAGGTGGTCAAATCGGCGAGGTCGCCATTGAAGGTGTTACCACTAATATTGCAGTCGTCGGTCAGCTTGACGGCAAAGATACCCCAGCCCTGTCCAGAGCCGGCAGTAGCGGTACCATATCGGAACGCATTGTTCAGTATCTTGTGGCCTTTTGTTGTGTCTGTAGCAACATTGTAGCCCCAGAGAGCCGTGCCGACACTCCCCTTCGGAATACTCGCCTGTCTACCACCAATGAATATACAAGCCTGGTTGCCGCCGGCGCCAATTATGGTGCAGTTTTTGATAGTGGAGTAGTTGGCGTGAACCCAAATTGTGTGCTCCTGTGGATTAGAACCGCTATAAGCCTGAGTACCTTGTTTGATGGTGAAACCGTCAATAATAACATTCACGTCGTTTATTTCTATGGCTTGCTGGTAGCTGGCACCCGGAGCTATAATGGTAACAGCTTTGCCGCTCGCCGATTTAAGCGTAACGTTGGGCTCGTGAATTGCTATGGACTCCGCAAACGTTCCTGCCGGGATGGTGACAGTTACATGTCTGTCACCCGTACGCGCATCAGTCGCAGCATCGATCTTATCCTGGATATACGTCGAGGAATAGTATCTGGTGCCTCCCAGATAGGTCTCGATGCCAGCTACGACCTGGGCAATCGTGTTCCCATCACCTCTATTAGCAGCTTTCGTCCGCACAAGGTCCAATGTTGCACTCATAATGCCCGAGCCTGTGTCGACCGGCCAATTATGACCGCCCAGAGTTGTCGCGACATGTTTTTTCATCGCCGGCTTGCCGTAGTAGCCATTAGGATCGCGGCGACCAATGTCCGTGTTCGGATCGAGTCCATACACTATTGCATCGTAATTGTCGCCCGAATATTCAAGAACTGCGTAGTTATCCGGCACGTTTCCGTCAAAAAACAAAACGTCTACGACTTCCGTCTGTTGACTCGTACCACTATAGGTCACATGTTGTGCAGCGAGGACCCTCCCTGACACCCGAGACGTCAGATTGACATCAAGGACTAAGAAGCCCTTCATTGTTTCCACAGTCCTTGTTCCGGGTGCGGTAAAGTCAAAAATTGTGGCCGTTGTAGTAGTTCCGTAAACAAGGATGTTGATGTGGTTCGTGTCGTTCGCCCCATAGCAAGGGACACACATCGCCGCTACAAAAAATAATACCAATAACTTTTTCATTTTTTTCCCTTTCTAATTATCTTTTAAACAATCCGTTGAGCATAGCTCTACCACTCTCTTACTTACTTATCAGGTTGCCCTTCCTAATAATAAAGCTGATTCGAAGGCAGGAGGAACAACCTATAACTTTTTCATTTTTTCCCCTTTCTAATCCAAAACTACACAACATTAAGAAAAACACACATATATTTACTTTCTTTATGAAGCCTTAATCATAATATTAGTTACTGACTTTACAATGTCAATAAGCTTTTATATAAAAATTTAAAAATTAATGCGATTTTTTTTTGCAAAATTAAGAAAAACACCCCTATATTTACTTTCTTTATGAGGCCCCAATACTGACTTTATCGGCACAATGTCAATAAGCTTTTATATAAAAATTTAAAAATTAATGCGATTTTTTTTGCAAAATTAAGAAAACCACCCATATATTTACTTTCTTTATGAGGCCCCAGTCATAATATTAGTTACTGACTTTATAATGTCAATGAGCTTTTATATAAATTAATGCGATTTTTTTTGCGAAATTTCTGAAAACAGCTATGCTTAATGCGTTGTGCAGGTTTTTTGCAGCAACCTTGATTTTCAGCTCAAGGATGAAAGTGTTTTGTTAAACTGAGATGTTTTCTGGCAGTTAGCACCCTCATTTTTAGGCCAAAATCTGTGTTATTAAAAACTCATACAATACGTTATGCGTAGCTTCCTTTAAAAGAACATACTTTAAAACTAATTAAAACGTTAACTATCGAGGTTTTCTATGGTCGAAACAAAAAAGTATTATGGTTTTTCCGTTTCAACGGTTTATATCCTTTTTGTTCTTTCCCTTATATATATTATTATCGGTTGTTCATCAAAAAAAGATGAAACAAATGCCGAGAAATCCAGTTCTGCCAAAACCGATTATAATACCCCTTCAGCAGACAAAGCGGCTCAGGAGCCCGAACTGCCCACTTTACCCACTTTACCATTGCCTGACGCTAATCAAACTACAGATACCAATCCTCAAGCAGAAACCAGCCAAACAGTAAAAGAAATCGCTGAGCCCTGCGAAGTCAGAATATCCACCGATACTCTGCTGAATGAATTTAACAGGACAAGCAACGGTGAAAGAAAGGTTGAACTTTTGCAGTCTTTATCTGATATGGCGTTCGACCGGGACCCCTGTGTAATCAGGGTAGTTCAGACAGCGGCAGCAGAGAAGGATGCCAACGTGGCTCTGGCGGCGATTGTGTTATTACAGGGATATGAAAGCCCGGAAGTTCTGCCTGCAATAGTTAAGGCAATGGCACATCAGGATGAGGAGGTCAGGAAAATAGCGGTGAATCTTCTTTTAGACATCAACGACCCACAGACAGGCGATTTGCTTGCCGCAGCACTGTCGGATGAATCGGAAGATATACGAAATTCTACTCTCGACATAACCAAATATAAAGACAAAGAGATTCAATTCAAGGTGCTCGAAACGGCAATCTCCAGTCCATTCAGCAACGTAAAGGAAAATTCTATCTTTATGTTGGAGTCCCTCGGAGGACATCACGCCGTGGATATTTTGATAGAAGCCCTGCAGGACACGGACACTGAATTCCGCGAAAGAGTTGCTTCTGCTATTAATATGCTGCTCGATAAGGAATTTGAATCGTATAAAGAAGCAAAAACCTGGTGGGAGGAAAACAGAGTCAGGTACGATGAGGATTTATCCTTGATAGAGGAGGAACAAAAAACTCAAGGCAATTAAGTGTGGCGGTCTTCCACCGGCTATAAAATCCTGTAATTTGGTGCCTGTGCTGTTTTCTGCATATCTTGTAATTACAAATTGCGTCTGATTGTCACCGCCGAACAGAAATTTCTGGCGGAATTGCCGGTGCCGACCGTTAGTGTAATCTGCACGCTTGTGACCTTATTGGGATCTTCAGCATCGGTTGTCCTGTCAAATCTGACCAAACTTACATTTTCGCAAAGAATATGGGAATGGGGAGTTGATGTAGCGTTTTCAACAAGATAAAGTTTCCCTTCGCTTTGATTGAAAAGATATGTGATATCCTTACCCTCTGCCGTAATCATTGCACACTGATTATTCGGTTCGGAATTAGTATCAACGGCCGTTGCGCATCGCAAATCGGCGGTTATCCTCGAAAGCGCCTGATTGGCCTTTATAACCGAATCTGATATACCCTTGTTTGCCTCATAATTTGCAACACACGCATCAAACGCAATCGCAACAGCAGTCAGAACAATCCCGACTATTGCGAGACAAATAAGCATTTCAACAAGCGTAAACCCCCACACCAATTTACGCCGTGATTGAGTGTTTTGAAAACCGGTCAGGACAGCTACCGGTTTTTTAAACCTTGCCGCCACAATGTAAATTGGTGTGGGGGTAAAAGCTGATTTCAATTTACAGGTTTTCATATTTTTTTTAATCAGCGCTTCTTATCCAGCTTGCTTTTGTTATTTCGTTATTCTGATAGAGTATCCTGACGGTTACGCGAACAAAAGGACTGTTGGGGTCTGGACCCGGCTGTAAATTGGCGCTTAAATTTTCAACCGTAACAGCCTGGCTGTAGTCTGAAAAATCTGTTAATTGTCTTTGCTGGCAATCTATGGGAGGATTGAAGACTTCCCCGTTAAAACCATCAACGTCATCGTATAGCAGAAGTGCCGTAAGTTCACGAATCTGCTCGATGAGAAATTCTGCCGTTGAAAGCTGTGCTGCCTGAGCCGTTGCCTGTGTGAAAGCTACGTTTGAAGCCACGATAGCCGCCATAGCCATTCCAAGCAGAACCACCACTATCAGAATCTCAATAAGTGTAAATCCCTTTTTAAAACTGCATATCTTCGAAGGCATTTTGAAATCTTCAATTTTAAATCTTAAGGCAACCTCTAAAAATACGCTTTGTCATTGCGAGCGCAGCGAAGCAATCTCGTTTTTGAAGCAATAATGAAGATTGCTTCGTCATTTCACTCCTCGCAATGACATTTTTAGCGATACCCTTAAATTTTAAATGCTTTTCAATGTCCCATCATCGTCGACATTTTGAATATCGGCAGGACAATTGCCATCGCGATAAAACCGACCACCAGACCCATTACGATAATCATAATCGGCTCAATCATGCTTGTTACCAGTTTGATGGTAGCTTTCAGTTGTCTGGAGTAGAATTCGCTGACGTCCTCAAGGACCTGTCCCAGCGTTCCTGATTCTTCGCCGCTTCGAATCATCTGTATTGCGGAACTCGGCAGCAGCGGCTTCGGCCCGAAGCTTTGTGCAATTTTTTTGCCCTGTTTCACTGATTTGTATACCGCGTGCCACATTGTTTTGTAATGCATATTTCCGCTGACTTCAGCGGTTATTACCAGCGTATCGAGAATCGGCACACCGGCATTAACAAGCACGCCCATCGCATGAAACGAGCGTGCGATATAAAGACTGTTGCACAGCGTCCTCATCAGGGGTATTATGAGTTTTGCCTTGTCCCACCAGAAGCGTCCGACTTTTGTACCAATTCCGAAAACAAAGCCGCCGATTAGAACAGCCAGGCCGGCAAGAACACCTGGCCAGTAATGTTTCAAAAAGCTGCTGACCGCCATTATTATAATGGTTGGTTTTGGCAGCATATGTTCCTTGCCGACGAAAATATGCGTAAATCTGGGCAGCACAAATATCAGCAAAAAAGTTGTGCAGGTTACAGCCATAAAGGCGATGATGGCAGGATATACCATCGCTCCGACAACCTGCGAGCGGGTCTGAAGTTCCTGGTCGATATAATCTACCAGTTTACGAAGCATCATGCTCAGCGAACCGCTCATTTCCGCAGCAGCAATCATATTTATATAGAGATGTCCGAACACATTGGGATATCTGCCAAGTGCCTGCGAAAGGCTTTCGCCTGCCTCAACTCTGTTTTTTATGTCAAAAATGATTCTCCTGAATTTTTTATTCTCGACCTGCACTGCGATTGATTCCATCGCCTCAGGCAGGGATATGCCGGCCTTGACCATCACTGATAACTGATTGGTAAAGTTCAGGACGTCCTTCAGAGACGGTCCGAGCTCAACGCTGAACCCCGATATTTGCTTAAGAGGTGATTGTTTTGGGGCGTTGGAAGTTCGGCCTTCCGGTGCCGCTATCTTTCCCGCTGTTATAACAGCCGGCATAACTTTATCCTCCGTCTGATTTCCAGTTCTGCTGATTTTTCAGAAAGTTTTCGCGATTCTCGGCCACCAGCAGTTTTTCCATCCTCTGCGGATGAGCCGAACAGCTTACAGCATCATTTCTTTCGATAAAGCCTTTGAAATATATTTCAGCGATGCTGGTATCCATATCCTGCATGCCGATTTTACGCGACGTGGTGATGATATTTGGAATTTCGTAGATTCTGTTTTCTCTGATGCAGTTTCGCACAGCGGAGTTGCACAGCAGTATCTCGACTGCCGGCATCATCCCGGGCTGGTCCATTCTCTTGAAAAGCGTCTGTGAAATAACTGCTTGTAAGGTGTTTGCGAGCATGGCACGAATCTGGTTCTGCTGCTGAGCCGGATAAATATCTATTATGCGTTCAACCGTCTGCGCAGCATTTATCGTATGCAGTGTGCTCAATACCAGATGCCCGGTCTCGGCAGCGGTAATGGTAGCGCTTGTCGTCTCAAGGTCTCGCATTTCACCTACGAGTATCACCTGCGGGTCCTGCCTGAGCGCATGTTTGAGCCCCGAAGCAAAGTCCGGGCAGTCAGAACCTACTTCGCGTTGTTCAATCATTGACAGATTATTTTCAAAGGCATATTCAACGGGGTCCTCAAGAGTGATTACTCTTTTTCGCCAGGTGGAGTTGATTAAGCCTATCATTGCCGCAAGTGTTGTGCTTTTTCCGCTTCCTGTATGTCCCGTAACCAGGACCAGCCCTCTCGGCAGTACGGCCAGGTCTGTAACAATAGCCGGCAGATGCAGCAGATTTAAATCCGGTATCTGATTTGGTATGAGCCTGAACGAAAGAGCGATTGAGTCCTTCTGATAATGTGCGTTAGCTCTGAATCTGTTTCCGTCATCAAGGGCTGTCGAGAAATCATAGTCGCGCTTTCTTTCAAAGGTTTCAAATTTTCCGGCCCCTATCATTTCGAGCAGCATCTTTTTGACTTTCTCAGCGCTGAGCGGCTCAGTCTCCACGGTAACAAGTTCCGTATTGATTCTCATAACAGGCGGCAGACCGACATTGATATGCACATCGCTTGCCCCAGCCTGTACAGCAGCATCGAGTAAATGTTTTATATCCGATTTTTCGCCGGTCTTATCGATTACTGCAGTTGCGCCATGTTTAAATTCGCTGTTCATGAAACTGCCTTTAAATACCAAAGACTAAATACCAACGACTATTTACATATTATCGGCCGAATCTTGACACGGCTTCTGTTCGTAGGCTTCTGTCACGCGAAGAATTTCATCGATGGTTGTAACACCTTTTCGGACCTTTTCCATGCCGTCCTGGTACAGTGTCGCTGCTCCGGTCTTTTCAAAAGCGGCTCTTATACAGCTGGCCGAGCAGTCTTTGCTTATTATATCCTTGAAGTACTCATTTACGACCAGCAGTTCATATATTCCCGTTCTGCCGAAATATCCGCTGTTTCTGCACTCATCGCAGCCTTTGCCGTGGAATAATTCTTCCGGTTCAACTTCGGCTTTAGCAATACATTTTTTAAGAATATTGGGCACCTTATAAGGCTCTCTGCAGTTTGGGCATATCTTTCGAACCAGCCTTTGTGCCAAAACAGCATTCAGGGATGCGGATATCAGATAAGGTTCTACGCCGATATTTACAAGTCTTGCGATGGAGCCTGGCGCATCGTTTGTATGCAGAGTGGAGAGTACAAGATGTCCTGTAAGTGCGGCCTGCACGGCGATACGTGCCGTTTCGGTATCCCTGATTTCACCGACCATTATAATATCCGGGTCCTGTCTTAGCAGGCTTCTCAGCGCCGCCGCAAAAGTCATTCCGATTCGGTCGTTGACATTAACCTGATTTGCAAATCCAAGTTCATATTCCACCGGGTCTTCGACGGTCGAGATATTAAGCTTTTTTCCGTCCATCAGCCCGACAGCCGAATAGAGCGTTGTGCTTTTTCCGCTTCCTGTCGGACCTGTAACAAGCAGTATGCCGTTTGGCCTGTGTATCTGCGCTGTGAATTCCGCCAGGGTCTCTTCTGACATACCGGAAGAATCGAGTCCTCTGAGGATTGACTTGCTGTCGAGTATTCTGGTTACGACTTTTTCGCCGTGCGTGGTCGGCAGACATGATACACGAAGGTCGATTCCCCTTCCGGCGACGACAACAGCGATTTTCCCGTCCTGCGGCAGCCGTCTTTCTGAGATATCGAGGTTGCTCATGATTTTCAGCCGCGATACAATTGCCGCATGCATATGAGCCGGCGGCGTCATTACCTCGAACAGCACTCCGTCGATTCTGTATCGGATTTTTGTCTCTTTATCCTTTGGTTCGATATGAATATCGCTGGCTCCTTCTCGTATCGCATGACTGATGAGGTAATTTACGAATTTTATTACCGGCGATTCACCGGCCATCTTTTCAAGGTCTTCAATCTTATCCTGCACCTGCTCAACAACCTCGATATCGGCAATATCGTTCACGAGGTCCTCAACGCCGTAATCGGAGTCTTTTCCACCCAGAACCGCATTTGCCTTTTCGACATCTTCAACGCTGCACACGATAACGTGAATATCACAACCGGTGCGTCGTTTCACCTCGTCGAGTACAAAGACATTTTCCGGCCCCGCGGTAGCAACGGTCAGAACATTATCCTCCAGAGCAATCGGCATAATTTTATTATTGACGATGAAATCGTTGTCAAGTTTTGCGAAAGCGTTTTTATCAATTTGCTCGGGCTTTATATGTCTGAACTCGAATCCGTGCATGTGCGCTCTGGCCGCAAGGATATCCTCGTTGTCGACAAATCCGAGCCGCAGGAGAATTTTAGCGGTATCAGCGGAAACATCCTTTAGCTGTTCGCCTCTGACCTCTGAGAGCTGGTCATTTGTCAGTCTGCCCATCCCGACGAGCGTATCTGCGACATCACGAACACATACGCCGTCGCTGTTTGCTGTTTCGAATTGCGGCGAATAAAGTGTTGTAAGTCCCGCCACCCCGTCGCCCCAGTTTTGTATTGAGCCGGGATGGCTTGTATCTTCATGGGCCGCTTTTTTCAGGTCCGTATGTTTTTTAACTTTTTCTTTCATTCTGTCTGCAAATATAGAGTTATATTATGCCCCTCTGTCTGCAGCCGCACAAAGTCAGTGCCGATTTCTGCAACTTCAAAACTGTTTATTTTATCTCCCTTGTACAACAGTGTATCGTCTATCATGCAGCAGTTTCCGTATTTTGACTGGAGAATGCTCTGAAGCTGCATCTTCTGTGCACTACTTTTCATATCATCGTTGTTCTCTTTTAATGCGGAAGAGTCGGCCATCCCTGATGCAATCGAGGAGGAATTAAACGGATTTCTTCTGAACCGATTGGGGTCTACCTGTCCGAAATCAGCAAACTCATAAAACTTTTTGACAAGCTGGTCAACCTGGTCGACATTTTCAGTCTTAATGCCTGTGAGCTGGGTGATTGCAGTTTCTATCGCCAGTTGCTGATCTGTAACGGCAGCGTCTGTTTGTGCCGGAGCAGCTTTTTTGTGAATAAGCCAGATGGCTGCCAGAACTGCCACGATGGCAGCCAAGAGAATAAACGTCGTTCGTCTGACGTTTTTTTCCTGGACAGCCGGTTCGATTACCTCGGTTTTCTCCGGTTGGCTGTTTAATTCCTTTTCATCGTTATTTAAGTTCTCAAGTAGAGCCATTTTTTAGGTACTAAAAAAGACACTTATAACAAGATTTGCTTTTAGTTCGTTTGGATTTTTATCATTTTTTTCCAGCTCGAGTTCTCTGACCCTGACAATTCTCGACAGTTTTTCAGCCTCGACAAGGAACGAATAAAAGGCATAAAAATTGCCGGCAAGTTCCATTTTCAGAGGTTGTTCGATATAGCCGTTGCAGTCTTTGGTCTTGAGAGCTGTAATTGTTCCGGCTGCGAGCCCCTCTTTTTGTGCAATCAACGTAATACTTTCGAGCACCTTGTGGATTTCGCTTTCCGACGGAAGTTTATTCCGGAAGAACTCTACCGCCTCTGAAAGTCTTGAAAGCTGCTTGCCGATATCGTCAGCCTGGGTGCTGAGCCTTTCGAACTCATTAAGTTTTGCAAGCTTGGCGTTCATCTGCAGCCTCCGTTGTTCAATGGAGGCACCTGCAGGCTTTATCATATAAGTATATGCAAACCATGACAGGCCGAGCATCATGATAAACAAAACAAGTTTTCTTAAATTACTTTTCATATTCGATTCAAATATTAAATTCCGCTCTTTATTGGCTGATAATTCCTGATCCTGTCAACATCCTCATTCGTAATTGCCGGGCTGCTGCGAAGATGAGCGGTGAGTTTAAACTGTCTATAGGTTGTATTATCAAGTTCCTTTTGCATTGAATGTACAAGGCAGACATTCTCAAGCAGTTTTGCTCCTGACAGAGATGCGATATAATCAGCAACGCCGATATCGCTTGCTGCAAGTCCTTCTATTTCGAGCTCGGTTACATAATCCTGGTTCTGAGTTTTTCGCTCTGCCGCCATTTTAGCCGCCTCATATTGATTTGAAGCCTTAGTAGCAGCCGGTGTCTGCTGCAGTTTTTTCTGCATAATTTCAACACGCACCAGCGAGACACCGTCCGGCAGTGCATTGGTCAGAAGAGCCAGGATTATGCTTCTCGGCACCGGCTCAATCAGTTCAGCGGCAAGCAGGGCTGTTTTCATCATTTCCTGTCGTTGGCTCTGGAGACTCTCAAGCTGTTTTATTGACTGTTGTACTATTGCCATTCTTTCATCTATGGCTTTAGCCTCTCTTTCAACCGCCTTCTGTCGAACCTTGATAACACCGAATGCGCCGAGCACCGCCGCTGCTATAATTCCCACAAGTGCCAGGTAAAAGAAATTAGCCCTGTGCGATTCTTTTCGCTGAAGATAATCTTCCGGCACAAAATCAATCCTGTCCATTTTATTACTCCTGATTCCTGCCCGTTGCGACGCGGTCGCACCGCGGCGAATAATCTGACAGACTCAGTCCGAAGGTCGTGGTCCAGTCATCTTTTGCACCCCTGCTGTTAATGCCCCGTCTGTATGCATCGGAGTTTGCTATCGCTGCAAGCACATCTCCGACATGAGCGGGCAGGGCGTGTTTTTTCGCAACAGCCAGCACGCACTGATTAAGTCTCTGGTCGGCCTTTTCATTGGCAAGCAAAATAATTCTTTCTATATCGACCGTTCTGATGGTAGTCTGAAAATACCTGATGCACGCCTCAATTTCAGAAACAAGTTTTTCCGCACTATCCGGCTCGGCAAGAGCACTCGTTCCGAATGGTATTACTTTTGCAAAAAGGATATTTTTTTGTCGGCAGATGACAATATTGCAGTCGGTTGCGGTAGCATTTATGAGCAGAACGACGGTATCAGCATCTGTTCTTCTTCTCCCGAAAATGTTTACACAGCAGTTAACCAGTACAATCGGCCAGACGGTTACAGCTTTTACATTCAGACAAGCCTTTTCAAATATTGCCAGATATCTTTCGACTTTGAACTTTTCTGTCGCAAGAATCAATATATCCTTTTCATCCGAGGAATTTTTGTTTTCGTTGAGAATGATGTGTTTTACGAGAGCCCCTTCGGCGCTGCTGGGCAGCAGTTTTTTTGCTTCGGCATTTATAATCTCCGCCGAGCCCGTCTCGCTTAAACTTTCTTTTATCTCCTTGCTGAACACATCGCTTGAAGGCATAACGGTTACAATGTTTTTTGATTTGAACGGCGACATTGAATAAATGCTTCTGACGGCCTCTATTGCACATCTCTGCCACTGTCCGCTGTACGGCTCAATTCCGTCCGGCAGCGGTTCGCTTCCGCCTGCAACAAGTCTTATTTGCCCTCCTGCCAGGCCGAGCTGTGCCATTCTCACGAACTTTGCGGTTATCTCAACGCCTATGGGAAACGTATTTTGAGCAAATAATTTAAACACCTTATTCTCCATTGGGGCGGCTTTTGGGTGGGTACTTATCAGAGCGGGCACTTCATTCTCTGCCCTTGATAAAATATAAGAAATAAATCCTGACAAAGCCAAAAAAATACATAGAGTCCGAAAAAATCATCCCCTGAAAACTGTAAGTCGCGGTTTGGAAAACACGACTTATAAAAGCATTTATTCTGCTTTGAGTTTTCTTGCCATAAGTTCTTCAATCGCGGCTGAGACGCTTTTGCCCTCGAACAGAATTTGATAAACAGCCTCGGTTATAGGCATATTGACAGCGTATTTCCGTGCAAGGTCGATAACAGATTTGCATGTATCCACGCCTTCAACTACCGATTCGGTTGCTTCAAGAGCCTGTTTAACGGTTGCACCGGTGCCGATTCTCTGTCCGAAACTTCTGTTTCTTCCCATTGGCGATATACACGTGGTAACCAGGTCTCCGAGCCCGCTAAGGCCTGCAAAAGTCTGTTCTTTTGCTCCCATCGCAAGCCCGAGTCTGGTAATCTCTGCCAGCCCTCTGCAGACAAGTGCTGCCTTTGCATTGTCTCCCGCTTTTATTCCGTCGATGATGCCGGCAGCAATCGCTATGACGTTTTTCATGGCCCCTGCCAGCTCAACGCCGACAATATCGCTGTTCCGATAAATCCTGAAATACAGCGTGCTGAAGATTTCCTGCACCATTCCTGCGAGCCGTTCATTAACAGAAGCCGCCGTCGCGGTTGCCGGCAGTTTCCTTACAAGCTCATCTGCTATCGTGGGCCCGGAAAGTGCAACGACCTTGATATCTTTATTTATCACATCTGAAAGTATTTCGCTCGGCCGCAGCAATGTATCGTTCTCAATGCCTTTTGTTACAGAGACTATCGGCACGGAGACACTGACATAATTTTTCAATCTCTGCCAGACGCTTCGCATATACTGGCACGGCACAGCCGAGATGATTAGCTCGGCACCTTTGAGAATTTCGCAGTCTTCCGGCTCAAAAACAAGAGATGTCGGCAGCTTGTAGCCGGGCAGGAACCTGAAATTTTCTCTTCTTTTTTCAATCTGGGCCAGTTGTTCTGCATCATAGCCCCACATACGGACGGCAAAACCCTTTTCACAGAGCAGGATAGCACAAACACTTCCCACCGCTCCATCGCCTATGATTGAGATATTCTTCATAATGATTATTTAACCAGAAAAATGCAGGTTTTTCAATCGAATATTTGAGATATCGTATCCACAAATAAACACTTATTATGGGGAAAAAGCAAGGCCGCTGTTAGTACAGTAGCCTTGTTTTGACTTTACCCACCACCAATTTAAAAATAAAGCAAGTTTTATTCGCTATCCTTTACGCTTTTGAGAAATTCCTTTTTACGATTCGTTTGGATCGGCTCTAAATGTCAATGCCTCGCCGGAAATCAGCACCGGCTCACAATAAGCGTCGAAAGCATCGCCCTCAGTAATCGAAACATTAACCTCGCCGCTGTTATAAAGGAATTTCAAATATCCAACCACACCTTCTGCTTGGCCTTCCCAACTTACGCCGCTGACATACAACCAGCCTTCAGGGTCAATATACGGATCGGTCGGCCAATCCGGGTCCCAGCCATATTCATTACAATCAGCAGTACTCACCGCGCCTGTAATATTGGCATCACCCGTAACCGTTATGATTAATCCCATGCAAAACAGCGGCGTATCCGTATAAATCTGCACTGTAACCTCGTCGCCGCTGTTAGGCTCATTGACATCGCTAATCAGATATACAGCCGCCGTTTCGCCCTCGCCTGCCATCATTGACTGCTGTTCGTCTTCGGGCAATTCCATCATCATTTCAGCAGCTTCCTGCTCAGGCTGCTGCATCGCCATCATCTCACCGCCTTCGCCGCTGCTGGAATTTTCTGCAAAATATGCGCCTTGGCCGCCTATGCCGGCCCAGCCAGCCGGCGTAAGCCAGTACTGGCAGAAAATATCCAAATCCTTATAGTCAATCACATTGTCATTATAAAAATCACAATAATCATTATAATCGGCTTGTCCCAAAGATTTTTTCCAGGTTGTGGCAATGACTGAAAAATCAAGGAAATTGACAAATCCATCCTGCGATAAATCATACGGACAAAACTCATCAGCGCCAATGTCAACCCTGCCCTGCATAACACGCATTTCGCCATCAATGTCCTGTTCCGTTGAAGAACTGAAATTGGGGTCGCCTGCATCAATACAATTCGAATCAGCCGTCAGATGATAAT
>Ga0315291_10000559_pt1 | contig 49415 bp, 22 predicted proteins | sample YL17G12_20_MG_FD_203070 | JGI IMG/M metagenome (GOLD analysis project Ga0315291, IMG submission 203070) | Sediment microbial communities from Yellowstone Lake, YNP, Wyoming, USA - YL17G12_20 | ecosystem: Environmental > Aquatic > Freshwater > Lake > Sediment | place: USA: Wyoming | collected...
CCACCCTTGCCCCCTTGGCTTTATTTTATGCGCACGTCCATGACCGCCACGCCCAGGTCAAGCTTGACGACGCGTAGAAGGTCCAGCCAGACAAATCCGGTCCCGGCCGTGATGTTGTATTCCGTCTGCCAGGTGAGGTTGGTCAATGGCGCGGTGAGCGTCGAGTTGAAGTAGCGCGCCCAGGCCGTCGGGTAGGGCGTGGTAATGTTTATCCGCAGGTTCCGGCCCAGCGTCCACTCGCCGCCCTCGTAGACGGTCCCGTCACGTGCCACCAGGCGGGTCTCGATGATGGCGTTCTCGGTGCCGGTGAAGCTCGAAAAATCGCCCGACACGGACACGAAGAGCATCGAAACCGAGAGGTTCCCGCCCTCGCCGCGGGACACGCCGAAGTGGGGCGGGGCCCGCATCGCCGCCTCGGAGGGGCCGGCGACCAGTATCGCGCCCTGCTCGTAGACGTACGACTGCTGGTCAAGGTAGGAGTTTTGCGAGGAGTAGGTGATGTTGCCGCGGCTGAGCGCGAAAAGGTCCGTCGGATCCGTCATGTTGTGGACCGTGAGGCTCCCGTTGAACGGGTTGCTCACTATCCTGCCGGTGCTCTTGGAGAACCCCAGGAGGGCCGAGGGCGCGTTGCCCAGCGTTATCTTGCTGGAGGCCGCGACCGGGCTCTCCCGCAGCACCTGGGCGTCTATGTTCTCGCGCAGCGAGTAGAACTGCTCCAGCGTCACTCGCATGTGCTGGGTCTCGTCCGATTCGCCCCAGGCGGGGACGAACACGAGCATCACTATCGACAGGACCGAGGTGATGATGAGCAGGAGCATCACCGCCGTCACCGCGCCCGATATCCCGCGCCGGTCATTTCTCCAGGAGAACTTGCGTGCGTTCACTGCCCATCACATCCCGAGCTGCATCTCCACGATGGCTATCCCGAGCTCCAGGCGGTTGACGTTCACGAACCTGGCCATCACTATCCCTGGCCCGACGGTTATATTGTAGTCGGCCGGCGAGAGGCCCGTTTCCGGCCGCTTGAGCGTCGTGTTGAAGAAGTCGGCCCAGACCGACGGGTACCTGGTGGTTATGTTGAAGGTCATGTTCTGTCCCTGGAGCCAGGCGCTCCCGGAATAGGTCGTGACATCGTAGACGTTGAGCGTCGATTCGACCTGGACATCCCCGGCGCCCTCGCGAGACGATGCCACCCCGTTGAGCGAGATGAGCGACATGCCCAGCGTGTAGTTGCCGTCCGCCTCCCGCCGCGCGTCGAAGTGCGGGCCGGCCTTCATGACCGCCCTCCCGCTCTGGACGACGATGAGGGCGCCGTTCTCGTAGCGGTAGGCCTGGTCCACGTAATATGAGTTGTAGGAGGTGTACACGAGCGTTCCCCGGGCCATGCCCTGCGAGTCGTTTAGGTCGGTGCTGTTGCCGACGATGTACAGCCCCGAATCGGGGCTGAACCGGAGGCCGCCGGGCGCCCGGGTGAGGTGGAATATCGGGCCGCCGTCGTCGCCGATGGTGAGCCGGGTGGTGTAGGTCGACGTCTTCCCGGCGAGTATCTGCAAATCGATGTTGCTCTTCAGCGCCAGGAGCTGGGACTGGACCTTCTTCATCTGGGCCGCCTCGGTGTCCTTGCCCCAGATGGGGACGTACAATCCCATGAACATGGAAAGGGCCCCGGCCGCCACCATCAGTATCAGGAGCGTGACCACGACGCCCGAGGCGGCCCGGCGGTCCCGGCGCCAGCTGTTCCTGAAAGGCCGGCGAGGGCGGCTCATTTGGACACCCTCGCCTCTATGATGCTGAATCTCACGGTGAGCTGGGACACGCCGTAGGCCTCGAACACGAAACCGGTCGCGGACCAGTTGATGCTGTAGTTCTGGTAGGTCACGTTCTCGGCGGCCGCCGAGGCCAGAATCGACGAGTTCATCCACCGCGCCCAGCCGTCGCCGTGCCGGGTGGAGGCGTTGAGGGTGAGGTTCCGGGGCGCCGGGAACGGTATGTTCGTCTCCTCGGTGTGGACCACGCGGGTCTCGACGCCGGCGCTGCCCGTGCCGGTTATCGAGGTGGTCTCGCCGAAGATGGCGTAGAACGACATGGAGAGCGTGAGGCAGCCGCGCTCGTCGCGGTGGAACCGCGGGGGCATTCCCTCCCGGATTGAGGAGCTGGAGCCCTGCCGGACCAGCACGGCGCCGCCCTCGTAGCTGTACTCCTGGTCGATATAATAGGCGTTGCGCGACTGGAAACGGAGCTCCCCCTTCCCGAGGGCGTAGATGTCCGAGACGTTGTCGCTGTCGTAGACCTCGAACAGGCTGGCATTGGTGTCCAGGGCGAGCGTGCCCTTGGAGGGCTCGCCCTGTATGCCCAGAAACGAGGTCGTGGTCCCGGAGGTCATGGCGATGTGGGAGTAGAGGCTGCCGGCCGCCTCGCCCCGGGCTATCTGGTCCTCGATGCCGTCGCGGATGGAGAGGAACTGGTTGGCGACCTTGTTCATATGCTCGCTCTCGGCGTCCTTGGACCAGACGGGGACGTAATAGAGCGCCACGCCGGCAAGCAGCGTGGTGATGATGATGACGAACAGCACCGCCGTCACGGACCCGGCGATGCCGCCGCGGTCGCGCGCCCAGCGGCCCTTCACCACTGCCCCTTGCCGCACCCTTCTCGCTCCTCCGATATCATTGGCGACTCGCCTTTTATATTTATTCTGTCGGGAACCGGAAGTCCCCGGGGCGCATCCGGCGCTCCGGGAGCGCGCGCACCGTCGTCGCTGGAGCCCCGGTTTCCCGATCGTCCGGACCGCCGGGAGATGGCGGCGAGGGACCGGGGTCGGCGGATACCGTTGCCCGCGGCCCATCCCCCGCTGACCCACCGCTTCCGGTCGCCTGCTGCCCGCTGCCCTCCGGCGTCGACCGCCCCTGACCAGTCGTCGTGTTCCCCGTCACCGTCACGTCGTCCACGAAGAACCCGCCAAAGCCGGGCCCCAGGTCGGCGTGGTGGTTGACCGTGTCGTTGCGCGTGACCACCCGGAAGCGTATCTGGATGACCGAGCCGGCCCAGCCGGAGAGGTCGCAGTTGAGCCGGGTGAGCGTGCCGCTGCTGACCCAGTTGTCGACTATGTTGACGCCGGTGTAGCTGGTCCCGTCGGGTCCGGCGGTCTCGCAGCCGGAGACGTTCCAGGACGAGCGCACGCCCATGTTTATCTGGCGCCAGCTTATGCCAAGGTCGCTGGAGATCTCCACGCGGAACCCGTCCGGCGGCCTGCCTTCGGGGTAGAGGACGTTGAAGCGCAGCCTGGCATCCAGCCGGGCGTCCTTGGCCCGGCTGAGGTCGATGGGGATGGTCATCAGGCTGTTGTCGATGCCGCCCTTGAGGGTGTCGATGCCCACCATCGGGTTGTGGTTCCACCAGGAGTAGCGCCCGCTGTAGGCGAACCTGCCGTCGGCGTAGTCGTCGCCGTAGGTCAGGCCCTCCTGCACCAGCTCCCACTGGTCGGCCGCCGCGGTGGTCACGGCCACGCTGTTGGAGCGCTGGACCCTGATCTCGACGTCGTCGATGGCCCAGCCAAAGCCGGTGCCGCCGCCGCAGAAGAGGTAGAGGAAACGCACGCGGACGTACTGGGTACCGACATAGGCCGAAAGGTCCGCCTGGACGAAGTCCCAGGTGAACTTGCCGGCGCCGCTTATGCCGTTCCAGCACCAGCGCATGTCCGTGCCGGTGCCGTCCTTGAGATGGGCATTGCCCCACTCCGAGATCTTGAGGTTGTTGGGATAGGGCTGGGTGGGCGTGATGTAGTGGTAGGTCCAGGGCCCGCCCGCCCCGGGGGCCGTGCCGACCTGCAGGACCCCGCCGTTGGAGCCGACCTTGAGGTCGTACTTGTGCCAGAAGGTGAGCTTGGCCGACGAGACGCCGACCAGGTTGAACGTCGGCGTGGTTATGTACTTGTCGCGGGGGGTCTCGTCCCCGTCGTTCCAGCTCGCGGTGTAGGTCTCCGGCGGCGGCCCTGCCGGCGGCGTGACGGCCGTGATGAGAACGTCGTCCACGGACCAGCCGGTGTCCAGGTTGTTGTCGTTGTTGGCCACAAATTTGAACCGGAGCTTCATTTGGTTCGTGAGCGGGACCGAACCCGAGACCGTAAGGTCCAGGCCTAACACCGACTCCCAGGTATTGTTCTCGGTGTTGGACTGCCATACTATTGTCCAGCTGGCCCCGTTGTTGTTGCTGATATACGCATAGCACCAATCGTTTAACTTCACATCCGTCCGGTGCCAGAATGTGAGCAGGGGCGAGGTGTACCCGCCCGAGAGATCGAAAGTCGGGGAGTCCAGGGTATCGTCGTCCAGCTTGTGGTAGGTGCCCGGGCCAATCTCAAAGCAGCGGTAGGAATAGCTGTCGGTGTGCATCCAAACGGTGTCCCGTTGCCAGAACGAGGAGGCCTGCGCATTGCTTGTCGCGACCCACAGCGGCGGCGGGTCCACCTCGAATCCCTCCTGCAGGATGGTCACCGTGCCCGATGGCGCGGCGGCGCCCTCCTCGCTGCGGGCGTAGCCCGGCGTCCCCGTGACGGTCACATCGTCGACGGACCAGCCCTGCCCGGTGGTCCACGGGTCCGACCACATGCGGAACGCCACGAGCATCTTCGAGGTCGTCTTGAGGACGCTGAGGTCGAGGTTGACCACGTTGGCGCCGTTGGCCGAGGCGCTCCACTCCAGGTTGTTGGCGTAGGCGGCTATGCCCAGCCAGGTCGCGCCGTTGTCATTGCTGAGGAATATGTACCCGAAGTCGCAGCCGGAGCCGTCGCCGCGGTATAGCGCCGGGCGGTGCCAGAAGCTCAGCTGGAGGTTGTGGTAGCCCTGGGCGTCTATAACGGGAGTGATGAGCCAGTCGTCGTTGTTTGCGGCGTACGAGTTGCCGCCGTCGCGGCATCTCCATGCCCAGACGCCGCTGTTATCGTACTCGTTCTTGACCCGTCTCCAGGTCGTTCCGGCCTGAGCCTGGTCGCGGATGGTCCAGCTGCCGGTGTCCACCTCCATGTTGTCGGAGAAAAGGACCATGCGGGCCCCAACGTCGCGGGGGTCCGCCGGCGACGGCTGCGTGCCGGGCGAAGTTTCGCCCCGGCCCAGGGTCTGGGCCATCTCCTCGATCTGCTTGGAGATGTTGGTGAAGACATCCTTTACCTGGGCGGCGTTGGGGGCGTAGTAGTACCAGCCGCCCCCGCCGCCGGTCTGGTTGGCCTCGTTGGCGACGTTTATCATGTCGGTCTCGAAGGCTGTCAGGTGGATGCCGGCCCCGTAGCCTATGATGAAAACGGGTACCATGGCCGTCTTCACCTTCGCGTACGCGGCGGCCCGGCCGGCCGGGATGGTGGGGTGGTCGTTGTTGCTCATCCCATCGGTGAGGACCACGACGCAGCGGATTCGGGTGGGGTCGCCGTAGGATTTCACGTACTCGTAGCTAGTGACTATGGCGTTCCAGAACGGGGTGGAGCCGGAGACGGTTATGTTGGCGATGGCATCGGACATCAGGCCCTTGTCGGTCGTGAGGGCCTGGAAGAGCCGCATGTGGTACGGCGTCAGGGGCGGGTTGGGCGTGCTGGGTTCGGGGTTCAGCGTAGTGAAAGAGGCTATCGCGCCCCGGTCATTGGACTGCATCCTGCCGACGAACGTGAACATCGCCGTCTTGACGCCCTCGATGCGCGCCACCGGTGACTCGCCCGTCATCGAGCCAGTGGCGTCGCAGGTGAGGATGACGTCCACCGGCGTGCGGGTCGTCGCCTGGGGCTCGTGCATGTAGAAGGCCGTGCTCTGGCTGTGGTACTGCGAGGTTATGTTCGTGAGCGTCGCGTTGTCGGTGGTGTTCCTCCAGCCGCTGTACTCGGACCATTCGCCCAGGACGTTGCTGTTCACCGGTCCGGGGTCCATGTATTCGAGGGTGGATTCGCCGTTGAGCCGCGCGATGGTCGCCGAGTGGTCCCACTTGCCGGCGCCGTTCTCCATGTCGTCGTAGAAGAAGTAGGTCTGGATGGTCATCCGGGCCAGGTTGTTGAACTTGAATATCTCGCTGAGCAGGCCGTCCGGGTCGACCCAGGCGGAGATCGTCCGGCTGCCCGCGTACAGCGGCGTCCAGATGACCTCGGCCAGGATGTAGGAGTCGTGCTCCACTGAAACGGAGACGGACTCTATCACCGTGTTGCCGTCGCTGAACCGGACCACGGCGTCGCCGCGGGCCCCGCCGGGGTTCCACACGCGGGCCTTGAGCATGTAGGATTCGCCCATCATGGGCTTCATGTCCCTAAGCGGGGTCAGGTTGGTGTGGAACAGGTCCAGGTGGGTGATACGGAGCTCGGCGCGCTCGTCGTACATGTTGAACCAGCTCATGACAAGGTACACGAGCTCGGCGCAGTAGTCGTTGTTCCCGGTGTACGAGATGAAGCTCGGGTCCCAGGCGCAGAACACCGTCTTGAAATTGCTGGTCACGTTGTCGTGCCTTATCGCCATGAACGGCCGGGACAGGGTGACGTCGTCCACCCGGGCCGTGCCGGTGTTGATGGCCACCTCGAAGCCGTCCACCTCGCGGATGGACAGCCCGCCGTTGCCGGCGCCCTCGCGCAGGTCGACCAGCAGGTCCCGGGTGACGGTGTGCCAGGTGCCGTCGGCCGTGTAGGCGCCCAGCCCGTGGTGGACCGGGTCCGCCCCGAGCGTGCTGAGGTCCGAGTTGGTGTAGGTCAGGGTGTGCTTGACGCCCACCGTGTCGGTCAGGTGCCAGAGGAAGGTGTAGCCTATGCCGGATTTGAAGCTCCACTGGGCGATGGCACGCTGGTCCTCCTTCCACGGCAGCGAGTCGGGGTTCTGGTCGTTTGTTAGGCTGTAGTCGCCGACGAGGAAGAAGTTGTCCAGGACATTGGCCCCCGTGCGGGTGAGCTGGATGACGCCGCCGCCGCGCTGGGCGTCGTAGACGTTGGCGATGTCCGAGGTGGTCACCGGCTGGACGACCCGCTTGTACCATCCGGTCGTGGTGCCTGCGCTCCCGTCGGAGTAGACGACCTCGTTGGGCCGATCGATGGTCGCCATCGGCTTCTGGTACAGCATGCCCCGCCCGTCGTTGTACGGGACGAGCATGTGTGCCGCGTCGGAGTAGGTCGGAGTGGACGGGTAGCGCGCGCCGTGGGTGACGGGGTCCAGGTAGGCGCCCTCGACCGTGCCCGGCGTCCGTTGGCCGACGGGGTTGTCGACGCGCCCGACCCTGAGATAATCGCGGTAGAAGCCTGCGGTCGCCGTGTAGTCCCCGTTGGGGACGGCCCTGGGCCCGATGAGCCACAGGTAGCGCCCGTCGCCCTTGTCCAGGAAGGTCTTGAGGTTGGCCCGGTCGTTGGCCGTCAGGGCGTTGCCTGATTCCCCCGTGACCCATATTATCGCGTTGTACAGCTCCATCTTGGAGATGGCCGGGCCGTCGCCGGCGCCGGAGGTGTTGAACGGATCGTAGGAGTATCCGAGCAGGTCGTAGGCGGCCGTGATGTTGGAGGTGGCATCGAAGCTTGCGCCGCCGTTGTTGGGGCTCCCGTCGTCGTCAACAATAAGGGTGCCGTAGCGGACATAGATGGTCTTGGACAGGGCCGAGGCCACCTCGTTGTTGTTCTCGTTGAGCTCCTGGATGTAGTCGCTGGGGTCCACCTTGCCGGCGACGATGTGCTGGCCGATCCGGTCGGCGACCCAGCTCATGGTCACCTTGATGAACCCGCCCATGCCGGGGATCCTGAGCGTGGCGTTGCCGGTGTCCTGCGGTATCCATATCTCGGAGGTCGGCGGGTCGAAGGTGGTGTTCCCGCCGTAGGCCTCGATCGTGACGGACACCGGGTCGAACAGCTCGTCGTCGACGTAGAACCCGACCTGGAGCTGGGGGCGGCTAAGGTCGACGGGCTCGTCGCCCTGGCCGTTGTTGCGCACGTAGATGGTCACGTTGATGGTCTCCATGAACGCCGGCGTGGTCTTGCTGAACTGCTGGTCCGACACGCCCAGGTCGCGGCCCCAGGTCGCGCCGACCTCGAACCACTTGAGCATCTCGAAGGTCATTATGGAGCGCTCGTTGGCCGACCTTATCCGGGAGGGCTCGAAGCCGAAGAGGCAGGTCCTGTAGGTTTCGTCCGTCGGGGTTCCGTTGGTGGTGGCGTTGAAGAGGATGGCATACGGGTTCCCGCCGCTGGATTCGTTGAACGCCGCAACGGCCGTGGCGGCCGCCTCCATCGTGTCGGAGCGGTCGGTCAGGCCGGTGGGGAAGGGCAGGTTCATGGTCAGGTTGATGCCGGCCATCGGCCCGGAACCCTCGATGACATTCGTGAGGCCGACGTTCAGGAAGCCATTGGGGGTCGTTCCCGAGACCTTCATGTAGGTATTCAGGAAGATGTGATTGGCCCCCAGGCCGCTGAGCACGTCCTGCCCGACGAGCCAGAGCTTGCCCTTCTCGTCGAGGTAGCGGCCGAGCTGGACGAGGTCGTTCGCGGTGAGCGTGGTCCCTTGCTCGTAGCCGGTGAGCCAGATGACGAGGTCGTAGTCCTTCAGGGGCCGCTCGCCGCCGTCGTAGAGGGGCCCGTCGCCCCCGCCCAGCACCGTGTGCACCGAGTAGGACGCGGCCACCGAGTTCAACGCCTCCTTCATGGAAGCACCCACGTCGCGCAGGCCGCCCTCGCCGGCCCGGTCGTCGTCCACCAGGAGTATGGTCGGAAGGACCTCCACCTGCAGCACCTGCTGGTCCGTGGAACCGGTCGGGTCGGTGACGTTCACTATGATGTTGTGGGTGCCGCCCCGCGGCGTCCTCCAGACTATGGTGGACAGGGATTCGCCGCCCACCGGGACGCCCAGCCCGGCCTCGATGCCAATGAGGTTGGCCGGGAGTACGCTCCCGACATAGTAAAGGACCGTGGCGTTGGCGGGAACGCCGCCCTGGTTGGAGATGCGGGAGGTCAGGTTGACGTAGGCCCCGTGGACCGGGAAGTGGGGGAAGGATTCGATGGAGCGTATCCGGAGCACGGGGTTGCCGGGATGCGAGGCGATGACCGTGTAGCCGACGCGATAGTCCAAGGAGGCGTAGTTGTTGGCGAACCGGGTCTCGTTGGGCAGCGGGACGACGCGCACGCTGAGGGTGTGCATTCCCCAGCTGCCGGCGGGGATGCGGTAATTGGTGCTGAGGTCCTGCGCCGAGGTGCCGTTGAGGCTCAGGTTGGCGTTGAGGACCGGGTAGGACCGCTTGTCGAGCGTCGAGTAGTCGGTCACCCTCACGGTGAAGTTGTAGGCCGCCGCCGGCCCGAAGTTGTGCACGGTGACGTTGACGGTGATGAGGTCGTCGGCCATCGGGCCGTTGGTGTCGTTGAACGTATGGCCGTTGAAGATCAGCGCAATGTCGTTGCGCGTGAGGCCCAGGTCGGGCACCATGGTGGCGTCCGGGCCGCGCTGGAGGACCTGGTCGAGTATCACGGCGCTGTTCTTGGTGTCTATGACCTGGACCTTCACCCTCTGCGTCGGGTTGGTGTGGAACGGAAGCGTCCAGTTCTCGCCCACCTGCCAGGTGGCCCCCGACTTCCCGTCGGTGATGTTGGCGTAGCGGTCGTAGGTGTTGTTGATGAACAGCTGGAAGCGCGTGTCCTGGTTCTTCAGCGCCTCCCCGCCCATGTGGAGGACGGTTATGTTCTCGCCGTCGTAGCTTGCCACCAGGTCCACCCGGACGCTGTCCTGGGGGTTCTGGACGGTGCTCAGCTGGAGCGCCAGGGCCGACACCATTATGACCGACATGCCCACGAGCAGTATGTCTCCTATCATCTCGGCCGCGCCCGCGCCGTCGCGGGAGAATCTGCGTCCTGCATCCTTCCTTGCGTTGCGTTGCCTTCCGTTCATTGCTCCTCACCCCTTTGAGATACCATCGCGAGCTTTTCGTCCCTAGACATGAGCATCATGAGCGGCCCCTCCCGGATCGGGCCCGCCGTGCCCCGCTCGGGCAGCGCGGCCGCAAGGCCCGCGGGGACAACGCCCTCGGGGACCGGTCCCACCGCTTCGGGCGAGGGCAGGTCGGGAGAGCCGGCCGCGGCGGCATCCGGCCCGGCGGCCTTTACCGAGCGGCCGCCCGTCGTTGTATTGCCGAACACGGTGACGTCGTCGATGTAGAACCCGCCCCAGCCCGTGACCGCGTGGTAGTGGTTCACCGTGTCTGCGCGCGTCACCACGCGGAACCGCAGCTGGATGACCGAGCCGGCCCAGCCGGAGAGGTCGCAGTTGAGCCTCGTGAGGCTCGTCGAGTAGACCCAGTTGCCGCCGATGTCCACGCCGGTGAAGCTCTTGCCGTCGCCGCCGGCCGCCTCGGTCCCGGAGACCTTCCAGGCGGCGCGCACGCCGAAGTGCACCGGCCTCCAGGTCACGCCCACATCCGACGAGACCTCGACGCGGAAGCCGTCCGGCGGGCGCCCGTCGGTGTAGTTGAGGTTGAACTTGAACTTGGCTATGAGCGTGGCGTCGAGGGCGCTGGTGAGGTCGATGGGGACGGTGATGAGGGCGTTGTCGAGGCCTCCCTTGAGATAATCGACGCTCGGCGAGGGGTTGTGGCACAGCCAGGCGTAGCTCCCGCTGAATGCGTCGGCCGTGTCCGAGCCGTTCAGGGAAGTGCCCTTCTTCACGAGCTCCCACTGGTCCATCGAGGTGTCCGCCACCGCCACGGAATTGGCCCGGGAAACCCGGACCTCGACGTCGTCGATCCACCATCCCAGGCCCCCGCCTCCGCCGGCGCGCAGGTAGGCGAACATTATCCGGACGTATTGCTGTCCGCAGAACTGGTTGAGGTTGACCTCGGCGTACTCCCAGGCGAACGCCCCCTTGCCGCTTATGCCGTTCCAGGCCCAGCGTATCTCGTTACCGAGGTCGTCGTTCCGCGTCACGCTGGACTTGATGTTGCCCTTGTAGGACTGGCCCGGGGTCACGTACTTGTAGGTGAAGGTGGTGTTGTCGGCCGAGGTCCCCACCAGCACCACGCAGCCGCTGAGGCCCATCGTGATGGAGTACTTGTGCCAGAAGTTGAGCTTGGCCGAGGAAACGCCCTGGAGATTGAAGCTCTGGGTGACGGCGTACAGGTCGTTGGCGCCGGGGATGTTGGGGCTCCGCCCGGAGGCGGCGCCCTCGGCGCCCGCGTCGGCCTCGCCGGCGGCCGGCCCGTCCGGCGCCGGGGCGGCCGGGCCCATCTCGTCGCCTGCGCTGCGCGCGCTCCGGGCCAGGACCAGCGACGACAGCTGCTGGCCGACCTTCTCGAACACCCCGAAGAGGTCCAGGCTCGAGGGCGCATAGAAGTACATCCCCTTGGGCGACGTGCTGGAAATGCGGTAGAGGTTGTACTCCGGCGTGCCCGATTCCTGCGAGCCGGCGCCGGTGTAGACGCTGAAACCGTTCTGCGCCTGGTTGACGACATTGGCCGCCACCGAGGTGCTGGAGAAAGCCGGAAGGTTGGCGTCGTGCTCGAGGTTGATGCCTATCGTGAATATCGGTATCGGCGCGTTAAGCAGGCCCTTGCGGTTCCCCTGGGCGTTGGTCAGGCCCTGGGTGAACCAGTAGCCCGGCGTCGCGGCCTTGCCGAAGTACTTGCCTGTATGGGTATTGGTTATTTGCGTTATGGACCAGTCCCACCACGGGGCGTAGTCGGGGTTGTCGTCGCTGGCCTTCTCCAGCTGGTTGGAGTCCGCCGGGAAGGCAGGCACGATGGTGGCGTCCGAGCCCTGGTAGTCCTGCCCGTCGCAGAGCGCCACCACCGCCGGGACCCGGTCGGGGCTCTTGAAGGTTATCACATACTGTATCGCAAGGCCGATGGTCTGCCAAAGCGGCGTCCAGCCCCGGGTATCCAGTGATGCGCCGTTAATCATCGCCGTAACGGCCGCCCGGCCGGCGGTGTCGAGCAGCGTGAAGTCGAGGAGCTTGGGGTCGGGGATGTTGGACGCCAGGCGGAATATCGCCACCCGGCTGTCGTTGGTCATGTTGCTTATTAGCGACAGCGCGGCCGCTTTCTCGTTGGCCAGCGGGGTGCCGGTCATGGAGGTGGAGGTGTCGAACACGATGGCCAGGTCCACCGGCGGGCCGGGCTCCTTGAGATAGAACGACGAGTTCATGCTGTGGTAGTCCGTCGTCGTCTGCTTGAAGCCCGAGAGCGTCTGCCACGACGAGCCCACGCCGGTGCTGACGTTGCCGATGTCTATGTACTCGAGGGCGGATTCGCCGTTTATCCGCAGGATAGTGGCCTCGTGCCTCCAGTTGCGCGTGCCGTTCTCCATGTCGTCGTAGAAGAAGTAGCTGCGAAGGGCTATGGCGGCGCGGTCGTTGAACTTGAGTATCTCTGGCACGACGTTGTCCGGGTCCAGCAAGACGGCGATCTGGCGGGCCCCGGCGAACAGCGGGGTCCAGATTATCTCGGCGATGGTGCTCCCGTCGGGGGCGACGGATATGAACGAGGTGCCGATGACCGTGCTCCCGTCCAGGAACCGGACGGAGCAGTCGCCGCGGGTGCCGCCCAAATTGGCGACTATGGCCTTCACGACGTAGGAATTGCCCATTGCGGGGTTCATGAGCTGCAGCGGGGTGAGGTTCCCGTAATACATGTCCATCTCGGTGACGCGGAGCTCTATGCGGGTCTCGGGCATCCCCAGCCAGTGCACCGCCATGTAGGCGAGCTCCGATTCGTACTCCGTCTCGGACACGGCGCCCCGGCCGGCGATGTGCGAGAGATCATAGCCACTGAAGATCGTCCGGTAGCCCTGGGAGGCTGAGTAGTACCTGACGGCGTTGAATGTGCCGTTGGAGGCGTTGGCGTAAGTGAGGCCGTTGGCGTCTGCGCGGGGGACGGCGATGGAGCCCCCGGTAACCGGCCCGTATGTCCGGCTTATGGTGTAGTTGATGCCGTGGCCCACCTCGTCGCCCTTGACGCCAATGAGAGGGTCCAGGGTCCCCATCCCGCGGGTTATCTGCGATATGTGCAGCAAGTCGAAGACGAAGGAGCCGGCCGAATAGGTGCCTGAAGGGAACATGTCCTGGCCGATGAGCCACAGCCCGCGGTCGTCGCCCGAGGCGAGGAAGCCCTTGAGGTTGGTCTCGTCCTGGCTGGTGAGCGGGTTGGGCGTGCCTGGAGCGCACTGGCCCGTGAGCCAGATGACGGTGTTGAACCGGCGCAGGTAGTTCTCGGTGGGGCCGTTGACGCCGGGGCCCGGCACGATGTAGAGCGTGCTCGTGTATCCGAGCCGGCCGAAGGCCCTCGAGAGCTCGAACGTGCTGTTGTAGTTGGTGGCCGTCACGCGATTGTTGAAGCTGTCGTCGTCATCCACGACGAGGACGCTGTAACGGACCGCGATGGACGAGGAGGCGGAGCCCCACACCTCGTTGTTGTCCTCGTTGACCTCGGTGATGAAGTTGAACGGGTCGACCGTGACCCGGATGGAGTGGCTGCCGACCTTGTTGGCCAGCCACTTGATTGTCACCGGGACCATGCCGCCGTCGCCGGGGATGCCGGGCACCTCGACCGGGTTCGTCGTCATCGAGGCGTTCATCAGGGTGTTGTTTATGTAGACCTCGTAGGGCGGGATGGGCGAGTTGTCCATCAAAAACAGCACCAGCACGCGGTCGCCGCCCGCCGGCTCGTGGTCCTGGCCGTTGTTTCTGACCCACACGGTGATGTTGACCTCGTCCATGAAATCGGGGTTGACCTTGCTGATGAGCTGCTCCGATAGCGAAAGGTCGCGGCCGTAGCGGGTCAGGCAGTCGAACCACTTGAGCATGCGGTAGGTCAGGTTGGCCCGGTCGTTGCTGCTCTTTATCTGGGAGAACTCGAACGAGAAGAGCGCCTCGCTGTAGGTCGGGCCGGAGCCGTTGGTGGAGGCGTTGAACATCAGGCCGTACTTCGAGGTGGTCGAGGAGTTCCAGAAGGCCGCCACCGACTTGCCGTCGTTGACCACCTTGTCCGAAAGATCGGTGAGCCCGCCCGCCCAGGGAACGGTGTTCATCGCCAATGTCATGTTGGCGGTCACGTTGTTCGCCGGGACGCCCTCGAGGGGGTTGTAGAGGCCGGCGTCGAGCACCTGGCCCGAGACGTGGAGGTAGCCGCCGAGCCAGGCGGGGGCGGTGTTCTTCAGGTCGTTGACGACGTCCTGGCCGATGAGCCAGAGCTTGCCGCCGTGGTCGAGGTACTGCGTGAGCGCCGTGACGTCGTTCGGCGTGACTGTGCTCGTGCTCTCGTAGCCGCACACCCAGATGACCAGATCGTAGTCGATGAGGCGCCGCTTCACGGGCCCGGTGTCGTACTTGGGGCCGTCGCCCCCGCTGACCTGGTAGAGCGTGTACTGCGCGGCCACCCCGCTGAGCGCGGCCTTCATGGCGCTGGTGGCGTCCTTGAGCGAGCCGTCGGCGGCCTTGTCGTCGTCCACCAGAAGGACGGTCGGCAGCACCTCGAGATACACCGTGCGGTTGTTGTTGTCGGGATCGGCGTCGTCGGGCGGGCCGTTGGTGACGGAGACGTTGGCGAATATCTCGTGGATGCCTCCGAGGTTCGGCACCCAGACGGTGTAGACCTCGAGCAGCTGGCCCGAGGACACCGAGATGTTCTCGTCGGTGAATATCTCGGCCCCGTTGTCCCGGTAGGTGAGGCTGGCCGCGGCGGCCACGCCGCCCTGGTTGGCTATCCGGACGAACATCTTGACCGCGTCGCCGTGTACGGGGTGGCTGTTGGAGAAGTAGATGACGGTGATGTTGAGGTCGGGTGCATCCGGCGTGAGTATGCCCGGGCCTATGCGTATCTGCCTGTTGACATAGTTGTTGGTGAAGATGGTCTCGTTGCGCAGCGGTATTGCCCTTACGTAGATAGTGTGGGGGCCCCAGGCCGTGACGGTCCACTGGACGCTGACCGTGGCGATGTCCCCGGGGCTTCCCGAGGCGTTCAGGAAGCCGATGAGCCGGGACTCGAGCGCCGAGGCGGTGTACATGAAGGCCGAGGATGCGACCGTGACATTGTACACGGGCACCCGACCATAGTTGTGGACGGTGATGTTGATGGTGACGATGTCCCCCTCGACCGCGGCGTTCTCGTCGTCGTCGACGGGCAGGCCGGCCCTCCAGAACGAGACGTCGGCGGCCGTAAGCCCGATGTCGGGCAGGAGCGTGTAGTCCTGCTGCATCTGGATGAACTGGTCGGAGAGCACCCGGCTGTCCCTGCTGTTGACGATGACCACGTGGACGCGGTCGCCGGGAGAGACGACCCCGCTGCAGTCCCGCTTCCAGAGCTCGCCGACGCCGAGGGCCCCGCCGGCGTGGCCGGAGGATATGGAGTACACGGCCGGAATGTTGTAGTCCTTGCCTATCTGGATGGCTATCTCCCCGTCGCGGAGGACGGCCCCCCCGACCTGCTCGATGGTGACGTTCTTCCCGTCGAACGTGGCCACGGTGTCGGCCTCGATGGTCCCCGCCGGCGGCGGGAGGCTGAGCAGCTGGAGCGCCAGCGCCGAGAGCATGATGACGCTCGTGACCACCAGCAGGATGTCCCCCAGCGTCTCGGACACGCCGTCCCGGTCGCTCCGGAACCGGCGCGTTGCCCTCACTTGACCCTTGACCCTGGCCCCTTGACCCCTCCGTCCGTTCATTGCGGGTCACCTCCGTCCGTCGGGTACCGTCCGGGCCAGGCGGCCGCGGCCAGCCGGGGGGACCAGGCCCCGGACTCCCCTCCGGTTTGGGACACGTTCCCGCCTTCGAGGCTGCCCGGCCTATTTTCATGTATACTACTAGTAGATGATGCTCCCATGCAATTGCTATCGGAGGCTGCCTCGGTCCCGTCCCCGGACTGTCCGCCAGCCGCTGCTGCATCCGTCCCCTGCCCGGCGCCAATGGCGCCCCGCCCGCCGGTCGTGGTGTTCCCGACTATCTTCATGTCGTCTATGTATATCCCGCCGAAGCCCGCGACGCCGCTGTCGAAATGGTTGACGATGTCGGTGCGGGTCAGCACCCTGAAGCGGACCAGTATGACCTTGCCCGCCCAGCCCGAAAGATCGCAGTTGAGCCGGGACATCGTCCCGCTGCTCACCCAGCTGTTGCCGAGCTCCACCCCGGTGATGCTGGTGCCGTCCCCGCCCGCGGCCACCGCCCCGGAGACGCCGCTTGCGGACCGCACGCCCCGGTTGAGGGCCAGCCAGCTCTCGCCGTTGTCCGAGGATATCTCGACCCGGAACCCGTCCGGCGGGCGGCCGTCCGAGGCATCGATGTTGAACTTGAACTTGACATCGAGAACCGCGTCCAGGGCATTGGTGAGATCTATAGGTACGGTGGTCAGGCTGTTGTCCACGCCGCCCTTGAGGTAGTCCACCCCGGCGCTCGGGTTGTGGCAAAGCCAGGCCTTGCGGCCGCCGTAGGCATCGGCCGCGTCGGTGCCGCCAAGCGCCGCGCCCCGGGTGACGAGCTCCCACTGGTCGTCCACCGCCGTGGTGCTGGCCACCGCGTCGCCGCGCCCGGCCTTCACGACGACGTCGTCGATGTACCAGTAGCCAACTTTCGTCATCGTGGCGTTGATGTAGAGGAACTTGACCTTGACGTGGACCTGCCCGATGAACCCCGAAAGGTCCACGGTTATGTAGTCCCACTGGCCCAGGCCGTTGGTGCTCACGCCGTTGAAGCACCAGCGCATCTCGGTGCCATTGTCGTCGAGGATGCGCGTCTTTGGGATGTCGAAGCGGATGTTGCCGGTGTAGGGGCGCTTGGGCATCACATAATGGAACTTGTAGTTCCCGTCCCCGGCGGTGTCGTTGCCTACCATTATTACCACGCCGTTGGAGCCGACCTGCATAGAGTACTTCTGGTAGAAGCTGAGCTCGGCCGAGGCGTAGCCCGCAAGCGAGAAGGGCTTGGTGGTGATGTTGTAGTCCTCGCCGAGAGCCCGACCGCCGGCGGCCCCCTCCCCGTCGTCACCGGCTTGCTGGCTCACCGGCTCGCCGGCTCCCCCGTCCACCGACCTCATGATTCCCGGCGTCTCGACCGCCCCCTCGAACGGAAGTATCGTGTGTATCCAGCAGTTGCCGCTGCCGCCGACCAGGTAGAGGAACCGGTGGTTGGCGGTGAAGTTCGTCCAGTGGTCGTCGTCGAAGTCCGAGGTGGCCTCGTTCCAGGCCGTGGCCGGGTCGTTCCCGATGTTGGGCCACAGCTGCCAGGCCAGCTCGCCGCCCGAGTCGGTGGCGAGGCGTACTATCCTCAGGGAGCCCGCTCCTCCGAAGGTGGTTACCCAGCGGAAGGTGTGCGCCCCGGCCGGCAGGGTGAAATTGGCATAGCCGCTCCCGTCCAGGTCGTAATCGACCCAGCCGGCGAGGTCCAGCCAGGTGTGGTTCAGCGTGAGCGGCCCCGTTCCCTTGACGGTCACGTACACGGGCACGGTCGAGATGTACTTGAGCCCGTTCTGGTTCACGCCGTTGAGGCTGCCCAGCACCGGCAGCCCGGGGTCGACGTCGATCGTGATGGCGGTTCCGAACGAGAAGTCCTGATATACATTGTAGAGTTTTTTGGAGCCCCAGTCCGAGGTGGAGGCATAAAGCTGCGGCGTGGACATCCGATAGTAGCCCGGGGTGTCCGCCACCAGCCGGTAGTCCCACACGCCGTCCACGAAGAAATCGGGGCCGACGGAGGGGCAGTTGTTGGAGAACGCCCCCGGGCTGCTTTGCTCCTGGCCGAATACGACCGTGATGTTGCGGTCGGAGGTTATCTTGAAATAGTGAACGTTGTTGTCGCCGGGGGGCGCCATCCGGCTGAACACGCGTGAGGTGTGCGGGTCCAGCCGCTTGTCGGCCAGCCCTGCCAGCGGGGCTCCCCAGCCCGAGGCCGCCGTGCTCTCGTAGATGTCGATGTCCAGGGCCTGGGCGTCCTCCGTGTTCGAGATGAGGAAGCGCCAGGGCCAGCCGCCGTTGCTCCTGTACTCCACGAAGTACAGCTCCTTTCCGTACGAGTAGCCGTTTGAGGACATCGCGTTGTCGAGCTCGTCGTTGTCGTTGGATAGCCTGTAGAGGAGGATGGGCTTGTCGGAGGTCACGTTGGCCACCACATAGTTGTGTGCCCAACCGCATACAAAATGGAAGCGGTCCCCGGCGGTGACCAGCGTCTGGGTCTGGGTGACGCCCACCTGGGCGCCGTAGGTGCCGGGCGAGGGAAGGGTCATGACATACCATTTCACCGTGACCACCGTGTTGTCCTCGAGGGCCACTGCCGCAAGGTGCGTGTCGCCGCCGTTGCCCAGCCGGTTCCCGAGATCGCCCATGACGGTGAAGTTGCAGCCCCTGCCCAGGCCGTTGTCGTAGTTGGCGACGTTGACATTGGAGCCCTCCGAGGAGGTCACCACGACCAGCAGGGGGCCGTAGCTGTGGATGCGGTACATGCAGTTCGCCAGCTGGTTGGGATATAGCGCGATCCTCCCCTTTCCAAGGGTGTTGGTGGCGATTGGGTCGTATTCGAGCGTCCCCGTGTTGAACCGCTCGACCGTATAGACCGCCTCCTTCTGTATGGCCACGACATAGAACCCTTGGTGCCAGCTCCCGTCCCCGCTGTTGGCCCACCACGGGTCGTAGGTCACAAAGAATGTGTAGGTGAAGTCATCCACTGCCGGAGTGAGCATCCGGTAGCTCGTCGGGTAGGTGTGGTAGTCCGAGGTGGTGGCGCACACCCCAAGGGCGGATTCCCAGCCGCTGACGATGTTGGTGTTCACGGTGCCCGGGTCCATGTACTCAAGGGGCGATTCGCCGTTTATCCGCACCAGCGTGGCGTCGTGCTTCCAGTTGGTGGTGCCGCCCTCCAGGTCGTCGTAGAAGAAGTAGCACTGGATGTTGACGCCGGCGTAGTTGTTGAACTTCATGACCTCGCTCACGGAGTTGTCCGGGTCCACGGTGGCCCCTATGACGCGGCTGCCGGCGAAGAGCGGCGTCCAGACGATCTCGGCTATCGCACGGGAGTTGGCGTCGACCGAGACCGTGACGGAATCTATGACCGTGGAGCCGTCCATGAAGCGCACCACCGCGTCGCCCCGGGTGCCGCCGGGGTTCCAGACTATGGCCTTGAGAACATACGATTCGCCTATCATCGGCTTCATCTGGCGGATGGGCAGCATGCTGCCGAAGAAGAGGTCCTGGAAGGTGATGCGCAGCTCTGTCCTTTCGTCGTACAGGTTGAACCAGCGCATGACCATGTAGGCCAGCTCGGAGCTGTAGTTGATGTTCCCGTCGTAGGAGACGAAGCTCAGGTCCCAGGCGGAAAACACCGTCTTGAAGTTGAGCACGGTGTTGTCGAAGCGGACGCCGTTGAACGGCCGGGTGAGTATGACGTCGTCGACCTTGCCAGTGCCGACGTTCATCCAGACCTCGAAGCCGTCCACGGTCTTTATCACGAGCAGGTTATTCCCGGTGCCCTCGCGCAGGTCCAGCAAGAGGTCGCGGGTGACCGTGTGCCAGGCCCCGTCGGCGGTCCAGGCGCCCAGCCCGAACTCGGGGTCGGCCCCGGTAAGGTTGGAGTCGGTGTTCCTGTAGTAGATTATGTGGTGGGTGTTGAGCGTGTCGGTCACGTGGAAACCGAAGGTGTAGGCCACCGGGAACGAGAAGGACCACTGGGCCGTCTGGCGGTCCCGGTCCAGCCAGGGCAGGTCGTTGGGGTTGAGGTTGGTGAGCGGGCCGTGCTCACCGACGAGGAAACTGGAGTTCTGGGCGTCGACGCCTGCGCGCTTGAGCTGGATGACCCGCGAGCCCCGGCCACCGTCGTATTGGTTGGTGATGGTGTTGATGGTGGCCCCCGGTGAGATGCGGTTGTACCAGGTGCCGGCGGTGCGGTCCTCCGCGTCGGAGTAGACCATCCGGTTGAGAGTGTTGATGTCGGGCATCGGGGACTGGGTGAAGATGCCGGTCCCGTCGATGTACGGGACGAGGAGGGAGCCGCTGTCGGCGAAGGTGGGAGAGGACGGCAGCAGCATGCCGTGGGAGACCGGGTCCTGGCTCACGCCCATTATCCTGGCGGGCGTCTTGGGCGCGGACGGATCGACCGCCCGGGCCACCCGCAGGAAGTCGCGGTAGAAGGTATTGGAGCCGTCGAAGTAGTTGCCGTCCGGGACCCCGTCTTGGCCGATGAGCCACAGGTTGCGGCCGTCGCTCTTCTTGAGGTAGCCCTCGAGATTGGCGCGGTCCGCCGCGGTGAGCGGGCCGACCGCCTGTCCGGCGCACCAGATGATGGCGTTGTACTGCTCCAGTTTGGACAGGGAAGGACCGTCGAAGCCGGCCCCCACGACCTCGTAGAGGTCGTAATCGTAGCCCAAGGCGTCGAGGGCCTTGCTGATGTTCAGGGTGGCATTGTAGCCGGCGCCGCCGTTGTTGGCGCTGGTGTCGTCGTCCACGAGGAGAGTGCCGTAGCGGACGAACAGCTTGCCGTCGCTTATGGACGAGGCGACCTGGTTGTTGAGCTCGTTGTTCTCGTCTATGTAGTCGTAGGGGTCCACCTTCACGGTGACATTATGCTCGCCCACCTTGTCGGCCACCCAGACCAATGACACCTTGATGTAACCGCCGCGGCCGGCGATGGTCATGCCCGGGTCAGGCGTGCTCTGCGGTATCCAGACCTCGGAGGTCGGATAGTTGAAGCTGTAGATGTTGCTGCCGTCGTCCACCGAGACGTTGTCGGGGTTGAATGTCTTTCCGTCCAGGTAGAACCCGACCTGCACGATCGGGCTCACGAAGTCCGGAGGTTCGGCGGTGAGGCCGTTGTTGCGGATGCAGACGGTTATGTTCACCTTCTCCATGAACGAGGGGGTGGTGATGTTGAACCTCTGGTCGGAGATGGCAAGGTCGCGGCCCCAGCGGGCCGAGCAGTTGAACCATTCCAGCATGGAGTAGACGACGAGCGAGCGGTCGTTGGGGCTGGTCACCTTGCTCAGCTCGAAGCCGAAGAGCGAGGACATATAGGTCTCGGCGCTCCCGTTGGTGCTGGCGTTGAAGAGCAGGCCCAGCGGGCGCTGGGCGCCAGCCTGCTCCACCATGGCCACAGCCGCCTTTGAGGTGTTGCGAACGAAGTCGCCGCGGTTGACCAGGCTGCCCGGGAACGGGTCGGTGAAGGTGATGTTGGTGCCGTTGAGGATCCGCGCGCCCTGGATCGTGGCGGGCGTCCCGGCGTTGAGCGCGTAGGGCGTGGCGGGGTCCAATCCGAAGACAGCGTCCAGGAAGGCGTTGCCGTAGCCCAGGTCGCTCACGACGTCCTGCCCGATGAGCCAGAGCTTGCCGTGGGATTCGTAGAGGTACCTTGACAGGTAGGACTGGTCATTGGCCGTGAGCGTGTTCGTCTCCTCGAACCCGGTCATCCATATCACGAGGTCGTAGTCCCGGAGCGGGTGCTCGCCGCCGTCGTACATCGGGCCGTCGCCACCGCCCACCGTGTGCACTCCGTAGGTCGCCCCCACGGACTGGAGCCCGGCGAGCATGATGGTCACGGCGTCGCGGGCGCTGCCCTCGCTGGCCCGGTCGTCGTCGACGACCAGTATGGTCGAGAGTATCTCTATCTGGGCGCTGCGCTCGTCTCCGGTCCCGTTGGGGTCGGTCACGTTGACGATTATGGTGTGCAGGCCCCCGGCAGTGGTCTTCCAGAAGACGCTGGAAAGCGACTCGCCGCCCACCGGGATGCCCAGTCCGCCGTCCACGCCTATGAGGTTGCCCTTGTTGTTATCGTAATACCTCACAGTCGCGTAGGCAGGTACGCCTCCCTGGTTGCTTATGCGCGAGCTGATGACTATCGTGGAGCCGTGCACGGGGTGGTCCGAGGAGAAGTCGATGTTGCGGATGCGCAGGTAGGGCCTCGTCGGGTGGGCGGCCATCACGGGGTGGCCGACACGGTATTCCTTGGACGCGTAGTTGTTGGCGTAGCGGCTCTCGTTGTAGACCGGGATGACCTTGACATTGATGCTGTGGAGGCCCCAGCTGCCGTTCTCTATGCGGTAGGTCATGGTGATGTTGGCCGCGGAGGCGGCGGCCAAAAGCGGGATGGTGCGGTTGGCGACCTCGAAGGTCCGCAGGTCCAGCGTCGAGTAGTCGGTGATGCGGACCTGGACGTTGGGCACGCCCGAGCCGCCAAAGTTGTGGATGGTGCAGTTGATGGTGATGGTGTCATTGGTCATGGGCGCATTTCCCGTTTCGTTCACGGTGGCGTTCTCGTGGATGATGTCGATGTCGTCGGCGGTGAGGCCCAGGTCCGGGAGCTCGGCCGTTTCGGGACCGCGCTGCAGGATCTTGTCGAAGATGATGACGGAGCTCCGGGTGTCCACCACCTGGAGGCGGACCCGCTCCGAGGCGTTGCTCGAGAAGCCTACGGTCCAGTTCTGGCCGATGGCGAACCGGCCGGAGCCGCCGCGGCCGTCGGAGACGCTGTGCGACGCCTTCAGCGTGTCGTTGCTGAAAAGGTAGAACCTGGTCGTGAAGTTCATCAGCGCGTCCCCGCCCTTGTGAAGGATGGTGACGTTGCCGCCGTCGTAGGAGGCGGTCAGGCTCGCCATCAGCTTCTCCTGGGGCTGTTCGATGGTCCCCAGCTGGGCGGCGAGCGAGGCCACCATGACGACGGCGATGCTGACGAGCAGGATGTCGCCGATTATCTCGGAAACGCCGCTCGAGCTCCGCCGCAAATACCTGCCAGAAACAAGACGCTCTTGCATTGTATGCTCCCTCCGGTCCCGGGTCGCAGAAAGCATGCGTTTATCCGTTATAATTAGGTTGAGCGAATATATTCTGAATATATCGCGGGGAGGCGGAAAACCGGCAAGCCGGGGAGCCGGCGAGCCGGGGGGCGAGCCGGGAAGCCGGGGAGCCGGCGAACCGGCCATTGTATGATCTGGCGTCCCCCGTTTGCCCGGTCCACCGGCTCACCGGTTCACCCCCCGGCTCGGAAGCGACCAAGAGTCGCTTACGAGAAGGAGGACCGTGCACCGATAGCATCGAGGTCCTCCGGCTCACCGGCTGACCGGTTCACCGGCTCACCTCCCGGGCTTGCCGGCTCACCGGCTCACCGGCTTTCCCGTTCGCCAAATGCTAAATATCGCCCAACCAATCATGTGGCCGTGCCCATCAACCTCACGCTCGGGATGCGGATACTGCTCCACCTTTCGGCGTTCGACCCCTCCCGCGAGGGCTACGACCTGCCGCCGGACGTCACCCAGCAGGGCATTGCCGACGTGCTGTCCGTGAGGCAGTCCGACGTGTCGCGGGCCCTGGCCCGCATGAAGCTCGACGGGCAGGTGGATGAGAGAAGCTCCTCCATCGGCCCCGGGAGGGCCGGCCGCAAGCAGAGGCTCAAGGTCTATTTCCTGTCGGCCGGCGGCCGGGCGCTGGCCCGGACGCTCTCCGAGCGGCTCCAGGAGATGACGGTCACCCTGCCGGCCGGCACGGGCGGCGATGCGGCGCGCCAGTTCCGATTGCGCGACGTGAACCAGGCGCTCGGCACCGCCCACTCGCTGCTTAGGCTCTCGGACATGGTCTCTCCCGACGGGACGCTCGTGGACGCGCCGCCGGCCCCGCGCCCGGAGACCGCTCCACGGGTCCCCGAGCCGGACCGGTACTTCGTCGGACGGGACCGGGAGCTTTCCGCCCTGACGGAAAAGGTCGTCTCTGGCCAGGAATCCGTGCTGGCGGTGGTGGGCGTGGCGGGCGTGGGGAAGACCACGCTGGCAAAGAGACTGCTCTTTGGCCTCGGGGACAGGCGGTGCTTCTACTTCCAGGTCCGGGGCTGGGCCTCGTCAGGACGGCTGCTCCAGTCATTGCGCGATTTTTTCGTCAAATACGGCCGGAGGCGGCTGGCGGGCCTTCTGCAAAAGAGCGGCCCGCCCCCGCTGGACAGCGTGCTGGACGCCCTGCGCCGGGACCTCGAGGGGCTGGGGGCCGTGCTCGTGCTCGACGACTTCCACGAGGCCGCCGGCCAGCCGGAGCTCTTTCAGATGGTGGGGGAGCTCATCGAGCTCCTGCCATCGCTCGTGCCGCCCACGAGGCTCCTGATATTCTCGCGCAACGCGCCCGGCCTCTACGACCGGCGGCACACGCAGGTGCGCCACCTCGTGTGGGAGATGCGGCTGGGCGGGTTGGACGAAGGAAGCTCGCTGGAGCTCGCCAGGCACAACGGTCTCACAGGCGAGGCGCTCCCTGCGGTCTACCCGGCCACGCGCGGCCACCCGCTCTCCATCCTGCTGCTCAAGGGCGCGCCGTCCGGCGCGGGCGATATACGCGATGCCGGCCGTTTCATCCAGGAGGAGGTCATAGGCAAGCTCCCCGCCGGCGAGCGGGCAATGCTCCAGCTGCTGTCGGTCCTCAGGCGCCCGGAGGGCATCGAGACCGTCCTGGGAATCTCCGACGACCCGCTGGCGTTCGACGCGCTCAGCGCTCTTTCCTCGCGATCCCTGGTGACATCGGACGGGGCGCAATACGAGGTCCACGAGATGGTCCGCGAGGCCGCCTACGGGCGGACGCCCTCGCCGGCGCGGCGGGCCATCCACGCGCGTGCGGCTGCCCTGTACCTGCGGGCCGGCGGCGTCGACGGCGGGGCCGAGGCGGTCTACCACTTCTGCCGGGCCGGCGAGCCGGAACGGGCGGCGCGCCTTTTACTTTCGCTGGGCGGCGAGCTCATCGCCGACGGCCGGCTCGAGGAGTGCCGTTCCCTGCTGGACCTGGTCGACGCCGAAAAGCCGACGGAGGCGGAAGGCCTCCGGAGGCTCCGCCAGGACCTGCTGGCCGCGTACGGCGACTGGGACCTGGGCTACGAATACCTGTTCCAGTGCTCCGTCCTGTCGGCGGCCACCGGCCTGAGGCCCGACCGGCCCGGACAAAGCACGCGGAGCGAGAAGGAATGGCAGGCGGCGATGTCCGACCACGAGCGCGGGCTTCTGGTCCTGGCCAACGCCGGGGACACCGCCGGGCGGTGCGAGCTCCTGTCCAGCCTGGGCTGGATGCGCCTGCTGCGCGGCGAGGTTCGCCAGGCGTCGGAGGCCTACCGCCGGATACTCGCGTTCTCCGCTGAGGCGGGTTGCCGGGAGGCCGCGGTGAAGGCGGAGCTTGGACTGGGCCACGTCGCCTGGCTCTCGGGGAAGAGGGCGGCGGCGGCGACGCGCTACCGCGCCACGCTCCGGAAGCTTCGGCCTGATGAGGCAGGCTTCGGGATCGCTTGCCGAAACTACATCGCCAACCTGGCCTCGGGCGCAAGGGAGCTGGAGGCGGCCGCCGGGCTGCTCGGGGAAGCGGCCGGCCTCTGCAGGACCGGGCGCGACCGGCGGGAGCGGGCCTACACCCGGCTGCACCTGGGCCGGGTGCTGTCCCTGCTGGGCAGGGGCGAGCCGGCCCGGGGCGCGCTGTCGTCGGCGCTCTCCGAGTTCCGGGGCATCGGCGACCTGCACGGGGCCGTATTCTCGGAGCTTGCGCTGGCCGTCCACTCGCTTTCATCGGGCGAAAAGGCAATGGCGCGGGAACTGGCGGAAGCGGCCGCCAAGGAGGCCTCCGTCCCGGAGCTGGGCTGCATCCGCGACCTTGCCCTGCGCCTGGCGGCCATGGCCGGAAAGAGTGGGGCGGGGCAGGAAGAACAGAAAAGGAAGGCATAGGAATGAAACCCAAGCGCGTCATCAAGAAGGTCTGCATATTGGGGGACCCGGCGGTGGGCAAGACCAGCCTCGTCGGGCGGTTCGTGCTCGAGCAGTTCGGCGAGGAGTACGTATCGACCATCGGAGCGCGCGTTTGCGAAAAGGAGGTGATGCTGGAAGAGGGCGGGGCCGCCGGGATAGTCCAGCTGGTCATCTGGGACATCGCCGGGCAGAGCCAGTTCACGAGCGTGACGCCCGGGTTCTACCGGGGCGCCGAGGGCGCCCTCATCGTGTGCGACCCGACCCGGCGCGAGACATTGCGCAACCTCTTCAGCTGGGACCACCGCTTCCGGGAAACGGCCGCCGGGCACAATGTCATGGTCCTTTTCAACAAGAGCGACCTTTCGGCGAAATGGGAGGTGAGCCGCGAGGAGGCCCAGAACCTCGCCGGCCAGATGGGGCATCCCTGCGTCTTCACCAGCGCCAGGACCGGCGAGAACGTGGAGGGCGCGTTCTCGTCGCTTGCAAAGATGATCCTGCGCCCCAGGCCGTGAGCTCACTTCTGCGGCTGCACGATGACCTTGATGGAATCCTGCGCATTTGCGACCAGCTGGAAGCCCCTGCCCGTCTCGGCCAGCGGCAGGCGATGCGTGACCATCCCGTGGGCCATTATCCGGCGGCTCCGCAGCATCTCGATGGCCTGGGCCGTGTCGCTAGGCGGCCCGGCGTAGGAGAAGAAGATGTTGACGCCGTCCTTCCACAGCTCGTAGAGCGGGAACGGGAAGGTCTCGCCCGGCATGCTGGGCGCGAAGAACAGTATCCTTCCGCCGCGGTCGGCGCATCTGAAAGCGGCGTTTATCGCCGGCGGGGCGGCGGTGCAGACGATGACCACGTCGGCGCCCAGGCCCCGGTTTGCCTTCTTCAACTGCTCGGGGACTTCCTTGTCCGCCGGGAAAACGGCGTCGGCGCCGGCGTTGCGGGCGGCTTCCAGCCGGAACCGGTTGATGTCGGCGGCCACGATCCGCCCGGCGCCCAGCGCCTTGGCCGCGGCGATGTGCAGGAGGCCCGAGATGCCCGAGCCCAGCACGAACACGCTGTCGCCCGGCCTCAGCCCGGCGATCCTTTGGCCCCGGAGGACGCAGGCCAGCGGCTCGGAAAACGTCCCCTCTTCGAACGAGACCTCGTCGGGAAGCTTGAAAACGCCGCGGTCGACGTTGATTTTGGGGAGCCGGACGTATTCGGCAAATCCTCCCGGGTCGAAGTTGGTGGAGCGCAGGGTGTCGCAGACCGAAAACTCGCCCTTGAGGCAGTACTTGCAGGTGTTGCAGGGGACGTGGTGGGCGGCGGTGATTCGGTCGCCCCGTTTGAATTTCGTGACGCCCTCTCCGACCTCCTCGACGACGCCGGCCACCTCGTGGCCCAGCACCAGCGGCGCCTTCTTGATGCGGTACCACTCCATCACGTCGGAGCCGCAGATGCCCGAGGCCTCGACGCGCATGAGGAGCTCGCCCGGCCCGGCCTTTGGCATCGGCCGTTCTTCGAGCCTGACGTCGTCGTTGCGGTAGTAGACGGCGACGCGGTTCGTTTCCTTCACCATCGGCTATCCCCGCCTCCACGTGTCCCCTGCGTCCCCTACGTCCCTTGCGTCCCTTACGTCCCTTTTTTCCTCAATTCGTTGTAAAGCTTGAACGCCTCGTCCGGCGTGTGCTTCTCGTGGACGACGGCCCGCACGGCCTTGATCATCGAGATGGGGTCCTCGGCCTGGAAGATGTTGCGGCCCATGTCCACGCCCACGGCGCCGCACGCCAGGGCCTGCGCGGTCATCTTGAGCGCGTCGTGCTCCGGGAGCTTCTTCCCGCCGGCTATCACGACCGGGACGGGGACCTTCTCGACGAGCTTTTCGAACCCGTCGACGAAGTAGGTCTTCACGATGTGGGCGCCCAGCTCGGCCGCGATGCGCGAGGCGAGGCTCATGTACTTTTCATCGCGGGCCATCTCCTTGCCGACGGCCGTGACCGCTATCATCGGGATCCCGTATCTCTGGCACTCGTCGCACCATTTCGTGAACTCGAGTAGCGTGTCCCTTTCGAAATCGGCGCCGACGAGTATCGAGAAGGCCACGCCTGCGACGTTGAGCCGCAGGGCATCTTCCATCGTGACGATGCTCCCCTCGCGCAAAAGCTCCTTGCTCAGGATGCTCGTCCCGCCCGAAACGCGCAAAACGACTGGCGTGTCGCACTCCGGCGGGATGTAGTTTCGCAGGGCGCCGCGGGTCAGCATGACCGTGTCCGCATACGGCAGCAGCGGGTTGATGGTCTTTCGGAAGTCGTCCAGCCCCGAGGTCGGCCCCATGAAATAGCCGTGGTCCACGGCGAGCATCACGGTGCGCCCGTCCTTAGGCCGAATTATGCGGTTCATCCGGTTCTGAAGTCCCCAGTCCATGAGAGTGCCTCCGTTGACGGTCGGAGCATACCCTCAGGAAATATATAAGCTTGCGCCGGGAGGGCCAAAAAGGCTATGACAGGGGCCATGGATAGCCATGCGTGGCCACCGATAAAGGCGGGAAGAAACCCTATCGCGACGCAGTCCAGCGCGCTTGTTCGCCGGTCCTTCTCAAGACCGTCAAGAGCGCGGCGGCTGGCCTCCCGGCGGAGGTGGACCTGCTGTTCTTCGGAAGCGACGATTTCCCGTCGGCGTCGCTGGACACCCTGCAGCTATGCCAGATGCTGTCCGAATCCGGGCCGAAGATACGGCTCAGCGTCCACGACTCCAAAAACGACAAGGCCAGGTGCGAGGAGCTCGGCGTCCTGTTCTTTCCCGCGCTCGTCATACAGGGCCAAAACCGCGGCCGGATGAGGTTTTTGGGCACTCCCTCCGGGTACATCCTCGAGGCCCTGGTCGAATCGCTCGCGGTCGCAGCCACGGGGAAAGCGGAGCTTTCGTCGGGTGTGCTCGCCCGGCTGTCTTCGGTCAAGCGGCCGGTGGGGCTGAAGATATTCGTCCGGCCCGAATCGGAGTTCTGCCGGCGAACCGCCCTGTTCGGCATGAGGCTCGCCGCCGGCAACGAAATGTTCAGCGCCGAGGTCATAAACCACCTCGATTTCCCGGTGATGTCAAAAAAATACAAGATAGGGGCAGTTCCGCGGACCATCGTCAACGAAAAGGCGGAGATCAACGGCGCCCGCGACGGCGATGACTTCATCGAGAGGATGCTGGGCGCCCTGGTGGCGCAGGCGGAGCCCTACCGGTGAGGGGCAGGGCAAAGGTTTATGACGGGGCGAAACGATTTGCCTGCGTCCCGCCAGCGGGAAATCTCCCCGCGAGCGTTCAGGGACCGGGTGGTGGAAGGATGGCAGAAGCGAGGATTTTGAAGGCGCTGAGCGTCGGGTGCGTGATGCTCTTGGTCCTGATGGGCTGCTCCATGTTCGTTGCGGCCAAGAAGGACGAGGAGAAGGTCAGATGCATCGTATTATTCAAGGACAAGGTGGACAAGAAACTTGTCGAGGACTGCAACGGCGAAATAACCGACACCTATGACATCATCCCCGGACTGGTCGCAGACATGACCAGGGACGACATGAAGGAGCTCAAGAAGAGCGATAAGGTGAAGGCTGTCGAAGAGGACGCAGAGGCCGAGATATTGGGGAATGTCGATGATGAAGGTAAGGGCAAACCTGGCCCGGCCCCGACCCCAACCGATTGGGGTGTATACAAAATAAACGCTGACGTGGTATGGCCAACCAATACTGGTGCAGACATTAAGGTGGCTGTATTGGATACCGGCATCGACCTGGACCACACGGACCTGGGCACTGTTTACAAAGGGCCGGACCTAATCAATAATGATGGCATCCCGGACGATGACAACGGGCACGGGACCCATTGCGCAGGGATAATTGCTGCCCAACATAACGGAATCGGGGTGAATGGTGTGGCACCCGATGTTGAACTCTGGGCAGTCAAAGTGCTCAACAGCGGAGGTAGCGGCTCGTATTCTGTTATCATATCGGGAATCAACTGGGCCATGAATAACCATATGCAAGTGATTTCGATGAGCCTTTCAGGCACCTCCGCATCCAGTGCGCTCGAAGCGGCCTGCAACAATGCAAAAGCTGCAGGCGTTGTTATCGTAGCCGCTGCAGGCAATTCGGGCAACACCAGGACACAGTATCCGGCAGCCTATGCCTCTGTGATATCGGTCGGTGCGACCGACAGCAACGATGCAATGGCGAGTTGGTCGAGCTACGGGTCGAACCTTGACCTGATGGCCCCTGGCGTGAACATCTTATCCACCTACAATAACGGCGGATACTCTTCCATGAGCGGAACCAGCATGGCCTGCCCCCATGTTGCCGGAACAGTGGCGCTCATCCTCAAAACCGGCTCCGCCCGCGCCAAGCTCTTCGGGGACAAGGATGACATTTGGGATCCCGACGACGTACAGGACTGCCTCCAGAAAACCGCAACGGACATGAAAACGAGCGGCTGGGACAAATACACTGGATACGGTCTCGTGAACGCCCAAAAAGCGGTCGGAATCGCCTGAGCCCGACGCGATTCACAAAACAAAATGGGCCCGATGGGCGGGAGTGTCCTGCATTCACGACAGCCCGCCCATTTCAACCTTTTGGTTCACGATAGTGTCAAATTCCGCAACAAAAGATATATCTAGGCCCATTTAACTGTTTCATCCAGTGACTAGTAATATAAATGTGCATGGAAGGCCCCTCCGTAGCGTCCTCGCCGCGGCCATCATGCTCCTTGCCCTTCTGCCCGTTCCCTTGACGAGCCTGACCGTTCCCGCCTCGTCAACCGTCATGCAGGCGACCCCCTCCGATTTCAACAACGGGACGACCGAGAACGTGACCGTCGGGGTCGACGGCGCAAACGGCACCATAATCCTCTCGCTCACCGAGGTGGACAGCTGGTGGCGCCAGACGGTGCCCGTCTATCCTTCGGCGCGTGGCTACTGCCGGGCCGCCACCATCTTCACCGACGACAAGCTCATGCTGTTCGGCGGCTGGAACGGCGGGGCTCACCTGGATGACACCTGGTTCTATGATCTCAGCGACGGCAACTGGACCCAGCTCAATCCCCCTGAGAGGCCGCCAGCGCGGGACGACTATGGAATGGCTCCAGTCTCGGGCACCGACCTCGTGGTGCTCTTCGGCGGCGGCGACAGCCTGCTCAACGACACCTGGATATTCAACGCCACGCAGGGAATGTGGTACCAGCAGTTCCCGCCCGACAGCCCGCCGGGCCGCCACAACATGGCCCTCTCGCCCGTCGGCGGCGACGACAAGGTGGTGCTGTTCGGCGGCTCGGACTGGACCGGTTATTTCAACGATACCTGGCTCTACGACGTGGGCGACAACCATTGGGCGAGGGTCATGCCGGACGTCTCCCCGCCGGCCCGCGACAGCTTCGCCCTGTCCTGGGTGCCGGGCGACGACAAGGTCGTCTTGCACGGCGGCAACAACGGCTGGCCGTACCTCAACGACACCTGGGTATTCGACACCACCGAGGGCCAGTGGACATGGGTGAACACGACCACGGCGCCCGTCGCCGGCTTCGGGAACGTCCTTTGCCCGCTCCTGGGGACCGGCAAGCTCCTGCTCTTCGGCGGCTACAACCTCGGCAACCAGACCTGGACCTTCGACCTATCCAAGGGGGACTGGCAGCCCGTCGCGACGCGGGGCTCGATATTCGCCCGGACCGACTACGCGATGGCGCCCGTCGCCGGCACGGACCGGGCCATCCTCTTCGGAGGCTACACGGGCAGCTTCCGCGACAGCACCTGGATGTTCAACTTCTCCGGATACTGCGCCGAGGGCTGTTTCACCTCGGCGCCGCTGGAGCTGGGCGGCCCGGCGGATATCCTGTCGCTGGGCTGGAACGCCACCACGCCCGCCGGAACCGGCGTGAGGTTTCAGCTGCGGGCCGCCAATTCCACCGGTGAGCTCGGCGGGGCCGGGTTCGTCGGTCCGGACGGCACCAACGCCACATACTACAACGAATCAGGCTCGGCCGCCTGGGACGGCCACGACGGCCAGAGGGTCGCCCAGTACCGCCTGCGGCTCTCCACGCTGTTCCCCGAGCAGACGCCCGTCGTTACTTGCGTGACGGTAGGTTTCGACCTGCACCCGCTGGAGCCCGAGCTTCTGGCCCCCGCCGAGAACGGCTGGGCCAACGGGAGCGCCGTGTTCGGCTGGCGCTTCGTGGACAACGACAGCGCCTCCCAGGGCGGCTTCCGGCTGCAGGTGGACGACGATCCCGCGTTCGCCTCGGTGGACTACGACAGCGGCGACGTGGCCTCCGCACAGCAGAACGCCACGGCCGTCCTTTCCCAGGTCGACTGCTACTGGCGGGTCCGGACGCAGGACGCCGAAGAGGCCTGGGGGCCATACAGCGCGCCCCGGGCAGTACGGGTGGACACGATGTTGCCGAACGTCACCATCGTGACGCCGGCCGCGGGATTGCTGGGCCAGACCGAGTTCACCTTGTTCGGGACCGCCAGCGACGAGGGTTCCGGGCTCGTGCTGGTGGAGGCCCGCTCCGACAGCGGGAGCTGGCGGCCCTGCAACGGCACCAGCAACTGGCGCGTCGAGATGAACCTCTCCAAGGGCGCCCACACCGTGGAGGTGCGGGCCGTCGACGAGGCGAACAACAGCGCCACCGCCGCCGCGACCTACAACGTCAACCGACCGCCGCAGGTCGACCTGACCTCGCCCGCGGAGGGCGGCGTCTACAACGTCACCGACCGCATCGAGCTCCGCGCCGAGGGCCTCGACGCCGACGGGGACAGCCTCACGTTCATCTGGAAGGACGGAGGGGTGGCCCTGGGCACCGGCCCGGCGCTCCAGGCCAGCTTCGGCGCCGGGAACCACACCGTGACCGTCACCGTGTCCGACGGCCGTGGCAACGAGGTCGTCCGGCCGGTGAACTTCACGGTCTACAGCGCGCTGCCGGTGGCAGAGGTGCGAATATTATCGCCGCGCGAGAACGAGGTCCTCGGCTCCGCCTCCGTTTTGGTGAACTTCACGGTGTCCAACTTCACCATCTCGCCCAGCCCCGGCGGACCGCACATCAGGTACAGCCTCTCCGGCCAACCGGAGCAGAGCTGGTACTCCGCCTCGGAGTTCCTGCTCCCCAACGTGGACAACGGCGCCCAGACGCTTTCCCTGTGGCTCGTCGACGGGTCGGGCCGCAACCTGACCAGCCCCGGCTCCTTTGCGGTGGTAAACTTCACGGTCAACGACCCCGGCCGGAACCTGCCTGACCTCGGGATAGCCGGACCGGACATCTCCATCAAGCCCGAGCGCCCGCGCCAGGGAGATGAGGTCTCCATAACATTCAGGGTCTCCAACCGCGGCGTGCAGGCCGCCGCGGCGTTCTCCGTCCGGCTCTATGTTGACGGGAACGAGACGGCCGAGCGCTCCTTCCGGGCGCTGAACGCCGGCGCCAACTCGACGGGCAGGCTGGTGTGGAAGGCGGCCCGGGGCGCCCACACTCTGAGGCTGGCGGTGGACCCCTCCAACGAGATTTCGGAGCGCAACGAGTCCAACAACGAGGCCTCGGTCGACGTCACGGTCGGGGCCCCGGGTCCGGCGGTGGTGGGGGGCGCTGCCTGGCTTTTGCCACTCGCCCTGGTCACTGTGGCGGTCCTGGCCCTGGGGGTCATCATCGCCCTAGCGAGAAAACGGGCCGGCCGCCGGCGCGGGGCCGGCGCCGCATCCGGAGGGCTGGCCGGCGGGAGCGCCGCCGCGGGCGCCGCGCTCAAGCCCCTGGACGCGCCCTTCACCATCGATGACCTCTTCCTGATATACCGCGACGGCCGGCTCATACAGCACGCCTCGAAGCGCCTGACCGCCGGCGAGGACAGCTCCGAGATCATGGCGTCCATGCTGACGGCGGTCCAGACGTTCATCCAGGACGCCCTCTCCCGCGGCCAGCAGGCCGTTCTCGGCTCCATGGAGTACAGCGGCAAGAAGATACTGCTGGAGGCGGACCGCAACCTCATACTGGCCGTCGTCATCTCCGGCCCCGAGCCCGACGGCCTGCGCAGCGACCTGGTCCAGGCGCTCCGAAACATCGAATCCGAGTACTCGCCGCTTTTGCCCGGGTGGGACGGCGACATCGTGGCCCTCGCCGGGACGAGGCGGTTCCTGACGGCGCTGGGCAACTTCCGCGCCGAGGAGCTCTCGGAGCTGGAGCGCCGCATGGATGCCCGGCTGCCCACCGACGTGAAGGTGATGTCCGAGGTGGAGTTCTACCAGGGCTTTGCCCGGCTCCGGGTGGCCGTCCGCAACGAGGGGGACATGCTCGTGGCGGACGCTGCGCTGGATTTGCACTTCAACGAGGACATACTCCGGCTGGACCGCATCGAGCCCGCCTACCCCATGAGCGGCAAGCGCGTCGTCCTGGGCAACATCGGCCCGAAAGAGAAAAAAACAGTCGCATACTACCTCGACCCGCAGATATGCACCGAGTCGGCCGTGGACGGCGTTCTCACCTACCGCGACGCCAAGGGCGAGTTCAAGACCGCGCCGCTGAAGCGCCGCATGGTCACCGTGGTGTGCCCCATCCTCCACACCGAGGAGAACATCAACACCGCCATGCTCCGGCGCCTGATAGCCGACGAGCTGGACCAGCGCGACAGCAAGCTCTTCGTGGTCCCCGAGAAGCTGCCGATGACGGAGGCGTTCGCCCTGGGAAAGCGCTCGGTAGAGTCCCACGACGTCCGGTTCGTGCGCGAATTTTCCGAGAAGGAGCCGTACAAGGCCGAATCCTGGTACTTTGGAAAGACAAAGGGCCGGGAGGCCAAGCTCGTGATACGCGTGTGCGCCCGGGGCGAGGGCCGGACGCTCGAGTTCTTCGTGGCCAGCGGCAGCCGGCTGGCCGTGACCGGTCTTCTGGCCGAGCTGCGCTCCGACCTGGCCAAGCGCCAGAGGGAGAGCGCCCCGGCGTTCCAGCGGATGGAGCAGTTGGTGGACCTTTCGATAAAGGAGAGGGTCGACGCCGAGAGGCCCCTGCTCGAGAAATACCAGGAGGGAGATGCAACACAGGACCGGCAGTGATCCGCCGGACGGCCCGGCGCAAAAGTTTTATCCCCGGCGGGGCCCATATGCAAGCGGGCACCGCATGGCCGCGCACCGTCCCGGACCAATATTGTTCTTCGTCCTGCTTTTGCTTATTCTTCCGCAGGTCCCCCAGCCGGCCGCCGCCGCCAGCGCCACGCTCACGACCTTCAGCGACGGCTCGCCCGCGGCCAACGTCACCTTCCCCGAGGGTGGCGGATGGAACGCCTCCACATCCATCGAGCTCCCGGCCGGCTCGTCCGTCTCCAGCGCCCGTCTCGAGCTTTCGCCTATCGCTATCGAGGAGGGCGGGCTGCTGTCGGCCGACGCGGCCGGTCTTTTGGCCTCTTCGCCGGGCGAGAATGTCCAGCTGAAGGACGGCGCGCTCCAGCTCGCCGAGGGCGGCTGGTGGTGGCAGGCCGAGGGCGCCGCGCTATCCGGTGCGGGCCTCAACGGGACCGCCCTCTCGCCCGACGGGATACGGCTGGGCCCGGCGCCATTCGGCCTGTGGTCCCCGCAGGGGCTTGCCCCGGTGGCCCGGTTCGACCACACCGCGGTGTGGGACGCCCGGGACGGGCTGATGATAGCCTATGGCGGTTGGAACCTGGTCGGCCCGCAGCCGTCCACCGTGGACCTCTACTCGCCGCGGAACGGCACCTGGACCCAGAAGGCGACGGGGGTCGCGCAGAGGCTGGACCACTCGGCCGTGTGGGACGACCAGGACGGCCTGATGCTGGTCTTCGGCGGCTCCATCGGCCCCGCGCTCAACGAGCTGTGGACCTACAGCCCGTCGAACAACACCTGGGCGAGGAGGGCCTCCGGCCCTCCTGCCCGCGCCGGTCACACCGCCGTCTGGGACTGCCTGAGAGGCCGCATGCTCGTCTTCGGCGGAAATGCCGGCAGCCAGTTCTTCAGCGACCTGTGGGCCTACTTCCCGCGCAACGACAGCTGGGCCCCGCTGGGCAACTACACCGCGCCGGGGCTCTCGCAGCATTCGGCCGCCTGGGACCCGGGCGGCGACCGGATGATGGTCTTCGGCGGCCAGAACGCCGCGGGCGCGCCCCGGAACGAGACCTGGACATACGACGCATCGAACGACGCCTGGTCCCAGAACGCCAACGGTCCGGCGGCCCGCCAGATGCACTCCGCCGTGTTCGACCCGGTCAACGGGGCGATGCTGGTCTACGGAGGGAGCACGGCCGTCGGCGCCCAGGACGACCTCTGGGCGTACAATGCCAGCCGGGACCGCTGGACCCGGCACATGAGCGGCGCAAGCGCCCGCAGCCGGCAGACCGCCGTGTGGGCCGCGGAAGAAGCCCTGATGCTCGTCCTCGGCGGCTGGTCCCAGTTCTACGACGGGACGGACCTCTGGTCCTACCGCCTTCTCCACAGAGCGAACGGCACGGCGAGCTCGCCCGGCATCTTTCCCGGGGCGGCCCGAAACGGCACGCTTTGGGCCAACCTCAGCCTCCCTGCAGGGACTGCCTGTTCCGTGGACGTGCTTTCTGATTCGGCGCCGTCGGGCACCGTTGCCAGAGGCCTACTGAACGGGGACAGGTTCATCATCCCCGAGGGATGCCCCTCCATCCGGCTCAAGGTCCGGATGAGCTCCACGGATGCGAACCTGACCCCGGTGCTCCACGGCTGGGGGGTCGGGACGCGTTATGTCGAATCGCTGGAAAGCCTCGCCGGCGGCGCCGCCTCCGGCACGGAAACGGACGGCGGGCTGGGGCTCGAGCGCGGCCGCAGCACCGTCTGGGAACAGGTTGCGAAGGGCCCCTCGCCGCGCGCCGGCGCATCGGCGGTCTGGGACCCCGACAACGGCCAGCTCCTGGTCTTCGGCGGCGTCAACGGCACCACCTATTTCGGCGAGCTCTGGGCCTACCTTCCGGGACAGAACGTCTGGCTCCGCAAGAACGGCGGCCCGGGGACCAGGGCGTTCCACTCGGCGGTGTGGGACCCCGACGACTCCACCATGATAATCTACGGCGGCATGAACCCCGGCTACCAGCGCGACGTGTGGACCTACTCTCCGCTTTTGGACAGCTGGACCTGGAAGGGCCTGTCCACCCTGGGCAACCGGGCCCGCCACTGCGCCGTCTGGGACGAGGCCAGCCACCTCATGCTGGTCTTCGGCGGCTCGTCGCAGCCCACGGGGGCCGCCCAGTACTCGAACTCGCTTTCGGGCTACGACCCTGTGTCCGGCAGTTGGACGCCCCGGGCAACCGTCAACAACGGCCGGCACTCGTGCTCGGCGGCCTGGGACCCGCTGGAACACCGGATGCTGGTGTTCGGCGGCCGCGGCCCGACGGGCGCAAGGCAAAACGATCTTTGGTCATACTGTCCCCTGAACGACACCTGGGAGCTGCGGGACACGCCGGTTGCCGCCCGTGAGGGCCCGGCGGCCTGCTGGAACCCCATCACGGGCGAGATGCTGGTGGCCGGAGGGGACTCAGGCCGGGCGACCGCGGAAGCGTGGAGCTATTCCTATCGGACGAACGCCTGGACGCCGGCGCCGGCGCTGCCCGGCGCACGCACCGCAATTGCCCTCGCCTCCGACGTGCGGGGACGGGCCGTGCTGGCGTTCGGCGGACAGGACGGAAGCCCCCGCGACGAATGCTGGATGCTTTCCGAGACGTTCCTGGGCTGGACCGGCCGGGCGTCGGCACCGGGCCTGCGCTCCGGCCACACCAGCGTCTGGGACGCGGCCGGTTCCCGGATGCTGGTGTTCGGTGGCGCGTCGCCCGGCGGCGGTGTATCCGGGGAGCTCTGGGCCTACGAACCCGCCGCGGACCGCTGGACGGTCAGGGCTCCGGGCGCCACGCCGCGGGTCAACCACTCGGCAGCCTGGGACGACCGCGGCCTGCAGCTGCTCGTGTTCGGCGGCAGCGACGGAACGCAGGACCTGTCCGATCTCTGGGCCTACTCGCCCCGAAACGACAGCTGGACGGCGCTTTCCGCAGGGCCGCCGGCGCGCTCGGGCGCCTCGGCGGTGTGGTGCCCCGGCCTGGGGCAGATGCTGCTCTTTGGCGGCTTCAACGCCACCGCCCGGACCGCCTGCGCCGACCTCTGGGCCTACATGCCCCAAAGCGACCAGTGGGTGCGCCGCCAGGACGCGCCGGCGGCCCTGGCCTGGCACTCGGCCGCCTGGGACGAAGGCCGGGAATGCATGCTTGTCTTTGGAGGCAGCAGCTTCCAGGGCCCCTCGGAGTATTTCCAAAATTCCCTCTGGGCCTATCACCCGGACGCCGGACAGTGGGTGGCGCTGGGAGCCGGGGCCTCGCCGCGGAAGGCGGCCGCCGCGGCGTTCGACCCGGCAACCTCCCGGCTGCTCGTCCTGGGCGGCGTGAACAATACCACGAGGTCCGACGGGCTGTGGGCCTGCTCCCTTCCCGGGGCGACCTGGACAATGAGGCCCGCGGGGCCGTCGGCCCGGAGCGGGGCCGGCGCCGTCTGGGACCCGCGCTCCGGCCGGGGCTATTTCTTCGGGGGCCAGAACGCTACCAGCGTTCTGGACGAGCTCTGGTCCTGGGGCCGGGAATACGACGCGGCCGGATCCTACCTGTCGCCCGTACGTGATTTGGGCCGGCCGGCCTCGCTGGGTCCGGCCCGGCTGTCCTCATCGGTGCCCGTCGGCACCGCCCTCAGCGTGTTCGTCCGCGGCTCGGAGAACAATTCCACCTGGTCGCAATGGGAACTGCTGGGGCCGTCGGGCGGTCCGGTGGCGACGCCGCCCCAGAGGTACTTCCAGTGGCGGGCGTCGCTTGCGTCGCCGCAGGGAACGTCCACGCCCGTCCTGCGCTCGTTTGCCGTCGAGTACACGAGGCATGCCATCGCCGGCTCGGCGGGGCCGGCCCGTGCCGGCCCGACCGGGACCCTCACCCGCGCGACGGTCCGGCTGGATGCGGCCCTCAACAACGGGACCGCGGCCGTCTCTCTATCGTCCGACGGCGGGGCGACCTGGGTGGAATCGCCGACGGGCGCCGAGGTCCGATTCCCGTCGCCGGGGCGCGAGCTTGCCGTGAGGGTGCACCTCGGGGCCTCTCCCGACGGCGCCTCGCCGGCAGTGCGCGGCCTTTCCGTCGATTACCGGTACGAGAGATTCCCCTCGGGGGTCGTCCTTCGCGCCGGCAACGGGACGCTGGACCCCGGCGACGTCGAGAAGGACCTGGCGCTGGACATCGCCGGCCTGCTGGACCGGTTCCTCTCGGAATCGCCGGTCGCCTCCGGGCCGGTAACGATACCGCTGGAGTGGTACTCGGCCACGAAGGGCGAGATGGTCCTCCGGGGCCTCGAGGTCGTCTACACCTACAACCGCCCGCCGTCCGTGCGGCTCTCGGGCCCCGCCGACGGCGCCTCGTTCCACGCCGCCTCCGTCCGGCTGTCGTGGAGCGCCTCGGACGACGACGGCGACGCCATCAGCGCCGAGGTCCGCTGGTCGGACCGCCCGTTCGCCGAGGGGATTCCGGCCGCGGTGCCCGTGAACGGCTCGTCGCTTCAGCTTTCCGGGCTGGCCATGAACTCGACCTACTACTGGACGGTGTCCGTGAGCGACGGTTCCGCCGGCGCGGAGGCGGCCGAGGTCCGCACCTTCAATACCAGGAACAGCCCGCCGGTGATAAACGGCGTCCCGCCGACGTCGGCCCGTGTCGGCCGCGAGCTTGCCTACGAGATGAACGCCACGGACGCCGACGGCGACCCGCTGGCCCACCACCTGGTCTCGCCCGTGACGGGCATGACGCTGGACGTCGCCACCGGCTTGCTCACGTGGACGCCCCTGGGATCGCAGAAGGGGGACCAGGCCGTCTCGCTCCTGGTGACGGACGTCTTCGGCGCGCAGGCGCGGCAGCAGTTCACGCTGGAGGTCTCCGACCGCTACGTTCCTCCGGTATGCCGCGTCGACCGCCCCGCCGAGGGCGCCCGGGCTCCCCGCCTGCTCCAGGTCTCGGGCGTGGCCTTTCCCGGGGCCCTGGACGTCGTCCGGGTCGAGGTGCGATTGGATTCGGGCAGGTGGGCCAACGCCACCGGCACGGCCGTGTGGAACTTCACCGTCGACACCTCGAAGCTCAAGGCCGGCCGCCACGTCATAGAGGCCCGGGCCTACGACGGCACCGCGTTCTCCGAGAGCGCCTCGGTCAACTTCAGCGTATCGAAGGCGGCCGTTGCGCCGCTGGACCCGTTCCCGCTGGTGGCGGCCGCCGCCGTGCTCGGGGCGGCCGCTCTGGTGGCCGTGGCCGCGCTGGCCTGGCGAAGGCGCGCCCGTGAGCAACCGCCCGCCCCCGCCCCCGGTCGGCCGGATGCCGCCGGGGGCGCACTCCCGCGGCCGCCCCCCGCCGCCGGTACCTCGCTGCTGTCGCGTGAGGCATATGATGTACGGTCCGGCCCGGCCAGCTCGTTGATAACGGGCGAGGCTGTGCCGACCTCCCGCGGCCGGGCGGACGAGAAGGAGGAGGCTTTCCTAAACGCGGTCGGCGAAGATGCGGCTTCCGGCGCCGTCCTGGCCGCGCCTCCCGGTTCGGGCCCCGCGGCGCCCGGCCCCAGGCCGGGCGGCGACTTCCTCGTCGAGGACGTCTTCTTGATGTACAGGGACGGACGGCTAATCCAGCACAGCACCCGGCGGATAAAGGCTGACCTCGACCTGGAGGTCGTCACGAGCATGCTCCGGGCGGTGCAGATCTTCGTGCGCGAGAGCCTCGGGCTGGGCGAGATGGCCGAGCTGGGCTCCATGGAGTACGGCGAGAACAAGATAGTGTTGCAAAAGGGCCGGCACACCATCCTGGCGGCCGTCGTCGCCGGGGCGGAGCCCGCCGACTTCCGCAGCGAGATGCGGGGCGTGATAAACAACATCGAGGGCGAGTTCGAGCCCGTCCTCAACGGCTGGAACGGCGCCACCGGCCCGCTCGCCGGCACCAGGAAGTTCCTGGCGAGGCTGGGCGCGTATCATGTCGCGGAGACACCGCTCGAGCGGGTGCGCCACGACGTCCAGTTCCAGAGCGAGCTGGAGTTCTACCAGGGATTCGTCCGGGTGAAGATAGCCGTCAAGAACCGGATGCCCACGGTCATCCGTCGGTCGGCGCTGCGCGTGATCTTCAGCGAGGCCTCACTGAGGCTGGACCACATAGAGCCCGAGTACGCAGTGGAGGGCCGGGAGATACTGCTGGGAGATATAGAGCCGAATGAGAAGAAGTCGGTGGCGCTCTACCTGGACCCGCAGATATGCACCGAATCGCACCTTGAGGGGCTGTTCGTGTTCATGGACGCCGCCGGCCGGCTGGACGCCATCAAGCTCCCGCGGAAGCTCGTGTCCGTGGTGTGCCCGATACTCTTCACCGACCAGAACATAAACGTCGCCATGCTCAAGCGCATGATAGTGGGGGAGCTTGACAAGAAGGACTCGAAGGTCTTTGCGCTCCCGGCGCACGTCTCCGCCCAGGACGCATTCTTCATCGGGAAGGCGGCCGTGGAGCACCACGACCTGCGGCTGGTGCGGGAGCTCGTGGAGCCCGGGCCGTACGAGGCCGAGGCCTGGTACTACGGCAACGTGAAAGGTCGCGAGGACCGGCTCGTGGCCCGCATACGTTCGCTGGGCGACCGGCGCATCCTGGAGTTCCACGTGGCCTCCACCTCGACATTGCTGGTCACCGGGCTGCTGGCCGAGCTGAAGTCGGACCTGAACCGGGAGCTCGAGGCGCGGAAGCTTCGCGACCAGCTCCCGCAGGTCACGGCCGCCGACCAGGTGGCCGCCATCCGCCAGATACGCTCCCTGCTGGACAAGGCATCGGAATCCGAGGGCGCCCCGGGAGAGACCGAATCCGGAGGAACGGGGCCCGGTGGCCCGGACAGGGGTGGCGCGGGCGGCCACGAGCTTCTACGGCCGTGAGCGGAGCCTGCCGGCTAAAACTATATCCCATTCTAGGTAGATATCATGTTTTGAGAGGGTGCGAGGCGATGCGCGGGACCGTGAGGCTTGCCACATTGGCTCTGGGCCTGATGATGGTGGTCAGCTCGCTTCCCCTGGCGCTCCCATCGGGGGATGGCGGGCCCGGCGGGGCGGCGGCCCGGGACGCCTGGATTACGACGGACACGCTCGAGACGACCGTCGAGGTCCAGAAGGGCGGACGGTACTTCTTCTCCATCGGGGCCGACAACAAGATAACTGGGATGGCGGTGCCGGACCTCTATGCGGGAATGCCGGACGACGTGGTGAAGGCCATCGATCGGGCCCCGCAATGGCTCCGGGAGGACCTGGCCAGGAAGCTCCGGGAGCTGGCCATGACGGACATCCTGGCGGCAGAGGTCGCGGCCGGCGACTACGACCGCGACGGCGACCCGGACCTGTTCTGCCACGACGCTGCGACGAAGCTGACGTTCTACGAGAACGTGGGCAGCCGGTTTTGGCCGCTCTTCATCGCGCAATCGGGCCTGAACCTGACATTCCCGGTTGACGGCCAGGGCGCCTCCTCCGGAGACCTCAATGGGGACGGCTGGCCCGACCTCGTCGTTGGCGACGCCATCGGGCACCTGTTCGTCGCTCTCAATCCGCGCTCGGATCAGGTGACGCCATCCAACTGGGCAATCCAGAATATGAGCACATCCGTCATATCGTACGCCTCGCCAGCCCTGGGCGATATGGACGCCGACGGCGACCTGGACCTCGTCGTTGGCGACGGCCCGGGCAAGATACAGTACTTCGAGAACACCGGCGACCGGACGCGCTGGAACTTCCAAAAGATGCCCAGCTCGGCCAGCTTCGCCCCCCTGGCCGTCCCGGGACCGGCCGCACCCGCCCTGGCCGATCTCGATGGGGATGGGAAGCTCGACCTTACGGTCGGCGGCGGCAACGGCGTGTTCCACTATTTCCAAAACATCGGCACCGCCCGGGTGCCCGCCTGGGCCCCCGACGACCTTTTGATGTTCTCGGGCATCGAGTTCCCCAACACCAACGCGGTGCCGGGGCTTGCCGACCTAAATGGCGACAACCGCACCGACCTTATCGACGGCCAGGGGCTCCTCGGCCCAGGCGGCCCTGGCCGCGCCTTTTATTTCGAGAACATCGGCACCTCCACGAACCCGCAGTGGCCCACCTGGCCGTTCTACTCGGCGGTGACGACAGTCGGATACTACCCGGTGTTCCAGGCCCTCCAGCAGGCCGGCTTCGGCGGCTGGCCGGCGGCCTACGCCCGGGCCCTCAACGATATCGAGGCGCGCTGCGTCGACGAGCTCGCCTTCTCCATCGCGAACTCCGCTGTAGAGGCACTGCGCCGATCCAGTCCGGAGCTGTACATGGAGAACGCCCGGTCGATATACAAGAACGACGAGTACCTCGACTATGTCCAGGTCGTGGATCATCCTGATTATTCGACCACGAAGTACACGGTCAACGAATCCGGGCGCCTGTCGACCTACGAGCTCCCCCGCGACATCTACTACTCGTACATCGTCCACCCCAAGATTACCGACGACATCCCGCTGTACATCAACCCGGACGAGCCGTCCGGCAGCCCCAACGAGAGCGCCCCGCCGCCGATCGGCAAGTTCTGGCGCGACTGGCTGTTCTTCAACGCCGACCCGGCGTACCCGCCGGACCCGGTGAACGCCACGGTCCATTACCCGAAGACCATGGCCCCGCCGGTGCTCAAGGACCTGCTCTCCGGCGTCACGACATTGTGGAACTGCACGCGCTACTCCTCGCCGGGCGGCTTCGACAACGAGGGCGTCAACAACTCGCACACGGCCGATTACGGCGACCACGCGATAGAGAAGGTGAGCTACTGGGTCATGAAGACGCTCCCGCTCAACGAGCAGGACAGCGGCGACGGCGAGCGCCCGATACAGCCCGTGCGGATAGCGCGGGGCCACAACGGCAACTGCGGGGAGCTGGGGGACCTGACGGTGGCGGCGGCCCGCGCCTGTCTCATACCGGCGGTGCAGATCTCGATGCTGGCCGAGGACCATGTCTGGATCCAGTTCTACGAGCGCGGCTGGCACCAGTGGGACAACTACTGGAGCGACGGCGGCGCTGTGGTCGATGATTTCATGAACTACTGGATAGGCTGGTACAATCCCAACCTGGGCGGCCCCCGCGGCGGTTCGGGGATCGTCGCCTGGCGCGGCGACGATTATACATACGAGGTCACGGAGAACTACATCCCGCCGGTGTCGCAGTCGCACGTGACCGTCAATGTGAAGGATTCAGCGGGCTACCCGGTCGATGGTGCTCGCGTCGTCATGATGAGCCACTGGATGGCAGAATCGCAGCAGCAGCAGAACATGATCACCTATCCGTTCCCGGCCATCTGGAACTTCACCGACCCCAGCGGGAGCGCCACGTTCGTCCTGGCCCACAATAATTTCACCGTGAATGTCGTGAGCAAGCTGGGCCACGCCGCCCTCAACAAGACCTGGATAGGGGAAGGGCAGGAATACACGTTCAATTTCACGCTGCCTGGTAGACTCCCCTCGCCGGCGCCAAACTTGTCCAGTAGCCCGAACAGGCCACCAGGAAAATTGCGCCTTGAGTACAATTACAGCGTGGAACAGGGAGAACAAAGGCCGCCCAATCCGGAGGTTGGGACGACCTCCGTTCAGCCCATTCGTACCGGATTGAAGCTCGGCTCATTCATATGCGATGAGGCAAACTTCACAAAATATCTCTCCGGGCAGATATTCTTCGGGGAGGTCTATGTTCAGGTCGACGAAGATTTCATTTGGCCATCCCTGGTCACCAATCTATCCGAGGACGAGACATGGTATTTGGTGCTGTTCAACGAGAACACCCTCGAAACCTCCAAGGCAGTGAACGTGAAGCTCGTGCTCTCCGTCCTCCACGAGACCCCCGGCATCGCCATCGACTACCCGCTCGACGGTTCCACGGTCGACGGGACACGCCCGATTCCCGTCACGGGCCGCATCCTCGGCAGCGCCCCCGTCGCCTCGCTCGAGCTTGCCATCGACGGCGGGAGCCGCCAGAACATCACCGCCGCGCTCGACCGCCTGACCGGCACCTGGCGCCGGGAGACCGACCTGACCTCGATGTCTTCCGGCCGGCACACGCTCGAGGCCTTCGTGACCGACACGCTCGGATACGGCAGCCGGACCTCTGCGTCCATCACGCTGGACAAGCTCCCGCCCAGGGTCTTCATCGATTCGCCCGCGGCCGGCACCATCTCGGGCCTGGACACGATGCTCGAGTTTTGGGGCCGCGCCAGCGACGATATTTCGGTGGCGAAGCTGTTCTATCGCATCGACGGCCTCCCGCTGCAGGACATCACCGCGTCGCTCTCCGGCGGCGCCTGGAACTTCACCCATCCGGGCGGTACGCTGCTGGGTGGAAAGCACACGCTCGAGGTCCGCGCCATCGATTCCGTGGACCGCTCGGGGAACTCCACGCTGGACTTCGAGCTCCGCGACGACCGGCCGCCGCAGGTAAGCATAACCGCGCCCGCCGAGGGCGCCTCGTTCGAGATGGGCGGCGCCGTGCTCCTGGAAGGCACCGCCCGCGACAATTCCGCCGTCGTTTCGCTCACCCTGAGCATCGGGGGAAGGACGCTGGACATATTGCCGTCCCTGAACTCCAACGGCGAGTGGAGGCTCTCCTGGGACAGTTCGCAAAGGACTGATGCGGGCGAGCTGGCGTTCACGGTCACCGCCGTGGACGATTCCGGCAACCGGGCCGGCGCCTCCCGGAGGTTCGTGCTCTCCGACACCCACGCGCCCTTGGTGGAACTGGAGCGGCCGGTGAACGGCACCGTGTTCCGCATTGGTGACGCGGTCAACATCTCCGGGAGCTGCTCGGACAACGTCGGCATCGTCCGGCTCGAGGCTCGCCTGGGCGCCGAGGGCTGGAGGACCATAACCGGCTCGCTGCGCGAAGGCAGGTTCCGCTACCTCTTCGACACCGCCGGCCTCCCGCCCGGGAAATACAACATCACTCTCCGGGCCCACGACGGGGCCCAAAACGCCGGCACCGCCGCCGGCTACATCAATTTGGAAAGACCGGCCAAACCGGCCGCGAAACCGGCTGGCAAATCGTTGCTTCCCGGGGCCGGTCCGGCGGCCATGCTGGCCGTGATGGCATTCGTTGCGATGGCCGACCGGCTCCGCCGGAACCGAAGGGAGGACTGAATTGGACTTTCGCACAAGCGGCAAGTACCCCTATTCGAGGTTCCTCACCCTGATGTTTCTGGCCGTTTTCCTCTCCGGGCTCATCGTCATTCTGGGCATCGACCCGGGCTACCTCACGGTCGTGGCGGTCTGCATCATTCCGCCGCTGCTGCTGTTGGCCGTCTCCCCGCTGCTCACCCGCCACTCGGTCGGTCCCGGCGGGATAACGCTCCGCCAGGGCTGGTACTTCAGCGCGCTCATACCGGCACAGAACATCGCGGAGATGGCCTTCACCGACGAAGAACCGCCTCCGCGGAGCATCTCCTACTCGCCCCGCCGGCGCAAGCTCTTCCTGACGCTGTCGGCCTCGCCCCTGCTGCGGCTGGAGCTCAAGGAGGCGGTCCGGCTCCCCTTCTCGTCCCGACAGCCGGTCCAGACCGTGGTCTTCAGCGTGGACGACCCCGAGGGCCTGCTCGCCGAGGCGAAAAAGACGCTCCGGGTCGTCGTGCGTGAGGACCGGCAATGCCCCCACTGCCGGCAGCCGCTGCCCGGTCCGAAGGCCGTGCCGGAGGCGGCCGCCGTCCGGGCGGAGCGCCCGAGGATAGAGTACATATTCCTCATCCACCACGATGGGCGGCTGATATTCCAGTTCGCGGGCGGGAGCATGCGCCCCCTGAGCACGTCGGTCGTGAGCGGGATGCTTTTGGTCATCCAGGATTTCATACGAGACGCCTTCAAGACCGATGGCGGGGTTTTGCGCAAGCTGGAGCACGGGGACCTCACGGTCATAATCGAGGCGGGGAGCCTGACCTACCTCGCCGTGGTCGTTTCCGGCTCCGAGGTGCCCGACGACCTGCGCGCGGTGATGAAGCGCGTGCTGAGGGAGACGGAGCAGGACTTCGGCGACAGCCTCCGCATCTGGGACGGGGCCGCGCCCGACGGGATAGGCAAGGTCGTCTCGCAGGTGCTGTGGACCTAGGCCCCCGGCGTTCCCGCGACGGGCTCCAGCGCCTTTTTGAACTGGGCGGTGCCCGCCACGTCCGCAAGCGGCCGGGGCGGCGACGGGCGGATGTGGCGCTCCTGGAGCTTCAGGTGCCACCAGCCGGTGTCGCGCCAGAAGCCGAGCTTGAAACCGATGTCCTTGAACGTGGCGACCTGGCGGAATCCCAATCTCTCGTGGAAGGCGATGCTCGGCGGGTTGGGGATGGTGATGATGGCAAAGGCATGGCAGAACCCCTGCAAGCGCAGCATCCTCAGGAGAGCGGTGTAGAGCGCCCGTCCCACGCCGGCGCGCCGGTGCTCCGGGTGAACGAAGACCGATACTTCGACGGCCCAGCGGTAGGCCTCGCGCTTTCTGTGCGCGGTGGCGTAGGCGTAGCCGAGCACCTTCCCGCCGCTTTCCAGAACGAGGAAGGGGTGGCGCCGGGTTATCTCGCCTATCCTTTCACGCATCTCTCCGACGGTGGGCGGCTCGTACTCGAACGAGATGGCCGTGTCCCTCACTATCGGTGCGTAGATGGCGCGGACGGCCGGGGCGTCCTTCTCGCCGGCAAGGCGTATCAGGAAGCTCATGACAATGGATTGCACGGGTGAGGCACCGGGGGGTTCAGAGGAAGCCCAGCCCCTCCTCGATGCGCCCCATCTCGATGCCGGTGCTCGAACTGCCGGCCGCCGCGCCCGAGGAGTTGGCGACCATGCAGGCGCCTATCATCGGCGAGCCGTAGTTGGCCGTCCCGGGCGTGACGGGCACCCCGAAGAGATCGGAGAGCGCCTTCCTCTCGGCCGCGGTCGCCCGCGGGTGGCAGAGCAGGCCCCTGGAGTTGACCGCGGCGGCGCTGCCCACGGTCTTTATGCCGGCGACCGTCCCGCGGAGGACCTCGACGCCGAGGAAGTCGGCTATCCTCCTTGCCACCGCGTTGCTCATGTCCGGGTGGATGAGGGCTGCCCGGTCGTTCACGAGGATGTTGTTCCCGATGGCGTTGAGCTTGCCGGCGAGCTTGAGCAGGCTCGTGCCGGGGACCGCCTTCCTCAGGGCATCCAGCTCCTGCTTGGAGGCCAGGTCGCTCACCAGCACTCCCTGCGAATTGAGCGCGCAGAGCGACCCCACGACGCGCGAGCCTCCGATGGTCGCCCTTGCAACGGGGACGCCGAGGCACTCCGAGATCTCGGCGCATTCGGCATCGTTCATCTCGGAAGAGGCTATCGCCAGATGGTCGCTGGCGCTGCACAGCACGCCCAAAAAGGGGTTGCCGTTTATGTCAAGACGTTTTAGCAAGCTGCCATTCTCCGGGCGGGCCGTCTACTCCTCGGGGATCGTGACCTCGACGGCGCCGTCCGCCCATTTCTCGACCTTGACCTTGAGCTTTGCCGGGGGCTTCTGGATCCCGCGCGCCCAGATGGCCTCGTTGACCTCGGGGGCCATCCAGACCTTCTTTTGGTCCACCTTCATCTGCTTCCCGACGAACTCGCGGATGGTGCGTATCGCCAGATTGGCCCGCTTGGTGCGGGCCTGGTTGTGCGCGTAGCGCAGCGGGACCGTCAAAAGCCTTTCCTTCTTCTCCTCTTCCGCCAATCACATCACCTTACTTCTTGAGGGAGTTGCGGCGCCAGTGGTGCCTGCGGGGGTGCCGGGTGAACCTGCGCGATGTGCGCTGCATCACCCAGGCCGGCACGCGCCGGTTCTCCTTGATAGCCTTCATCAGCCGGAGCTTCTTGCCCAATGGCTTGCTGTGCGCCATGTCCTTGTCTCCTACCGTCTCTGGATCGTTATCTCACGCTTCTGCGGGACCACCTTTTCGAGTATCTGCCGCAGCGTGTCGTCGTCGATGCGCTGGTTTCCCAGCCGCCCGGACTGGGCGAGCATTATGAGCTGGGACTCCACGCTGGAGGCTATCTGCGGGTAGGCCGTCTTGAGCCTGCCGAGCCTCTCGCGGGCCTCGGGCGACAGTATCCCCCGCAGGATCGCCTGCCGCTGGCTGTCGAGGGCCGCCTGCCTATCCCGGACCTCGGACGCCTGCTCCTGCTGCACCGAGAGCTCCTGGAGCTTGCGCCGGCGCAGTTCCTCGAGCTCCTCGTCGTCCCCCATGCCATGCCTCGTCAGTGCTTTAGCAGGCCCGGGCTCGTCTTTTCAAGCTCCGTGGCCACTTCGTGGGCGGCGTTGTCGAGGAACTTGCGGCCCTTGGGCGAAACCACGCGTCCCTTGCCCTTTATATTGGTGATGAGCCCTGCCTTCTCCAGCTGCTGGAGCCCCTTCCTGGATATCGAGCCGCTGCCCTTGACGGCCTTGTTGGGGGAATCCCGCCTGTCCCGCGATCCGCCGAAGGCGGCCGCAAGCCGCGAGGTCCCCACCGGGCCGTTGACGTAGACCTTCCGGAGGATGGCGGCCATGCGGACGTGCCACCAGTCTGCCTTCTCCGGTGGCTTCTCCCGGTGGGGGCCGGTCTTCACGTACGGTGCCCATTCCGGAGGGGCTATCTCCGCAACCTGCTTGAGCTTGTCGGCCACCTTCGGTATCAGAGCCTCGGGCGGCACGTCGAACACTGTGGTCATTTGGGTCCTTCCTCTTATCCGGGTGGCCCATAATAATGGATGGGGCATTAAAAGGTTACGGTACTGGAATTGACGGGGAAAAGGGTGGAGGGGTGGAGGGGT
>Ga0315291_10000561_pt1 | contig 49390 bp, 49 predicted proteins | sample YL17G12_20_MG_FD_203070 | JGI IMG/M metagenome (GOLD analysis project Ga0315291, IMG submission 203070) | Sediment microbial communities from Yellowstone Lake, YNP, Wyoming, USA - YL17G12_20 | ecosystem: Environmental > Aquatic > Freshwater > Lake > Sediment | place: USA: Wyoming | collected...
GGACTCAATTGTCGAATCCGATCGAGCACCCGCAGGGGGCGACAGAAGCCCAGTGTCAGTCAAGATAGTGCTCCCGTTCGAACGGAATACCATGCCTCTGAAGCAACTCCGCCAGCTCATCCTGAAACGAGAGCTTCCGGTGATGCTCGACCTGCGCCTTGATATAACGCGCGACCTTCTGCCAGTTCGACTCGCTCACGCTGAAGGACGAATAGCCCGGCTGCCACTCGAAGATCCGCACCTCAGCGAACGTCCGGGAAATCCATTTTGACGAGTTTGCTTTCACAATTCCAACGAACTTCGAGACAGCAATATCCGGCTGCACCCTCGCCAGCATGTGAACGTGGTCTTCGGCGGCGTTGATTGCCAGGATTGTGGCCTTGTTTCTCCTGGCAATGCCGCCGATGTATTCCAGAAGCCTGTCCTTGACGGGGTCCTTAATGTGGCGTTGCCTGGCCTTTGTGCTGAAGACGATATGGTAGAGGTGGTTCGTGAACGTGTGGCCCATGAGTACGGTCCGAATGGAACAGTCAGACACCTTAGCAGGAACACTTCTGTCGCCCCCTGCGGGGGCTTGAACATGTCCTTATCCCTGTAACCACGGGCTCACGCCCGTGGCCACATGCTGTCGCCCTTCGGGCTTGACGATGCCGGGTTCTCTCTATGACCGGCTCACGCCCGTGGCTACATGCTGTCGCCCTTCGGGCTTGACGATGCTGTGTTCTCTCTATGACCAGCTCACGCCCGTGGCTACACGCTGTCGCCATTCGCGCTTGACGATGCTGTGTTCTCTCTATGACCGGCTCACGCCCGTGGCCACATGCTGTCGCCCTTCGGGCTTCAGGTTCTATCTACAACGGACTTAAGCCCGTGGCTACATGCTGTCGCCCCCTGCGGGGGCTTAAACGCGTCCCTATCCCTGTAACCACGGGCTCACGCCCGTGGCTACATGCTGTCGCCCTTCGGGCTTGACGATGCCGGGTTCTCTCTATGACCGGCTGACACCCGTGACTACATGCTGTCGCCCTTCGGGCTTCAGGTTCTATCTGCAACGGACTTAAGCCCGTGGCTACATGCTGCCGCCCTTCGGGCTTGACGATGCCGGGTTCTCTCTATGACCGGCTCACGCCCGTGGCTGCACGCTGTCGCCATTCGCGCTTGACGATGCTGTGTTCTCTCTATGACGGGCTCACGCCCGTGGCTAGATGCTGTCGCCCTTCGGCCTTGACGATGCTGTGTTCTCTCTATGACCAGCCACGCCCGTGGCTACATGCTGTCGCCCCCTGCGGGGGCTTAAACGCGTCCCTCTGCCTGTAACCACGGGCTCACGCCCGTGGCTACATGCTGTCGCCCTTCGGGCTTCAGGCCCTATCTGCAACGGACTTAAGCCCGTGGCTGCATGCTGCCCTCTACACCTTGAGTTCCCACCCGTCAATCTCGTAGGATTCAATCATCCCTTTATAATGCTCCGGGCATGGAACGTCAAACCCTAGGGTGATATACAGGTACGGCTCATCCTCAGCCACATTGAGCGTCACACCTGTAACCTTCTTTGCACCCTCCCATGCAGGACACTCAGTTTCCATACCAACGGACGGAGCAAAAGGCAAATCTACCGTCTTCCGGGCGGAACCTTGCGCGAACCTCTCTCCCGCCGCGTTGTCACCCAAGAAGTCCACGTACAGAATGGCTTTCCCTGTTAAGAAGACCATAGAACCCGCAGGGGTCCGCACGGGCTCACGCCCGTGGACTCAATTGTCGAATCCGACCAAGCCCCCGCAGGGGGCGATAGTGTGTAGCCACGGGCGTAAGCCCGTGGTTACGGGGATAACGACATGTTCAAGCCCCCGCAGGGGGCGACAGAAGCCAAACGCTTTCCCTATTGTGTGGTTCTATTTGGAGACTGTACTTGCGCAAGACACTGAACATTTTTCGGCTTGACGACCACTCAACGTCGGGTATGCTAGCTACCTAGAGACATGGTCCAGTGCCGCGCGTCGCCTCGATAGCGTTCGCCCCGCCGTTCTTGGCAGACGGTGCTCTTATTTGCGCTCCACTCGGACTTTGTACTTGCCGAGGAGCCCGAAACCGTACGAATACGAGTATTCGAGCGACTTAATATCTGATTGACTCGTAAAGTAATTCTTGAAGACACCGACTTCAGGCGGCGTGGGCAAGTCAGCGCACCCGACCGCCAATGCTGAGAGTACACAGACCGCGACTGCCATTGTCAGGCGCCTCATGGCTGGCCTCCTCCCAAATGTAATAGGTGCAGCAAGCTGCCGAGCATTGACCTGTGGTTCACGCGGCGGCGGAGTGACCGCCGGGGCGGACGAGCCCCTCAAGCTCCTGCGTGGCAGGCGGCCTGCCCTCCCAGCGCGCCAGGACTTGAGCGTCATCCTTGAGCAGCAGGACGGTTGGGATGTGGAAGACGTCGTAGAAGTCCCCTTCCGCCGCCCCCTGTTCCGTCTCCACATCCACGAAGTTGAGCGCGACACCCTGGCCCACGCAGTGCTTGTCGAGGAAAAGCGTCAGTTTCGTATGCGCGCTCTTGCACAGGTCGCACCCCTGCTTGCCGTAAACCTCAAATCTCATCCCAGCCCTCCAGATGCAGTACTCGATGCGCCATAGCAGCGGGCTCTCAGACCAGCGCGACGCTGTAGTTGCCCTTGCGCCGGTCTTTGAGTTCCCCATGCTTGGATTTGTTCCAGTTGCTGATGCGACTGAAGTAGCCCACGATCCGGCTCAGCCCGTGCACCTCGGCGCTGCCGCAGTGGCCGCAGCGCTCCTTGAGCCCGGGCGTTGAGCGATAGCAATCGTGGCAGACAGTGAATTCGGGACTGATGGTAAGCTGCGCGGCCTGGGTCCTGTAGAAGGTCTTCTCCACCAGCCTCATGATGCTTGCTGCGGGCGGCCTTTCCTCGCCGACGAATGCGTGGATGATGGCGCCGCTCTCGATGGCGCGGTGGAACTTGCCCTGGAGCCGTATCCTCGTCAGCAGGTCAACCGGCGCGTCGGCGCGCAGGTGGACGCTGTTGGTGTAATACATCTCCTCGTCCTCGACGCCGCCCTTCACGACCTCCTTGGCTTCGGGGAACCTCTGAAGGTCCACCTTTGCCAGGCGACGCGTTGCGCTCTCGGCGGGCGACTCCTCCAGCGCCGCCTTCATCCCGTGCTGCTTGCCGAGATCCTTGGCCTTGAACTGCATGTGCCGAACCAGATGGAGCCCCATCCGGAGGACGTCGTCGCCCTCGTGCAGCTCGCGGCCCGTCATGTACTGCATGCACTCGTTGAGGCCGATCAGTCCGATGATGTAAGTGGCCTCGTTCAGGTCCACGTACCGGCGTCCGTCCTCGGCAATCTTGCCGATCTGCCACAGCGGCATGTCAGGCCCGCTCATCAGGCTGCCGATGAACGCTCGTTTCTGTCGGTGGGCCTTGATGGCCAGCTCGATCATCTCGTCCACTTCGTCCCACAGCGCGTCCACGTTCCCGCGCCCGGCCCTGTAAGCGCACTGGGGCAGGTTGATGGTGACGTTCTGGAACCCGCAGAAGCGCATGCTCTCCGGGTGGCGGATCATCTGCTCGTCCGCTATCACCGTGCGCAGCCGGCAGCAGGCGCTCAGGGTCACCTCATCGCGGTCGAACACGAAATAAGGCGATCCGTTCTCGCTGGCGACCCTGCAGGCGTATTCGAGAATCTGTCGCTGCGCCGGATCCACGAAGGTCTTGGCGTTGATGTGGAAGTCGCACTTGGGGAAGGCGAAGATGTTGCCGTGCTGATCGCCTTCCCGCCACACGTCGAGCATGGCCATGCAGAACCTCTGCGCGGCCCGTTCGTAGCTTCCGTAGTTGCGGCCGTTGTACTTGCCGCCCGGGGCGATGGCCGGCACGTCCTTGAAGTAATCCGGCACGCCCGTGTGGACGTTGAAGTCGAGGAACAGCGTCTGCCCGCCGCGGCTGAACGCGTTCTGCGAGGAGCTGAATATCAGGTGCTGCGCCTCCTGCTTCATCTCCTTGTAGCCCATGTCCTCGACGTAGGGTGCGTAGAATACGTTGATGTAGCCCACGCCCAGCGCCCCCGCGTAGTAAGCCTGCATGGAGGCCAGGAACGTGTTCAGATGGCCCGTGAGCGTGCGGGAGTGCTTGGCGGGCGCGCTGGAGCTGTCCAGGTTCTGAAGGTGCAGACCGTACTTCTTCAGGTACTCGAGGGAGTGGCTGGAGCAGTAGACGCGGGTCGGGTATCCCAGGTCGTGCAGGTGAATCTTGCCCAGCATATGGGCCTCGGCGACGTCCTCGCTGAAGACTTCCTGAAGGGCATACTGTTTGAGCGTGTTCTCCGCGATCATCAGGTTTATCGCCTCGGGGTTGTTCTGGGCGATGTTCGCGTTCTCGTTGCTCTTGGACTTAAGGACGACGTCGAGGTCGTACTTCGGCATACCGATGACGGTCTGCCGCGCCAGCCTGCCGGTCAGACCCCGCTCGAACAGTTCGTTGTCCACCAGCTCCCTGATCAGCGTGGTGGATATCCTGGCCTGGCCGCTGTCCAGCACGCGCTTCTCAACGTCCGACGCTATTTGTGCGGCCAACTCGGGCGCCACGTCCGCCTCCACCTCGAGCGCGCGCGCTATCCTGCTCTTGTCCCACTCCAGCACCTGGTCCCTGCTCTCGGTGTTGACCAGGAGGGAGAGGTCCGTCGGCGAAAGCCTCTCCCTGACCGGCTTGCGCACGCACAGCGCATCGCGGATGCGAGCCCTCCGATCGCGGTAGAGGATGTATGCCTTTGCGGTCCTTGCGTGACCCGTCTCGATCAGCACCTTCTCGACCGTGTCCTGGATGTCCTCAATCGTCGGCACACCGTCCGGGTAGTTCTTCTCCAGGAACATCGTCACGACGCCGGCCAGCTCCTCGGCAAGGACCCTGTCTTCGCCTCCCACTGCCTGAGCAGCTTTGAATATCGCATCGGCAATCTTGGCCTTGTTGAAGGCGACCTGTCGGCCGTCACGCTTCTCCACATACCGGATGGAACATTCCCGTTCCTGCTGGCTGCGACCGTTCGTTTCAATTGCCATTCGTCCCTCTCCTCATCCTGCGCATTTCAACACGCCAATAGCGATGGCCGGCGGCGGCCTGGCCACCTTCACTGGCTGTCCGGCGTCCCGGTGCTCTGCTGACGCTGCGCGCCGCTCTCCGCGCGCGTCTCCCGGAGCACCATGCCGGCCTGCTCAACAAAGTCGCTCACATCCTTGAACTCTCGATACACGGACGCAAACCGGATGAAGGCCACCTGGTCCAGCTCCCTCAAACGCGCCATGACCAGCTCCCCTATCTCCTTCGACGGCACCTCGGTCTCGAACCGTTCATTCAACTCCCGCTCGATCTCATCCACCACCGCATTGAGCTGGTCCATGGAAGGGGGGCGTTTGAAGCAGGCCTTGACCAACCCGTCCACGATCTTTTTGCGGGTGAAGTTCTCCCGGTTGCCGTCCTTCTTTATCACCCTGAGCGGGCGTTCCTCTACACGCTCGTAGGTGGTGTACCTCCTTCCGCAGCGTGCACACTCGCGTCGTCGCTTCACGCACGTGCCGTCGGAGTTCGCGCGGGAGTTGGCGACGCGGTCATCGTCCGTTTTGCAGTAGGGACAACGCATATCTCAACGCACTCCCCTCGGTAAGAAAACGAAGCTGCCGCCGCAAGAACCCCGTCCGCACAGCCCATTCTGGGACGGGCAAAACGCCGTAACCCGTTGGGGGGAAAAGACCTCCTGCAACCAGCGCGGCAGGTGCCACGCCTACCATATATGGCACGGGAGGCAATAATATACCACAATATGATGTAGTGTCAAGCAGTTCTCACACATTTTTCAAACAATCTCCTAACGCCTTTCCAGCCACGCGGTTAGGGCTTCGATCCAGCATGTTTCCCACCGCAGAAAAGGTCGGGACAGGGTGCGCGGCGCCGGCCATGCTTCCGCACATAAGCAGGTAAAGTGCCCCGAGAATCAGTCGGACCGCTTGCGCCCTATGGGGAGCTGAAGCCGCATCAGTGAGATGAACACAGGGGCAATCGAGGTCACGGAGCCCCAGAGCCGCACAATATGCTCGGGGAAGTAGGTGAAGACGAGGGTACGGGTGCCGACAGATTCCGGCTCCTTAAGGGTCCGGGCCAGCAGCGCGGTTGCGAAGATAACGCACGAGCAGAGATAGAAGGTGATCCGGAGGTCAACCGCCACGCCTGCGCTTGCCAGATGGGAGACCAGCCAGCCGCCCAGCAGCGGCATGGGCGCGCCGACAAGCGATACGAAGATGCTGTACCCCGCGAACTGCACCGAGCGGCCCTCCGGCCGGGAGGTCTTGTACATCATCGTGGAAACAGCGATACCCAGTGCTCCGCTGCCCGACCCCAAAACAAAGTTCGTCCACGGAAGCAGCATGTACGCCATGTGGAGCGCACCCGGACCCGGCGGGATCAAAAGCCACACGGTGTGGCACGGAGCCATCATCACCAGCCCCAGGATGAGGATCGGCCGGCTGCCGAACCTGTCTACCAGCTTCCCCCACAAAGGCGACGTAAGCAGCAGGGATGCCGTGCTCACAGCGTTGAGGAGACCGAGCGCGAAGTAGCTCATCTTCAAGTCGCGCAGTTGGTAAGCTGCAAAGAACGGCGACGCTATCGCGCTCAGGGCCAGAACGGCGTGGATCCAGGCCAGGCGCACAAACGGCCGGTTCCGCACGGCGCTGCGGATGTGACCCAGGAACGTGGAGCGGGCCTCGCCGCCGGGCAGTGGGCAGTCAGGCTGAGGGATGTTCAACGCCGCCGAGGCCAACCCGAAGATCACGCCGAACAAAAACAGCGCAGTGAACGCAAACAGACCGTGCTCAACTATGAAGTCAAGGAACTTCCCCTCGGCAATCGCAAAACCGGCGCCGACAATCCCGGCGAACATGGTGCAATACCCGAAGAACCGCCCTCGCCGCTCGCTCGGAATCAGCTCCCCGACCCAGCTCCCACGAGCGTTGGCTGCGAACTGCGCCGCCAGGCTGACCAGACATATCACGCCGATGAGGATCGCGAAGCGGCCCGTTATGTCCAGCACCGGCGCGAAGAACGGCAGCGCCGCGATCAGAACCCAGCAGAAGGGTGATACGAACGCGAAGATGACCACAAGCTTCTTGCGGCTGATCCCGCGCTCAACCAGGAACGCCGCTGCGAGCTGAAAGACGACGAAGAACGCCGGAATGGTGCTGAGCAGACCGAGAATAATGTTGTCGGCGCCCAACTTGAGGGCAAAACCTATCAGGAACATCCCGCCCGTGCTCGCACCGAAGACGGCATTCAGCATCATCTGTGCGTAGGTGAACCTTATCGCCCGCTCGACCTTGGCGGGCTCAGGCATGGCTATCTGATTGCCTGGGCTGGTGCTGCCGCTCATGTTCCGGGTAAGACATCTCCAAAGCCATAAGGCTGAAAGGGAGAACAACGGAAACGCGAAGGGATTCAACCCCCGCCCCCGGACCCCACCGACGCCAAGTGCCACGGAGCGGCGCGCATTTTACTCAAGCCGGCACGCGCAAGCAACTACTGATCAAAGAAAACGACTCCTGCGCGTAGTAACGCTGCGAAGGGGTGGGAGCGGAGGCGACGGGGCAGCTGCGTGAGAAGGATGCCGTATCCCTGCAGCCCCGGTGACACCGGCGAATAAACCTGCCACAGACAACAGAGAGAGAAAGTATCCGGGCAGCCGAAGGCTGTCTACCGCTCTGTTCTCGTGAAGTTCCGCACGACACCTTCCCTGAGCTCGAAGGCGTATTCCGTGCTATCGGTGGTGTTGCTCTCCTTGCTACAGAGCAGGAAGATCACCGTGCTGGAGCTTTCCTGGCGCTGAGCTTTGTAGGTCAGCACCTCGACATCGTCCTTCTCGTAGACCGACGACGGCTCACCGAGCAGGGAGATCAGCTCCTCCCGGGTCGTCTGGCCCGGCTTGACGAGTACCAGCCTGTTCGGCTCCACGACGGCCCCCGTCGTGGCGACACAGCGCTGGGAAGTGTACACGCAACCGATCGCCAGGAGCAAGGCACTGAAAAGACAAACGCAAGCGACTAACCTGACGCACATTCTCGCATCACCCATGGCCTAAGCCTCCCATCTCCGTTTCTCTCAGTGGTTCTCTCCGGTCAGCATCTGGTGCCACCCGCGCAACTGTAACCCGTGGTTCGAGCGCTGTCAACTCGCAAAATGCGAAAGAGACGACCCCTCCGCGTCATCACGCTGCGAAGTCGCCAGAGCGCCAAAGCCAGGTCAGCCAGGGCTTGCGCCCTGGGCTACGACTCACACGCCCCCTGCGGGGGCTACATGAGTCCGCACGAAACGTGAAACGTTCTGGACTATCCCTCTCCGTACGGCGAGACCACTTGAAACGGTTTACCCGCCGGCCGGCCGTACCGCGCGGTGGCGGGCTTGCCCGCAGGAGACAGAGAGAACGAACCGTCGTCAAGCCCGGAGGGCGGCAGCATGTGGCCACGGGCGTCAGCCCGTGGAGACTGGAGGCATAAGAGAATCTAGCCCCCGCAGGGGGCGACAGAAGCCCGTTGAGCGCGCAGCGCGACAGGATGTAGCCACGGACGTCGCATGTGTCTGGCCGGCAGATGACCTCAGCCCAAGGATACGCGAAGGCATTCCATGGTCCAGCAGGCCAGACAGGCCTAGCCAGGCTGAACACATCCCACACGGCGCTTGCCCTCGGCGCGGACGTGCGATATATCTATTCGCGTCAACACGCATACGCGCCGCAAGGACGCACATGACTCAGTCGCCTCCCGCAGCCGCCTCAGGCCCCCCACCGCGCATCCACTGGCCCCGCGCATTGAGCTGGGCGCTTTACGACCTGGCGAATACCATCTACTCCGCCATCGTCGTCTCCTTCGCCATCACGCTCCACGTCAAGGAGTTCACAGGCGTTGAGAAGTACACGTTCATCGCGATGGCGGCGTCCATGGTGGTGAGCGGCCTGTTTGTCCCGTTCGCCGGTGAGCTGGCAGACCGCACTGGTCGCTCCAAGCAGTACCTGATGTATTTCACGGTGGCGTGCTGCGCCTGCTGCGTCGCCATAAGCGGAGCACCGTGGTGGCCGCTGATCCTGCTGCTCTACCTTGTGGCCAACTTCTGCTACAACTCCTCGCTCGCGTTCTATGACAGCCTCCTACCCGTCGTGGCCCCGCCCGAGCGCACAGGGCTGATCAGCGGGCTCGGGGTGGGCCTGGGATACGCAGGGGTGGCCTTTGCGCTGCCCGTCGCGCTGGCGGCGCTGAAGCTTTACAGGAAGACGAATCCGGTGCACGAGCTGACGCCGATGTTCGCGCTGGCCGGCGTGCTCTTTCTGCTCGGCAGCATTCCGCTGTTTCTCCTGGTGCCTGAGCGCCGGAGCACCAAGCGCCTGCCCGCCGGCGGACGCGTGACACGCCTGGCGTGGACCCGGACGCTCGTGACCCTGCGCGCGCTTCCCAGGCACAGGAACATGCTGATGTTCCTGCTGGGGAACTTCTTCTGCGTGGACGCGGTCAACGCGACCATCATCGGCTACGCGCCGTACGTCGAGAACGTCTTCCGCCTCCCGCGCGAGCGCATCATGCTCTGGATGATACCGTTCGGGCTGTGCGCGCTGTGTTTGGGCGTGCTGGGCGGGCGGCTAAGCGACCGGTTCGGCTCGCGCAGGGTCATGATGTCGGCGTGCGTATGCTTTATGGCAGCCTCTTTCATCTGCGGCGTGGCGCGCTCGACCACGCTGTTCTTCACCGCGTTCCTGGTGTTCGGCGGCTACGGGCTGAGCACAGTCTGGGTGGCGGGGCGGAAGATGCTGCTCGGCCTCGCGCCGCCGGGCCAGGTGGGCAAGTACTTCGGCCTCTACAACGTCGGCCACAAGCTGAGCATGATCGGCATGGTGCTCTTCGGCGTGCTCGCGGACATGCGGATCGGCGAGAGTCAAGGCGGCGGGTACCGCGCCGGGCTGCTCGTGCAGCTCGTCTGCATGGCTGTGGGGCTCGTGCTCATCTCGAAGGTGGAGCTGAAGGATGCAGCGTGACAGGGCAGGACTGCCGGACAGCCACCCGCTGCTCTACAGATTCGGCCGCGTCGTGTGCCCCGCCTATTTCGCGCTCATGCACGGCGTGCGATGGGTGGGCGCGGAGAACATCCCCCGCACCGGCCCGGCCATCATCGCCGCCAACCACCAGAGCTACTACGATCCGGTCATCATCTCGCTGACCGTGCGACGGCGGATCATCTTCGCGGGCTGGGACAGGTTCTTCCGCTATCCCGTGCTCGGATACCTGCTGCGCAGCTTCAGCGTCGTGCCGGTGGACGTGGACGCGCCCGGGCCGAGCTCCTACGCGAGCCTGCTGCGCGCGCTTCGGGCCGGGGACCTCTGCGGCATCTTCCCGGAGGGCGGCAGGACGCCGGACGGCATGCTTCAGCCGCCGCAGCCTGGCGTTGGCGCGCTTGCGCTTGCGACGGGTGCGCCCGTCGTGCCCGTGACGGTGCACGGCGCGCATCGGGCGTGGCCGCTGGGCAACGCCCTGCCGACGCCGGCTCGCATCGAGCTGTTCATCGGGGAGCCGATGACGTTCCGCAGGTGCTCCGGCGCCCGGAGCCATGAGCGCCGCGCCGAGATCACCCTGGCCGTCATGCATAGGATCGCCGACGGCTTCGCCAAGCTCGGCCGTCCCGACCTCGCCCAGACCACCCGTCGCAGGCTCACCCGGACGGACGCGTCATAACCGCGCTGAGGTGCCCGGTCGCACAGCGTCTATAGCGATTGTTACCGAGGCGTGTCCCTTGTGTCCACTTTGGGCGCTTATGACCGATGTGTCCCCCTTTGGTGGCGGGGGAACCGCAGGGAATCCACGCCGCTCCGGCCGGCTGGGCACAAAGAGCGGCAGAATGCGCCGTCTCAGACCCGGGATTGGCCCTTTCCTGGCCCAAGATTGGCCCTTGTTTGGCCCATGCCTGGGCCATCTTTGGACGGGGCGCGGGGGACGCATCCGGTCCGCATTTCGGCCCATCTGCGGTCAACCCAGCGCCCGCTGCCAGCCCCGGCGAGCGCCACCGAGAATCCAGCGACGGCGCTACTATGGCTAATATTAAGTCTGCTATAGTCTGCCCAGGAACGCCCGCACACCCGCCTCGAATATCCTTGGAATCTACTGTAAATCCTCTTCGGAATCTGCTATATTCCCATGTGTGAGTCTTCCTTCCGACCGCATCACTCAAGGAGGCCTGGATGAGCGGGATCTTCGGCGTCGCGTCTGAGTCGAACTGCATGGATGACCTGTACTACGGGACCGACTACCAGTCCCACCTCGGCACGGAGTTTGCCGGTCTGGCGATCATGAACGACCATGTCCACCGCGAGATACACCGCATCTCCCACGGGCAGTTCAAGAACCTCTTGAACGACTTCTACCACAAGCACAAGGGCCGGATGGGCGTGGGCGCTGTGAGCGATTCCGAGCCGCAGCCGATCATCGTTGACACCAGGTTCGGCACCCTGACGATCGTGACCGCCGGCCTGATCACCAACCGCGACGAGCTGAAGAAGGAGTTGATCCAGGAGGGCGCGACGTTCAGCGAGATACAGGAGGGGCGGCTGAACCAGAGCGAGCTTGTGGCTAAGATGATCGCCCAGGGCAAAGACATCGTGGACGGCATCGAGGGCGCCTTCGGCCGGATCCGGGGTTCGATCAGCCTGCTGCTCATGACCGACGAAGGCATCTACGCCGCCTGCGACCCCGCCAGCAGGCTGCCCATAGCCATCGGAACGCGCGACGGCACCGTCGCCGCCTCCAGCGAGACCTGCGCCTTCCCGAACCTGGACATCGAGATTCTGAAGCACGTGCGGTCAGGAGAGATCGTCTTCTTCGACCCCTCCGGCCTGAAGGACAACCGGGGCAGGCCGGGGACGAAGCGGACCTGCGCGTTCCTCTGGATATACACCGGCTACCCGGCATCCACCTACGACGGGGTCTCGGTGGAGAGCGTGCGCGAGCGCTGCGGACAGGCGCTCGCGCGCAAGGACACCGTGGAGGCCGACCTGGCCTCCGGCGTGCCGGACAGCGGCACGGGCCACGCAATCGGGTACGCGATGGAGAGCAGGCTGCCCTTCCGCAGGCCACTTGTGAAGTACTCCGCGGGCTACGGTCGCAGCTACACGCCGCCGTCGCAGGAGGTGCGCGACCAGATCGCCAAGATGAAACTCATCCCCATCGCGGACATCGCCCGCGGCAACAGGGTGATCGTGTGCGAGGATTCCATCGTGCGCGGCACTCAGCTTCGCAACCTCACCATCCAGAAGCTCTGGAAGGCCGGCGCCGCCGAGGTGCACATCCGCGTCGCCTGCCCGCCCCTGATGTTCCCCTGCCGCTACGCCCTGTCCACTCGCTCCCCACACGAATTGGCCGCACGCCGCGCCATACGCGCCCTGGAAGGCGAGGACATCGAGGACGTCAGCGAATACCTCGACCCGACAAGCGACAAGTATGCCCGGATGGTCGAGTGGATCAAGAATGACCTGAAATGCACGAGCCTCATGTATCTGACCGAAGCCGAGATGATAAAGGCCATCGGCCTGCCCGGGTGCGACCTGTGCACCTGTTGCTGGGACAACCGCGAGTAAGAGCGGGTGAGCTCATCCGAGAAATCTCAGAGCATCCTCCAAAAGGAGGTTCGCTTCCTAAAAGGGGTAGGACCGAAGCGAGGGGAGTTGCTGTCCAGGCTCGGCCTGCGCACCGTGGAGGACGTGTTGTTCCATCTGCCCCGCGCCTACGAGGACAGGCGCGAGGTCACCAGGATACGGGACCTGAAGCCCGGCGGGCGGGCGGTCATCAGCGGCCTCATCGTGAGCACGCACCTTCGCCGCACGCACGGCCGGCGCTCCGGCAGCATCCTTGAAGTGACCGTCGCCGACGAGGCGGGGATGTTGCCCCTCATCTGGTTCAACGCGAGGCAGGGCTGGCTCAAGTCATTCCCTGAAGGAGCGCGCATTACCGCCTACGGCGAAGTGAGCGGTTACGACGGCCTGCAAATGGTGGCGCCGGACTGTGAGGTGGGCCGGCCGTTGGAGCAGTCCGAGAAGTTCGGGCGCATCGTGCCCGTCTATCCGCTCACCGAAGGCATGACACAGGTCGCTCTGCGCAAGCTGACCCGCGCCGCCCTCGAGGCGGGCGCATCCACGGTCCCCGAGATACTCCCCCAGCGGTTCCTCACCCAGAACAACTTCCCGTCCATCTACGAGGCGCTGTGGCAGGTTCACTTCCCGGAGAGCCTGGAGGCGGCGGAGCGCGCCCGCCGACACCTGAGCTACGAAGAGCTATTCGCGTTCCAGGCGGCGCTGGCCATCCGCCGCGCCCACGTTCAATTGGCCGCCGGCATCGCCTTCAAGGCAGGGCCCACCGTGGATCGGCGCATACGGCGGCTGTTCCCATTCCCCTTCACGAAGGCCCAGGACCGCGTCATCGCCGAACTGGTCTCGGACATGCGCGCCGAGCGCCCTATGAGCCGGCTGCTCCAAGGCGACGTCGGCTGCGGCAAGACGGTCGTGGCGGTATATGGGATGCTCGCGGCCTTGGCCGAGAGCAGCAAAGGCTACCAGGCAGCCCTCATGGCCCCGACGGAGGTACTTGCCGAACAGCACTACCTCACCCTCCAGTCACTGCTGCGGAAGGCGAGGGTTCGGACGATGCTGCTGAGCAGCTCGACCGCAGCCGCGCAGCGCGTCTCGAACCTGCGCAGCATCGCATCAGGCGACGTGGACCTCGTCGTCGGCACCCACGCCCTCATACAGCGCGACGTCGAGTTCAAGAACCTTGCGCTGCTCGTGATCGACGAGCAGCACCGCTTCGGCGTGCAGCAGCGGCTGGATCTCCGCCGCAAGGGTGCACGCCCCGACGTACTCATCATGACCGCCACGCCCATCCCGCGCACCCTCGCCCTCGCATGCTTCGGGGACATGGACATCAGCACCATAGACGAGATGCCGCCGGGGCGGAAGGGCTCGGAGACGCTTCTGCTCCCGCCCAAACAGTGGCCGGTCGCTTTCGAGGCGGCACTGGAGGAACTGCGGCTTGGCAGGCGGGTCTTTGTCGTCTTCCCCCTGGTCGAGGGCAGCGACGAACTTGACCTCACCAGCGCCACCGAAGGCTACGAGGAGCTGCGCTCAGGCGTGTTCAGTGAGTTCGACTGCTGCCTGATGCACGGTCAGATGCCGTCCGCCAGGAAGCAGGAAGCGATGGATGGGTTCCGCGACGGGCGGCACCAGGTGATGGTTGCGACCACGGTGATAGAGGTGGGAATAGACGTGCCGGAGGCGACTGTGATGATCATCCAGCACGCGGAGCGGCTGGGCCTGGCGCAACTGCACCAGCTCCGCGGCAGGATCGGGCGCGGACAGGCGCGGGGCAAGTGCTTTCTGCTGGCGGAACCGACCACCCCCGAGGCACGCCAAAGGCTTGAGGTGCTCACGCGCACTACGGACGGTTTCGAGATCGCCGAGGCGGACCTGAGGATCCGCGGGCCGGGGGAGCTGTTCGGCACCGAGCAAAGCGGCCTGCCCGAGTTCAGGTGCTACGACTTCTCCGACGCCACTCTGCTGGAGCAGGCGCGCCGCGATGCGTTCGCCCTGATCGAAAGCGACCCCGCCCTGAAGCTGCCGGAGCACGCGTTGCTGCGGAAGGCGATCCAGAGCAAATACGGGCCGCGCTTCGTGCTGGGGGGTGTGGGCTGAGAGACGCGGCAGCGGCGTCCGCCCCGAACAGCAAAGGTTCGCCGCCGCTCCCACGGTCGTTCCGCTTCCGCACCCTCTGCCCCGTCCCGGCCTGCTATTGCTTCTCCTCGGGCGTGGGCTGCAGAGCCTGTTGCCTGAACTCTTCCGCCTCCTTCACGACCGCCTCTGCGCGTTCCTCCTCCGACTGGGCAGACGGTGGAGAGGGACGCGTGAGCTGAATCTCAATCTCGTGCGCATCCACCAGCGTCCAGGGCCACAGAACCTCGACGAAGAAGTCTATGGGGTACTTTTGGTACCAGGGCGGCGCTATCTCCACCTCCCTTTCGGCGGCGAGGTAGACCACCTTGTCCGACTCGTCCCGGATGGGGCCGACTCGCACCCTGCGGATTCCGTAGTGCTTAAACGGGTACTCGATCGGGGTAGTGGCCATCAGGGTTTTCGCCCCAGGCGCTGGCTTGGTGCCGAACGGCGCCTTTTGCTCTGAAAGCTCGGACTGGAGCACGGGTTTCTCGTCCACCCACACCGGCGCGCCAAGCGGATCGGAGCGTATGAACATCTTGCGCTCAACGCAACCGCTTGAGACGGCTGCGAGCAGCGCGCCGACGAGCACGAGTTCCATCAGCGTTCTCATATCTCCGGTCCCTCTTGCTTGCCCAGATTGACTATCTCAGCATTCATGTCTTCAAGGTTCACAATCGCGACCGTGGCCAGCCCGTGCACCCATCCGCAGGCCTCGCCCGGGTTGACGGTCAGCGGCGGTCCCTGGGAAATCTGCGCCAGGTGCGTGTGACCGCAGATGGCAAGGTCGTCCTCGCTGCTGACCGCCCCTTCAAGCGCCTCACCCTTGTGCGCAACGACGACCTGCCTGCCCGCCAGTTCAAAACGGTGAGGGCCGTCCAAGATGTCCGCATCGAGCTTTCTGAGCCCCTCTCTCTCACCGTCGACGTTGCCAAACACCCCGACAAGCGGCAGGCCGGCCTTCAGCAGCAGCTTCAGCGCAAAGGGCGAGACGAAATCCCCGGCATGCACCAGCAGCTCTGCGCCGCGCTCTCGGAGCACTACGGTCGCGCGCTCTATCATCGGCAGGTTATCGTGTGTATCGGCGAGCACCCCGATCAGCATGGCACACCTCCCGCAGCCTATGCCTCCTCGGACAGTCCGAGTATCCGTGCGGCGGTCCCTCCCATGATATCGTCAACCACGCCGTCGGGCAGGGCAAGGGAGCGGAACAGCCGCTCGTAGTCGCGCTCGACGGCTGCAATCTCCTCGCAGCGCACGGCGGAGCCGAACAGTATCCTCGACCAGACCCTCTCGTCGCCGCCCTCACCCACCACGGTGCCGTTCTCGAACCCGAGCGAAGCGCGAAAGAACTGAGCGCCCTTCCTGCGCAGCGCCGAACCGGACAGGTCAAAGAAGACGTTCTTGTGGTGCCTGAGCGTCTCGCCCGCTTCCTCGTACCAGGGGCCTCCCAATCCGTGGCCCACGATCTTCAGTCCCGGAAACCGCCGCGCCAGCGTGTCGAGGTATACCGGCCTCATCCGATGTGAGCGAACGTCCAGCGCGCGATCGAGCGGAGTGACGGGGAGAAAACCCGTGTGGAACAGTATGGGCATCTCCAGCGCCTCCGCAGCCTCGTAGACGGGGTAGAACTCCTCGGCGTCGTAAGGCGCTGGCGGCGCCCAGACCCGCAGCCCGCGAAAGCCCATGCCGCCAATCTCCTCCACCTCCGCCGCACCGTCGAAGCCCAGCCTGACGAATGCAAACGGAACGAACAGGTCAGGATACTCATCGGCCTGGATGAGGAGTTCCTCGTTCGAGCCCATGCCGAAGCGCGCCTCGCCGCCGCTGATGCAGATCTTGTCGAAGCCGAGGTTCTGAGCCGCCTCAGCCAGCGCCTCCGCGTAGTTCGGTTCGTCGTAGAGGTGGCTATGAAAATCGCAGAGCAACGTCGCCCCTTTCGCCAAAGAACACGCGGTGAAATCCCGTCCGGCAAACGCTGACCATACTCTAACAGAATTCCCTGCTATCGCAACCGTGTTTTCGAAACGGACCTTCGACTGCCAGCGCGCCTACGAACAGCTCTACCCGCATCTGCGGGAGATACTCCGAACGAACCCAACCGGGGAGACCGCGCGCAGCGTCAGACGTCGCTCAGCTCACGAGCGGCCGCCGCTATGTCCGGCGAGCGCATCAGGCACTCCCCGACAAGTACGGCGTCCACGCCCCACGGCTTCAGCGCTCGGATTTCAGCACGGGACCTGATCCCACTCTCCGCGACCACCACGATGCCTTCAGGAACGAGCGGCGCGAGCCGGCGCGTGGTGTCCCGACTCACCTCGAAGGTGCGCAGGTCGCGATTGTTGATGCCGATCATGTCGGCCCCCGCCAGCAGGGCTGCATCGAGTTCTTCCTCATCGTGCACCTCGACCAGGGCGTCCATACCGAGTTCGCGAGTCTCAGCCGCAAGCGCCGCGAGGCTTCTGCGATCCAGCGCCGCCACAATCAGCAGCACGCAGTCGGCCCCCCACGCCCGCGCCTCGCGGAGCTGAATGTCCTCAAGGATGAAGTCCTTCCTCAGCACAGGGAGGCTGACGGCATCCCGCACTGCGCGCAGGTGCTCCAGCGATCCTCCGAAGAACCGCTCGTCCGTGAGCACGCTGATGCAGCGGGCGCCCCCCTGCTCGTACGCGCGCGCGACGGCAACCGGGTCAAAATCAGCACGAATGAGCCCCGACGACGGCGATGCCTTCTTGACCTCGGCGATGAGAGCCACCCGCTCATCTGCCGCCAGGGCGGTGCGAAAGCCGCGCGGCGGCGTGCGCTCGTCCATCATGCGTCGCAGCGGCGCCTCGCCCCCCGAGCGCAGGCGCGCGATCTCTTCGCGCTTGACGGCGCAGATACGCCTGAGGATGTCCGGCATGTCATTCATGTCCGGCCTACTGCACTTCGAACGCCCGGAGGAACGCCCGGGCCGCCTCAGCAGGATCGTCCGCCCCGCACAGGGCCGCGCACACGGCAACAGCCTGCGCGCCCGCCTTCAGCACGCCGCCTACGTTCTCGGGCGTGATTCCGCCTATCGCCACCGTCGGCAGCGCCGTCGCGCCGCAAAGCCGCGACACCAGCCCGGAGCCGCCGCCCTCGACGTATCCCTTGGTTCCGGTGGGGAAGACAGGCCCCACGCCGACATAGTCCGCGCCCCGACCTTCGGCCTCGGCCGCCTGCTCGGGGGTGTGTGTCGAGAGACCGATTATCATCTCCGGCCCGACCATCCTTCGCACCTCTTCGACCGGCAGGTCCTCCTGGCCGAGGTGCACGCCGTCGGCGCCGCTGAGCACTGCAACGTCCGGCCTATCGTTTACGATGAACAGGGCCGAGAACCGCTCAGTAAGCCGCCTGAGCGCCCGCGCGCGCCGGAGCAACTCACCGCCCTCGAGCTCCTTCTCACGCAGTTGAACTACATCAGCTCCCCCTGCCAGAACAAGCTCGGCGGTCTCGAGCCACGCCCGGCAGCAATGCTCCTCGGTCAGCAGGGCGTAGAGCCGCATGGAGCGCAGGCGCTGCTTCTTGTCCATGGTCATCCCTTGCGACCCAGGGCGCGGCGCGGCTGGAGCAGGGCGGCGACGTCCGAAGCGTTCGCCCCGGAATCGCCCAGAAACTCATTCAGCACATTCAGGTCCGGCACTGCGTCGTCGAAGACCAGGCTCTCGCTCTCGGCCAGGATGCGCAGCTCCGACTCAAGCTCCGCCGGCACGAAGGCCGTCTCCGCCGCCACAAGCCGAAGCTGCCCCGCGCCAGCCTCCAACCGGCATGCGCCGCTCGCGCAGTGCAGCACGCGATAGCTGCCATAGGCCGGCCCCACAGCACAGACAGCTCCCGCCCGAAGGCGGAGGCGGCTTCTGACGAACTGGGCGCATGCCACCGTCACCTCAAGGATCACGCCGTCGGCCACATCCACCTCGACCGGGATCACTCGTCTGAGCCCGGCGTTCGTATCGCTCAGCTCGAAGCCGAGTTCAGGATACTCGCCCGGGCGGCGCCCGAAGTCATAGACGCGCACCGTGGGGTTGGTCTCAAGATCCTGATCCACCCGCAACTCACCCGCCGCGACACGGCTCACCATCTCGTCGCAAGGGTGCACCTGCACGCTCAGAAGGCTGTCCTGAACCATCAGTATCTTCGAAAGTGTGGGCACAAGGCTCGTGCCGTAGCCCTGCTGTATCTCGTCTATCACCAGCCGGCCGTCCTGCCCGATGGCGAACATGGTATGCAGCGTGCCGCACGGCACGAGGAACACCTCTCCGCCCTGGAGTGGTTCGATGAGCCCGAGGAGTCGGCGCACGTCGGGCGGCCAGTGCTCGATGTCAGCCTTCAGCTCGCGCCGGAGCACGAGTCCCTTCAGCCGGTCCAGGCCCTCGGGTGTGCGCGGACCGGACGCGACGCCGGTGTGCCCCACAACCTCCCTGACAATCCAAGCCTCGGTCTTGCCCCGGTGCGGCATTTCCTTCAGGATGGCAAGTGCGCGCCCGCCGAGCAGCCTCCGCAGCTCGCCCTCGCCGGCGGCAGATGCCAGGTCAGCGACGTCAGCAAGTCTCTTGCGCAAGGGCGGTTCGACGACCAGATTCGAGTAGTTCCCGGGTCCGGTCTGCGCGGAGGCCAGCCACAACTCCCCCGTCCCGGCGGTGACCGCGTACGGTCGCAGCGCCTCGCTCTCCGCTACGCCGCGCTTCAACCCCCATGGCTTGCTCACGGATTCCGCCGCGAGCTTCAATATCTCCATCACCGGGCCACCCCCTTACGAGACGGCGCCACTCGAACCCCCACGTGGGGAGCTACTGCACAACGCTTGCGGCGGGCGGGTATACCCAGTCCAGATATTTGTCTTTCACATCGCCCTCGGCCGCGTTGCCGGCGTGAACGAAAACCCTGTAGCGGAACGTCGTCCGCTCTCCCGCGGGGAGCACCCAGGAACCGTCCAGGGTAGAATCAGCCAGGAACTGCGACAGCGCGAAGGGATTCGCGGTCATCAGGCCGTAGTCGCGCACGTGCCAGTAGGTCGGGTAGCCAACGTTGCGCGGATGGTCGAACACTGCAATCCCCACCGTGCGGGCGCCGACCTGCCCGGAATAGTCACACCAGCTCGCCCGCTTGCCCCACGCCTCCCGCTCGCCTATCGCGCCATAGGAGTTCTCGATCCTGCCGCCGACGCCGCCGTTCATCGAGGGCGCAACCCGAACCGAGCAGAAGCCTCCCTCCTTCGTGTCGCCGAACCGCACGTCGCCTTCGCTGGCGTGGAACGTCATCTCCAGGTCCAGCACCCGCGCGTTCTGCGGCAGGTTGTAGAAGCGGCGCACGGTGAAATCCTCCATCAGTTTCCTCCCGCCGGCGTCCACCCAGTCGTTGCGGGCCGCTATCCACCCGAAGACCGGTCCGCCGCCCCAGCCTTCAAAGCCGCGATGGACGATCCTGCCGGCCCCCTCCAGCTCAGACCAGTTGTCCGAACCGTTCACGTCCCCCCACGCCACCCAGAGCGAACGATGGTGCACGTGGTCCTTAGAATCACCATCGACAGCTTCCATGGGATACGGTCTGGTCACTCCGCGACCGAAGGGACCGATGACGGGATAGAGTACGGGACGCCGCAGGTCCTCACCATAGTGGTAGCACGTAAACACCTCTCCGCCGATCTTCACCTCAATCCTGCCCTCATCCTGTTCCGACAGGTCAACCGCGGGCCCCGCGGCCGGCTCGATGGCATCAGTCAGCACATAGGCCCTCGTTTGACCCGCCCCCATCGAATCCACGATCCACATGACCCGGCAGGTCCCGCCGCCGGACTCTACCTGAAAGGGCACGGTGACGCCGTCCGCTTCATCCAGCAGCGCGAACCCCGCAAGCTTCTCGACGGGCACGTCCAACTCCAGGCTGACCGGGCAGAACGCAATCCTTCTGGGGCCTGCCTTCACGACAATCTTGATCTCGGGCATGGAACGGTTCCTTCAGAACTGATGCGGAAGCCAGATCGCAAACAGACGGTCTCTCAATTCCCAAATACATCCTTCAGGTAACGGATGCTCTCACGGGCGATCCGTTCCGGACCCGGCGAGAAATCGAAGACCTCCACGGAGACGAAGCCTTCGTAGCCGACGTCCTGGAGGGCCGCCGCGATGGGTCGGAAGTCCGTGTCGCCGGAGCCGGGTCCACCCAGGTTGGCATCGTTTGCATGGAAATGCCTCAGGTATGCCGCAGAGTCACGAATGATGTCAGGGATCGGCTCCGCGTCGGCGCACATCGCCTTGACGTCGAGCATCATCCTGAAGGCCGGGTGGTTCACCGCCTCGACCAGCCGCCGCGCCTCGCGAGCCGTGTTCAGGAAATTCGTCTCCGTCGGCGCAAGGGCCTCTATGCAAAGGCACACCCCCCTCTCGGCGGCATCGGGCGCAAGCGCCTTGAACACCTCCACAGTCCGGTCCCACGTCGCCTCATACGTCTCGGACTCCAGAACGTTTCGCTGCTTCGGCGAGCCTACAATCATCACCTTGCCCCCGAGATCGGCACAGAATTCCACCTGTGCCCTCATATACTCCCTCGTGCGCTCCCTGAGGGCATCGTCTGGGTGGTTGATGTACAGGCCTTCCGGTTTGACCAGCAGCCAGTGCAACCCCACCACCTCAAGGCCTTGCTTGCGGGCGGCCCGGCGCAGTCTCGCGCGATCGTCGGGATCCAGGTCCAGCACCGACTCGCTGAGAGTGAACGGAGCTATCTCGATCCCTTCGTAGCCCGCTTCAGCAGCCAGGCGACAGGCGGCCGGGAAGTCCCATCCCACGCAGAACTCATTGCACATCGCGAACCTCATTGCCACCCTCTGAGTCTTCCGCGCCGTCTTCCTGGAGCAGCTCCTCGTTCAGCATCTCTACGAAACTCGAAAATAGCTCCCTGTTCTTCTCGTTCATCTTGACCATCTCCTGGTGGAGATCTCTTATCATCTCAATACGTTTGCGCTCGTTGGCAGGGAAATGCACGAAATCCACGTGTTTGAGCTTAAGCCCTTCGGGCGGCTCCACGGCCTCCGCCTTGACGGCAACCACACTCATCAAACCGACCATGGACAGTTCGTGCTTCACCCTTTCGTCCGCGTTGAGCACCACCACCCTCTTGCGCCCATGGCCTCCCTGGGAGATGGCAGCAGTCGCAATGACCCCGAGGAACGTGCTGTCAATACTGTGGCAATCCTTCAAGTCAAACGTTACTCCCAGACACCCCTGCCGATACATGGTGGTGAGGAAATGCGGCAGGCCAAGGCAGTTGTCCTGCGTGGCGCTACCAACCGGTTTGACATATACCGTCTTGTCGATAACTGCGACTTCTATGCGGTCTTCGTCTGCCAAGTTCTCACTCCTGTATTGCGCCTCTCTGATACACAGGTAGCTAAGTCCCTCGACACGGCAGCAGCAGCCGGCGCACCCATAACAGGCAAGCCCAAGAAGATGCCCGGACGGAATCCTTTCTCGGTTGACCGGTCCGCGTTCGAAGCTCCGAGACCAAGCGACGCATTGTACCTGGACCGTCGGACACGTTCACCTGCCCAGGGTATCGGGGGGATAACGCGCGCGGCCATGATTGAGTTGCAGTCCCGAGGTGTAAGGCCGGCGCCATGCGCACAGAGGGCCTCAGAGCGGGGCTCAGGGCGTCCCGTTGAGCTTTGCCAGCAGCAGGTTGATCTTATCGCGCAAACGTGCGGCCATCTCGAAGTCTTCCTGCTGGATGGCAACCTCCTGCTCGGTCTTCAAGCTCTGGAGCAGCTCATCGTCCGTGATGGGAATGTTGTAGCGTTCCCGGAGGCTTCTTCGCAGGTCAATGAGCATGTTGCGTTCCCGGCTCTTGCCGGTCTCATCTTCCAGCCCGTATTCGGCGAGGAACTCCTCTACTGCCTGGATGCCGTCGTTGAGCGCCTGCACGGCCCGTCCCAACTGCATCCTCTGGATCATCAGCAGCGCTTCAGAGCGCGCCCTGTCCGCCGTAAGCCGGGGCCGATGGCGGTCGAACTGAAACACGGCGGCGCCCTCGCCAGCGTATCGGCGGACGAGCTCGACTATGCCAAGCCCGTGGAGGGCATCCTGGAGCGATCGGGCGTAGTCACTGATCCTGAAGAGGGCTGTCCGCCTCTTTTCGTATGAGAGCAGTTCCGACTCAAGCTGCTCCAGCAACTCCTGCCGCTCCAGTAAGAACGCAGCCTTGCCCCCCCGCCGTTCGTGCTCCTCCATGAGACCAAGGCAGTACTCCAGAACACTCTCGCAGCCATAAGGAGCCTTGCCGTCCGGGCGCCCCTCAAGCTCCCACTGGATCACTCCGTCCCTGAGGCGGATCTGGAGCTTCAGACGCCCGTCAACGCCGACGATCTTGCGGATGTTATTGGCCTCTTCCTCCTCATCGAAGGACCAGCCATCCAGGACGATCGCCAGATCCATGCCCTTCCCCTTCCTCTCCTCCTGCAGGATTATATGCTTGGCCCGGCGGCACAATCAACCGTCCGCAGCGTCACTCGCTTCCCTTCTGCCGTTCCTCGCCAGGTTGCTTCGCAACTCTCACGTACCTCATCCGCAGATCATGAAGCAGACTCACCAGGTAGCTGTCCTCCTCGGGGGACAGGTTGCCCCGCGTCTTCTGTTTGAGCATGTCAATCGTGTCAATCACGTATTGGGCTTCCCGCAGGTTCTGCTCGCTCTTGTGGGTCAACGGATTCTCGACCTCCCCCAGGGCCATGAGCGTCTGCGTGTAGAGTCCGGCCACAAAGACGCGGAACTCAGGCTCCGGCAGTTCTTCGGCGCGGCCCTCCGCCTTCGCCCGAGCCTTCTGCTGTTCCTTCAACTTGTCCCGCTCCTCGGCAACTGATTTCTTCCAGCCCTCGTCTACGCGACGCTCCGCCTCTTCCTTCGTGCTGCTCTCGTCTTGCTCCTGTTGGCTGCTCTCCTCGCTCATGGCTACCTCCGGCGAATCACGCGACCATGGAATCTCATTCTCACGCTGATCACCCCTATATCCAAACGTTTTCGCTCCGGGTTTGCAAACGATTCCGCACGCCGGCCCGCACGAGGCCACTGGAAAACTGATCTGCCTTGCCATAACATACCGCCAGGCGCGCATGGCTGCGCAGGTCGCGGCGGGATTTTGCTCCCCGGTGCACGGACGAGGATGGAAATGCCACTGTGGGCAGGCATAGATGAGGCAGGCTACGGTCCGCTTCTGGGTCCGCTGGTGATCACGGGAGTCACCTTTCACCTGCGCGAGACGCCGGAAGAGGGCGTCCTTTGGCGCCTGCTGGAAGACGCGGTAAGTCGCGGCTTCAAGAAAGCCGACGGGCGCCTGGTGGTGAACGACAGCAAGCTGGTCTACAGCCGCGCACGCGGCCTCAAGCCGCTCGAGGAAGGCGTGCTCGGCTTCCTCGGCGCGCATGCCCACGGCACCGCGAGCCAGTTCCTCTCGACCCTCCTGCACCCCGAGGCGCCGGTGAGGGACGAGTCACCGTGGTTCAGGGAAGTCGGCGGCATCCGCCTGCCCGTCGCGAGTAACCCCTCCGCCATCGCCAGCAAAGCCGCCACGCTGGCAGAGGCGCTCCGCCGCACCGGCACCCAACTGGTGCGCGCGCGCATGTGCGTTGTGCTCCCGGGCGAGTTCAACTCCGTCGTCGAGATGACCGGAAACAAATCCTACCTGCTCTTCCAGAAGTGCGGCCTTCTGCTGCAAGACCTGTGGGAGATGGCGGCGAATGAGGACACCTTCGTCCTGGTTGACCGGCACGGAGGGCGCATCCGCTACCGAAAGCTGCTGAGGGATGCCTTTCCACACTGCGCCTGCGACATCGCGAAGGAGAGCGCAGGGGAGTCCGTCTACGAGCTCAGCGACGGCAGCCGGCGGATGACAGTAACGTTCAAGGAAAAGGCGGACAGCCTCGCTCTGCCGGTATCGCTGGCTTCGATGCTGGCCAAGTATGTGCGGGAACTCTACATGCACGCGTTCAACGCCTACTGGCAGGGGCGGCTGGAGGGCTTGAGACCCACGGCGGGCTACGCCACTGACGCCAGGCGGTTCCTGCGCGACATCGGCCCTCTCGTCGAACGGGATGGGCTCAACGCGAGCGCGCTCGTGCGCGGGCGCTGAGTCTGACGGCGCAGAGAGAGGCTTCGTGGGCTGCGAAGCTCCCGGCAGGCCGCTGCTCAGAATAGCCCCTGTTTCCTCGTTGGCGGCAGGCCTTCGCCGTGCAGGGCGAGTATCAGCTTCTTGAGGTCCTGCCAGGCGGTTCGTTTCTGCCCGGGCGAGCGAAGCAGGTAGGCCGGGTGGTAGGTAGGCAACACGGGGATGCCGCGATAATCGAACCACCTCCCGCGCATCTCCCCCATCGACTTGTTCGTCTTCAGCAGCGCGCTTGAGGCGGGCCTGCCGAGGGTGCAGATCATCTTCGGCGCGACAAGCTCTATCTGCCTCTCAAGATAGGGCCAACACGCCTCGATCTCGTCGGAGCGCGGCTCGCGGTTGTCCGGCGCGCGGCTCTTGATGATGTTGGTGATATACACTTCATCGCGCTCAAGCCCCATCGCCGCCACCATCTCGTCGAGCAGCTTCCCGGCGCGGCCCACGAACGGCAGCCCCTGCGCGTCCTCGTCGGCACCGGGGCCCTCACCGATGAACATAAGGTCGGCGTCCACCCTCCCGCGCGCGAACACCCCCTGCGTGCGCGTCTCGTGAAGCCGGCACTTGGTGCACCGCCGCACCTGCTCCTCTATCTCCGCCAGCTCGTCCTCGACCCCGCGCCTTCGGAAAAGGGCATCCACACCCATCATCTTCTCGAGTTCCAGCCGGCGTTTTAGCCACGCGTTGCCCATCACGCTCCTCGTCGTCAACGTCTGCGCCCCGTGCCCGTAATCGTAATGGCTTCGCAGCGGGATGTCCACTTACCCACGCAGTGTGATTGCGCAGAACAAGGCCCAGATAGCACGAAGCGACAGAGGTCTGCCATTCCCAGTGGTTTGCTTCTCAGGCCCTCAATGACGCCGCCCGCCCGCGCACGGGAGCCGACGGCTCATTGCTCGGTCATGCGCGTGGCTGTATCACCCACCGCCTCGCGGGTGATGAACTCGCTGGACGCGCAGACCTTGTTGCCCCCAAGCTTCTTGGCTCCGTAGACTGCATGATCGGCCGCGGTCACAACGCCTTCCATCGAGTCGGCGTTGTCGGGATAGACAGCCACACCGATGCTGACCCTCACGAAGTCAACCTTACGCCCCTTCGCAAGGTCGACGGAGTGTCGCTCCACGCTCTGACGAAGACGTTCGGCTATGGCCTCTGCCTGCGCCAGACCGGTATGGGGCAGCAATGTCATGAACTCGTCCCCCCCGACGCGGCCGAACACGTCACAAGCGCGCACCTGCTGGCTCAATGCGGTGGCTACTTCCCGAAGGACCAGGTTCCCGACAAGATGCCCGTGGCGGTCGTTGACCTCCTTGAAATGATCGAGGTCAATGAACAGCACCGCCGCGGAGCCGCCGTAGCGGTGGATGCGCTCGTATTCCTCCACAAGGCGCTGGTTCAGGTAGGTGAAATTGAACACCCCCGTCGGCTCGTCCATGAATGTCTTTTCCAGAAGGGCGACCTTCACCCGCAGCGCGAAGCGATAGAGCCTGTGGTTGGCATAGACCGACACGACCAGGGACCACAGCATGATTGCATGAAAGCCTACAAGCACTGGACGAGGAACGACGTCAATGCCGGCGAGCAGCGTCGTCGCAATGAGCGTGATTGCGGCGCACAGGCAGCAGGCGGCCAGGAACACCCTCAGCATCCCCTTCTCGATCACGGCCAGTTCCTCGGGGATGAGGGACCCGTGCGGTTCGCGCGGGACTATCGGGCCTATTCGCGTCGCCTTCGGATTCCTGCCAGACAACATAGGTACTCCCCTGTTCAAGCGCCGACGAGGGGCGCGGATGGCCTACTACTAAACCGGTTTTCGCCCCCCTTTGTCAAGTCTGCGGGGGGCGGAGGAGCCCCTCGGGCGCCAGTCGTCCGGCGGTCAGGTTCACAGAAAAGCGAGGGCTGCAAGAGGAGCTTTCGCCCAGCGCAGCGCTGATTGCTTGTGCAAAAAGCCCGCTCACTTGCTGCAATAATTGCTATTCCCTCGCGCCTCGCGTGAGACTGCGCAAAGTTCTGTGCGCGACCTCATGCACCTGACTATCAGAAAGCAGACAAGAGACAGCACGTGTAAGCCGAGCATCTGCAGCATGTTGTGACTTTCGCTTCCCCGCTGCCTTCGTGTTGCCGCCGCCTCTCCTTGACGGTCCGCCGGGGCGGGCCTAAAATGGCTCTGCGCCCGCAGAGGGACGCGGGCGAAACTCCTGCAGCCGGCTTATCCCCGGACGCCAAACGAGAGAGGCTATGGCCGCGACGTTCTGCCATCTGCACGTGCACACCGAGTTCAGCCTGCTGGACGGGGCGTGCCGCATCGAGCAAACCGCACAGACCGCCGAGCAGATGCAGATGCCCGCCGTCGCAATGACGGACCACGGCAACATGTTCGGGGCTGTGGCGTTCTACGGCGCCATGAACGCCCACGGAGTCAAACCCATCATAGGCTACGAGGGCTACCTCACGCTCGGCAGCAGGAGGGACCGCACATACACCGCCGGCAGGCAGGACCTCTACCACCTCACGCTCCTCGCCAGGAACCAGACCGGATACAGCAACCTGGTCAAACTCGCCAGCCTCGCCTACCTGGAGGGTCTCTACTACAAGCCCCGCATGGACTGGGAGCTGCTCGCGGACTGCGCGGACGGGCTCATCTGTCTGAGCGGCTGCATGCAGAGCCGCCTGAACTACCTTGTCCTGTCTGGTGCGACGCAGCAGGCCGAGAAATGGCTCGGCGACATGCGGGACCTGTTCGGTCCCGACAACTTCTACGTCGAACTGCAAGACCACAACCTCCAGGACCAGCGCAGGGCGCTGCCCCAGGCGCTGCGGCTGGCCCGAAAGCTGGATATACCTGTTGTCGCCACCAACGACGCCCACTATCTGCACGCAGAGGACCGATCCTGGCATGACGTCCTGTTGTGCATCAGCACCCACAGCACCCTGAACGACCCAAAGCGCTTCCGCCTGGAGAGCGACCAGCTTTATTTCAAGAGCCCCGAGGAGATGTCGCATCTGTTCGCAGACGAGCCCGATGCCATCTCCAACACCCTGCGTATCGCCGAGATGTGCCAGGTGGAACTGGACAGGACCCTCAAGTACCCGACCTTCCGCCGGGAAGGCGTCGAGGACAATGCGACGTTCCTGCGCAACCTGGCACAGAGCGAACTGCGTGAGAGGTACGGCGAGCTAAGCGAGGACATGAAAGAGCGCCTCGCGTACGAACTGGGCGTCATTGAGCGGATGGGCTACGTTGACTACTTCCTGATCATGTGGGACGTCGTGCGCTTCGCACACGAGAACAACATCCCGGTCGGCATGCGGGGCAGCGGCACTGCGAGCCTAGTCGCTCATGCGCTGTGGCTGTCTGACCTCAACCCCCTGGACTACGACCTGATCTTCAGCCGCTTCATGGACCCCGAGCGGCGCGAGCAGCCGGACATCGACATTGACCTGTGCGAGGTGCGCCGCCAGGAGGTCATCGACTATGTGCGCCGCCGGTACGGCGAGCAGAGGACCGCGCAGCTCATCACGTTCGGGACCCTGGCGCCGCGCAACTGCGTGCGCGACGTGGGCCGCGTGCTCGGCGTTGACCTGGGCAAGGTCGATCGAGTGGCGAAGATGATCCCGAGCGGCCCGAAAGTGACGCTCGAGGACGCCCTAAGCATGGCGCCGGAGCTGGTTGAGCTCGCCAGGCAGGACGAGGAGGTCGGGCGCATCCTGGAATATGCACGGCATATGGAGGGACTGCCCCGCCACGCCAGCACGCACGCCGCCGGCGTTGTCATCGCGGACAAGCCGCTCTGGGAGCTGGTGCCTCTCTATCAGAGTGGTGAGGGGCTCGTCATGACACAGTGGCCCAAGGACGATCTGATCGAGATGGGCATGCTGAAGATGGACTTCCTGGGCCTGAGCACGCTGACCATAATTGACAGCACGCTCAAGCTCATCGCCGAGCGTGGGCAGAAGCCGCCAAGCCTCGATGCCGCCCACATGGACCTGCGAGACAGGAAAACCTACGAGCTGCTCGGCAGCAGCCTTACGAGCGGCGTGTTCCAGTTCAGCAGCGAGGGGATGCGACTGCTGTTGCAGCGGGTCCAGCCTTCCACCATGGAGGACCTGATCGCGGTCGCTGCGCTCTACCGCCCGGGCCCGCTTCAGAGCGGGATGGTGGACGACTTCATCGAGCGCAAGCACGGCACAGCCGAAATCGAGTTTCTGCACCCGGCCTTCGAGCCTATTCTGCGCCCCACTTACGGCGTCATCGTGTACCAAGAACAGATAATGCGCATAGTGAACACGATCGCCGGGCTGAGCATGGCCGACGCGCTCACGCTGATCAGGGCGATAGGCAAGAAGAGCGAGAAAACGATCGAGCGGCTGCACCGGACGTTCGTCGAGGGGGCGGTGGAGAACGGCCTGGAGGAAGAAACGGCAGAGTCCATCTACGCACTGATCAGGCATTTCGCCGGCTACGGCTTCAACAAGGCGCACGCCGCGGCGTACGCGTTCGTCGCATTTCGCACCGCTTTTCTGAAGGCCCACTACCCCACGGAGTTCATGGCCGCCGGGATGTCGTGCGAGATGGGCGACACGGACAAGGTCGTTGAACTCATGCAGGGCTGCTTGAGGAGCGGCATCACGGTGCTGCCGCCTGACATCAACCAGAGCGGCTCCGATTTCTGCGTGGTAGAGGACGTCGTCATCCGCTTCGGGATGGGGGCCATCAAGAACGTGGGGACAAAGGCCATCTCCAGCATCGCCGCCGAAAGGGAGAGGGGGGGCCGCTTCACCAGCTTGTTCGACTTCTGCGAACGCATAGACAGCGGCGAGGTGGCGAGGAGCACAGTCGAAGCGCTTCTGAAGGCAGGGTGTTTTGACGAGTTGCCTGGCGAGCGCGCCCAGCAACTCGCCGTGCTCGATACGGCGCTGAAGGCTGGCGCCCGGGCGCGCCGTAACCGCATGCTCGGCCAGAAGTCCCTGTTCGGCCCGGCGGTGGAGGAGGACCCGGAGAAGCGCGCGGAGATGAACCTGCCCGATGTCCCACCCCTCAGTCCCGGGGAGCTTGCGAGGCAGGAGTATGAAGCCCTCGGGCTCTACGTCCGCTACGATCCCCTCCAGGAGCACCGCGCCAGCCTCGAGCGGCTGGTCACGGCCACGGCTTCTGACCTTGAGTCCCTGCCCGAGAATGGCCCCGTCATCATGGGAGGAATCGTCGAATCGCTCAAGAAGCGTCGCACGCGCGACAACCGACAGATGGCCGTGTTCAAGCTGCTCGACCTGAAAGGCAGCGTGGAGTGCGTGTTGTGGCCGGAGGTCTACGAGCGGTACCGGACCCTGGTTGAGTCGGAAGGAGTGCTTGTGCTGCGCGGCACAGTGAGTCGTCGGCGCGGAACGGCTGTGCAGGTGGACGAGGTGGTCCCCCTCCAGGAGGCGCAGCAGCGACTGGTGCAGGCGGTGGTGATCACTGTTCCGTGCGCCGAGGTAACGCGCGAGGGCTGGGCGGATCTGAGGGCCGTTCTGAGCAGGCATGAAGGTTCCGTGCCGGTGTATCTCGATCTGCAAAGCGCTGAGCTGGATCTCCGCTGCCGCACGGCGAAGGCCAGTCAGGTGGATGCTTCGCAGCGGTTTGCGGACGAGGTTGAGGCGCTGCTCGGGGCAGGGAGCGTCCGGTTCGCGCTCGAGTTCAACGGGCCGCAGCGCGGGCGTAGAGCGCGCGGGAGGAGGAGAGAGGGCGCGTGAGAGTTCTCGGCATTGACCCCGGCACGCAGGTCTGCGGATACGGCGTCGTGGACCTGGACGGCGCGGACCTGAAGGCAGTGGACTACGGCGTTGTGAAGGCCCCGAGCGGTCCGCTGCCGCAGCGGCTAGCGGTCATCCACGAAGGCCTGAAGGTCGTGATCGCGCGGCACAACCCCGACGTCGTGGCGGTGGAGGGCGTGTTCCGCGGCGTGAACTCGCGAACGGCCCTGAAGATCGGCGAGGGGCGGGGCGTTGCGCTGCTCGCTGCCGCGGCGGCGGGCGTGAAGGTCGCCGAGCACTCGCCCGCGATGGTCAAGAAGGCCGTGGTGGGCTCGGGGCGGGCGCACAAGTCACAGGTGCAGCAGATGGTGCGGGTCATACTGGGGCTCAAGGAAGTGCCGTCGCCGGAGGATGCGGCGGACGCCCTCGCCGTCGCCATCTGCCACTGCCATCGTCAGCGCCTTGAGGGCATTGTCTAGCGTCTTCTTCGTCGTCGCGGTTGCTGGTGCACCCAAAATCAAAAATCGGCAATCGAGAATCCTGCTTCAGTCGCCGGCCACCCTCAGGCTCTCTTCGGCCTCCTCGAGCGAGCGCGCCGCCATCGAGATGTAGAACTGTTTGAACCCCTGGCCGAATTCCCTCCTCAGATCCTTCAGTTGCTCGACGGCATCGCAGCCGATGAGCACCTTCTTGCCCGCGTCAAAGCTCTTGTGATACAGCGGCCACCACTTCTTGTGCCAGCTCGGCAGTTGCCCGGAGCCGGGCATCCACTGCAGCATCGGGAGCCGGGCGATGGACAACAGGTGGTCGTGGTGCTGGATCGCGCCCGGCCCGTCCCAGTGGTACATCGAGTACGAGATTCGCTCGCACATCTCAGTGAGCACCGGCACCATGAACTCGCCGAACATCTCGGGCGATATCATCGCGGAAAAGTCGCACTGAAACTTCGACGCCCGGCCCGGCGCCCAGGCCCAGAAGTACGAACCGCCCACCTCGTCGCGGAACATGTCGTAGAGGATGTCATAATAGTGGAAATATCGGTTCGTGATCTGGCGAAGGCAATCGTGGACCCAATCAGGCCGCTCCACGAGGTCAATGAGCAGCTTCTCGGTGCCCCGCATCGCAGCGAGTGTGTCCAGCCCCTCGATGAGGTCCGGAAACTTCAGAAGGAACTTCCCCTCGCCGATGCGCAGCAGTTCCCTGCCGAGCCGGAGCGTGAACTGCCAGTAGAAGTTCTCGGGATCGAACTCGAACCTCGCGTCTTCAGGCGACTCCATGCACGGTTCGAACCAGACCGTCCCTGACGTTTCCACGCCCTGACAGCCCAGGTAAAGCCCGAGGCAGCCGGGCCCGAGGTCGGGGGCCACGGCCGGCACGGCCTCGCCCAGGAAATACGTGTTGACGCAGGCCCGGGCAGAGATGTTGACGCGGTACTCGTAGTTGCTGCTGCTGTAGTCCGTCAGCCAGCCTTCCGGTTTGGGCATGGCCTCGATGTGTTCGATGGGCTCGGGGCGGGGGACCTGCACGTCCATGGCGGGGCGGCCAATGTCGCCACCGTTCCACCACGTGGTCAGCCGCTCACGCACCTCATCCATGTCCTCGCGGTACAAGAGTCCGGCCACGGCTTCCTCCTGGGCACAGCTCCTTGTGGGAGACGGGATTGAACGCCATCCTACCGGGACAGGCGACGCATTCTGACCGTCAGCGGCGCGGAATGCAAGTAGATACGCGGTGTGGAAGCGAGGCGTGTCGGAGTCGCCGAGGCAAGCCACATTCTACCGTGGAGGTCTATCCGTGTAGAACGCCTCTATCTCAGCCTTCCTCTCTGGCGAGTAGGAATGCCAACCGGCCTGCTTTACCAGCTCCAGGCTCTCCCGAAGCCCCGCCTGGAACTCATCTTCCGTCAGCGCCTCCGTATGGAAGTCTGCAAACGCGGCGTGGCGATTGTGAACACGATTGCCCTTGTACTTGTACGAATGATTGCCGGCGTTCTCATACATCAGAATCACACGCTTGTCTGTCTCCGGCGACAGCCTGCCCACGTAATGGTAGCTGCACTTAAGCCCGCCGTCTGGGAAACGCTCTTTGTACCTGAAGCTGTCAGGGATCAGCATCGGTTTGCGGTCGTTCGGGCACACGTAGAGGCTTGGCGCGGGCATGTATTGGTAAGCACCCTCGAGAGTGTTCGGCAGCTCGCCATGATAGTCGTCCTGGTACGCGCTAAGTCCAAGCGATATGTTCCGGAGATTGGCCTGGCACCGCATGCCAGGTTCGTGCTCGACCCACCTATCGGCCGGCCGGCAGAGAAACACAAACATCCAGAGCGCCGCCAAGACGCACAAGAGCGTCCCGGCATACGCTGTGCGGAACCTGCGGACCTTGTGCCCGCTCTTGCTTATCCCCACCAGCGCTACGATGCCTGTGATGACCCCAGCTATGGCGACAATGAGCGACAAGACAATTAGCCAGCCGACCCGCCGAACGTCCGGGATGACGAGCGCTACAACAGCGATGGCCATAGCAAGCAACCCGGCACCCAACGAAAGATCCGCCAACACGCTCCTTCGAACGCTTACATCCCCGTGGCCTGATGCCCCGGCCTTGCCACGCGTGCTTGGGCTTTCAGGGCTTATCGAGCACTCGTGTCTGTCGGGGTCGCTATGCACGGGTTACCTCCCTTCGCCAGGCCACCGTACACTCCCTACTGCCCCGCCAGCGCGTCGCGGATGGCTTCGCCGAACTCGGTTGCGCTGGTGGGCCCGTCGGCGGTGATGATGCGGCCGTCCACCTCTACGCCCGCCCCCGTGTAGCTGGCTCCGCCTTTCACCAGTGCGCCTTTCTCGCTCCGGTAGACGGTTGCCTTCCTACCTTTGAGAAGCCCCGCGTTGGCCAGCGTCACCGGGGCGATGCAGATCGCCCCCACCACCTTCCCGGCCTCATACGCCCGCGTGGCGATGCCCTGCGCCGTCCTGTCATTCCAGTACTCGCTGGCCCCCTGGCCGCCGATGAAGACGATGGCGTCATACCCAGTCGGATCCACCTGGTCCAGCTTGATGTCGGGCGTGACGCGCTCCCGGCCGAGCATGCCGACCGACTCGCCAAGCGCGCTGGCGGCGATAGTTATCTTCGCGCCCGCCGTGCGCAAGATCGCGCGCGGCTCGGCAAGTTCCTCATCCCGAAACTTCTGCTTAGCAACGATCATCAGGACCGACTTGCCTTCCAGCACCTTGCTGTTCATGGGCCCCTCCTTCGTCTCTGGTTTGGGTTCTTCTTTATGCTTTGTGCACCCGACCGACGCGACCAGCAGCGCAACCGCCAAGTAGATTGCCGCAACCGATGTCGGCCTGCTGAGGAATGTGGTGTGTCTCATCCTGCGCCTCCCTGGCTGGAGCTTACGGCGTCCCCGTGCTGCTTCAGGGGGCAGTCAGCGCATGGTTACTGCTGGTCCTCGCCGGCGCTGGAACCGCCCTCGTCCCGCGGCTCATCCGAGTCCACGTCGGCCGCACGGTGCGACACCAGCGCCACCACCTCGCCGACCCCTCGCCTGTCGAGCTCCCCGATCAACTTCTGAACCGCGCTCGGCTCCCCCCTGATGGTATAAAGGATCATGTCCCCGCGCCTGTAGGCCTGGATGCCCTCCGCGACGTCCAACGGCGAATAGATGGGCGCAAGTGCGACCTGCGAGGCCAGATGGCTCTCCTCGGCGCTGGGATTCTCCCTGTTTCCCATTTTCCAGCGGGTGCTCTCCATATCCCTCATCTGCACAACAAGGCGTGGCGGCGTCCCTCCGCAAACATGCGATTATATCGGCCTCTCACGATCCTGGCAAGCGCAGCACCGGGGCGCTTGCAGTGTCGCGGCTGCCCGCGTTACATTGCTACTGACGATGCCCCTCCAGTGACCGGGAGCGTTCCCTTGCCGCAGCATCGCATCATACTCGCCGACAGCCGGGCCATGCCGGAGCTGAGGGACTGCTCCGTTAACCTCGTCGTCACCTCCCCGCCATACTGGTGCATCAAAGACTACGTTCACCCCGGCCAGATCGGGTTCCGCCAGGACTACGACGAGTACCTGAGGGATATCTCGCAGGTGCTCTCGGAGTGCCATCGCGTTCTCCATGCCGGGTCACGCGCAGCGGTCAACATCGGCGACCAATACCTCCGCGCCTCCGAGCACGGCCGGTATCGCGTCCAGCCCATCCCCGCGGACATCATCCGCCTCGGGCGCGACATCGGCTTCGACTTCATGGGCAACATCATCTGGGAGAAGATCTCCACCACCAGAACCACCGGAGGCGGCGTCTGGATGGGCTCGACGTATCACCCCCGCAACGGCCACATCACCTACGAGCACGAATACATCATCCTGTTACGCAAGAAGGGAAAGCCGCCCCGCCCTACGCCCGAGCAGAAGAGAAGGAGCAAGCTCACCAAACAGCAGCGCAGCGAGTGGTTCCGGGGCATCTGGCGCATCCCTCCCCAGCGGCAGCGAGGGCACGCTGCAATGTTCCCTCTGGAACTCCCGCGCCGTTTGATAAGGATGTACAGCTTCTGGGAGGAGATGGTTCTCGACCCGTTCCTTGGCAGCGGAACGACGGCGCTGGCGGCCGAGATCGAGGGGCGCAACAGCATCGGCTATGAAATCAACCCCGACTACGAGCCCATGATCCGGAAGAAGCTAAGCCCCGCCGGTGATATGCTGAACGCCACCCCGAACGTCTCCTTCGAGCGGCCACGATAGCGCCCACCGCGTCCCCGCTGCGTCAACGGGCAGTGCGCGGAGCCCGGCGAGAGGTCATGTGCGCACTTCATTCGGGGCCCCTTTCTCAAGAACCAGTCTGACTATCTCTCCTCTTCTCCACAACCGCTCTTCAGGGTAGCCCACCCCACTCGTCACCAGCAGCAGCATATTCCCCAATCGAAACACCCCGCGGTTCAGGAAACGTCCGTACCTGCAAGGCACCAGCAGGGCGCCGATAATCGGCAGGACCGGACCTCCGCCATGGGTGTGTCCGGCGACGCAGAGGGCGACGCCGGCCCTTTTGAGTTTGAATATGTTGTCGGGCGTGTGCGTCAGCCCTATCGAGAAGTCGGACGAATCCATCTCGGGAATCGCAGACTTCCGCCAAGGAAACTCAACGCCAAGGACGGTGAGGCCGGCCTCCCGTATCATGTGAGACGCGCTCGGGAGCAGCCTGATGGGGCTTCCCGCGAGCAGGGATTCGATCAGCCTGTCCCGTCCCCCTGCAAGGTCGTGGTTCCCCCGGACGCAGAAGCTGCCAAGGCGGGTTTCGATCCCGGATAGTGCCTCGATAACGCGAGGAAGCATGGCAGATTTTTCCGTGAGATCACCCAGGATCAAAACGAGATCAAGGCCGCCCCCGACGGATGCCTCGATCGTGCTCTTCAGGCGAGAGAGGGCACGGGGGCTGTTGCAGTGCAGGTCAGAAATCACAAGACAGCTGAGACCGTCAAGCTTCTCGGGCAGGCCATTGACTCTGAGCCGGACTTCCCGAAGGAGAACCCTCTTCGGCAGAACGGTGTCCCGGCACTCATGTGTCCTCAGTTTCCGCATGCCGAACCTGTATGGCACCAGGAAATGCGCGAAGGCGACAAGACTGAGGACGGAAGTCCCCCATGTCAGACCACGCACCAGCGGGGTGTCCACCCCGAGAGCGAAAAGCTCCATCGGCGCGGTGAGAGCCGCAACGCACAGGACAAGAGGGAGGACGCGAAGCGAAAAGGCCCGGAAGGTTCGTGCATAAGAACTAAACAGCCTGCTCCCCAGGTCAAGAAAGAGAGTCAGTTGACCGAGAAGGATGCAGACCACAAACCAGGGCATGAGCGCTGCTGTAGACAAGTCCCGGCTCTCGTTCAGACCTGGGAAACCGGCATCAACAAGGCGCTCCGCTGACTTCCCCCTCAGCCCCTCCGCTGGCGCATGGCCTCGCGCTCCTCTGCCAGGCGCATGTCCTTGATCTTCATCAGGCGGGTGATGTTGCCCCGTTCATTCTCGTCCAGCTTGCCCCGGATGTACTTCACCGTTTCCCGCAGCGAGGGGATCATAATGTACTCGAGGGCGTTGACCCGCCGGCGCGTGCGCTCGATCTCCTCCATGACGACCCGAATGCTCCCCTCCAGCTCGGCCACCTCCAGCATCATCGGCACAAACTCAGCCAGGCGGGCCGTAGCTTCGTCGAGCTCAACGGGGGTGTCCAACAGGCTGTAGGCGCCGGCTCGACGGACCTGCGCCTCGAAGTGCGGCACCTTCACGCTCAGCACGCTGCGTGTGCTGACGGCCAGTTCAAGCTCGCCCCGGCTCTGACTGAGGGCCTCCACCAACGCCTCACGGGAGCCGGTCAGACCTGCCAGGACGAACAGCTTCATCACCTCGGCGTACTCGGCATCGAACGCCTGCCGGACGGTCCTGTATTTCTCGACCAGCTCCAGGAACTTCTGCATGAGCCCTTCGAGCTTGTCCTTCAGGAGGTCATGGCCGTGGACGGCGATGGCGAGCCGCCGCCGAAGCCTCATGAACTCCATGCGTGTCGGATTCACTTGAAGCCTGGCCACAGGCTACTCCCTCGCTTTCCGCGCCTGCGAAATCGGCAGCGTCATCGTCCTACGGCACATGATACGATTTAGCAGCCCCGTCAGGCAAGTTTGGAGGCGACAGAACCTCAATGCCCCCAGCAAGACAGCCGGGTCAGGTCCACTTGCCCGTCTTATTCTGCACGGCAGCCCTGATCACGGCCACCAGCCACTTCGCCTCCGCTTCGCTCACTGTCTCCGCAAATCTTGTCTTCCGGACGCCGTAAGCCACTGTGGGAACCGAGACTGCGAATCCGCCTTCAGGCGTCGCCTTGAGGCGCTGCATGTACCTCATTGCCGTGACAGCATCACGAGGCAGAGTGCCCTCCATCGATATAGATTCTATGTCGGCATACGGGATGAAATATCGACGAGGCATAAGGGGACGGATCTTGAAGATGCGGAGTTCGTCGTCTGTCAACTCCAGCGTCTCCCGCTCAAGCAAGGAGTTCAGAATGCCGCCCGCCATGCCAAGACCGACGATCCAGAAAGGAATTGAAAAGAGGGCAAACGCAATCGAACCGTGAGCCGCTCCCCAGGTCCAGAAGGCAATGAACCCAAGCCAGAAGGCTGTGAATCCCATCGTCCCGACGTCAGCGCCAGAAATCCGTCGCCTTGGTATTTGGAATACAGCGGTGGAGCCTGCTTCCATGGAGAAAGCGATCCTGCCTCCCTTGGGAGGATCGAGGTTCTCTTCCTGGGTGGTCCGCTTAAGGAGTTCGCTAGGCTTGAATACCTCGCCGCACTCGCCGCACTTGGCGATATCAGCGGCGACGTTGACCGAGTCGCCTTCAATGAAGGCACCACAGACAGGGCATTGCAGCTTCATCGTGGCGCGGGGATCTCCAGCCTGGATGACACCTCGTTTGCTTCACGATTCTCCCCAATCAGCGACAGCGACGCAAGCGCCGCCTATGGCGCACCCTGGATATAGGGCGTGAGGGTGAGGGTGACTTTCCGAGTGTCACGCTCCCGGCGCAGGGAGAACAGCGCAGAACCCGCGCTGTCCGAAGACTCGTCCAGGCCGCTGATCACCATCGGCTGGCCGTGCGCCAGCACGACCTCCGTGGACATGTCCACAAGGTCAATGGCGCGCCCGTCGCGCGTTGTGAACCGCGGATGCAGCCTCACTTGCACCTTGTCCCCAGGCAGAATCGTCGGCTCGACCACGAGCGAAGAGCCCACGAACGTCCGCTCCAGGAGCACCCTCCGGCCCCCGGGCGTCCAGAGGCGCAGCGCCTCGACGTAGGTGTCCTCGCCTACATGGACCATGCCCCACGTGCCGCTCAGGGCAGTCATCGAGGTCTTCTGAACCTGCCTGTTCCGGCTCTGCTTCAGGGCCGCCTGAAGAGCAACTCGGAAACCGTTCGTCGAGACCCCGACACGGATGCCGTTTCGGCGAGCCACGTCCCCGCCTCCCGCGACAACGTGCTCGTCGGCATACCGCCACGCCGCTTCGAGGTTGACCTGGTCCCGCCGGCCCACGACTATCTTCTCCACCACCACTGTCACGTTGCCGGTCCGCTCGACGGGCGGCCTCTCGGTCTCAGCGTCCCGGGTGAGAACCTCCCATTCGTCGTCGGACTCGAGCCCCACCGGCTCCCCCGGTTCGGACAGCCAGTCGTCCGTGGAGACGCAGCTGACCAACGCCAATAGCAGTACCAGAACCCATCGCATTCCGTGCATGTCAGCATCCTTCCCCGTCGAATCCCTTCGTCGGCTTTCTCAGGGGCCGGCACATCACTCGCCTCGTATTGGTCCCCGTGAGATCCTTCCCCGCACCTTTTCGACCGTGAGACCTCCCCAAGTTCATGAGGACGCGGGACGCTCGCCCGCTTCCTTCAGCGCCTGCTGAGCAATACGCGTGAGGGACCTGGTCATCGTGGCGACCATCCGCCTGCCCCTGGCCGCCGCCTTGCACTCAACTGCCCGCCATCATACGGCGTGCACGCCACAGTGGCAAGACCCAAGATCAACAGCCCCTGCGAACTCAATCGGCCCAGGTCGGCCACTGAACCACCATCCAGGTCGGGACTCGCCGGCGTCTGCAGAACCCCGGAGAAGAGTAACCGCAGCGGCGGCCACCGGCTGACCGGAAGCAGGAAAGCATTGCACATGGCCTACGGTTAGAGGTAGACTACTCCTGGCTGGGACAGCCGGCGGAGGTTGCTCGCGTGGATGACTTGTAAGAGGCGCGTGCAGCCGCCGGGGACCGGTCCCCTCGCAGGTTTGCCCTCCTTGCGACAGCGAGCGCCGTCATGCCGATGGAACCTCGCCATGCATTGCGGGGAGGGAAGCCGCATGATGCGTCAGGCTGTAATTATTTTTCATGCGCTGCCGGCCAAGTCGCAAAGGCCACGGGCAGGACGGTGAGCGGTGGATCTTTCACAGATTCAGCACAAGATAGAGGCATTGGGAGGCACGGGAACCGTTGCAGGAATCTACGTGGGCGCGGCGGCCATGGCCTTGGTTCTCGCGGGCGTCGTCATGTGGATGGGAGCGTCAGTGGCGGGCATCCAGGGCGCCACCCTGCTGCGGTCGATATTCGCAGCGGTCGTGTCGGGCATTCTCTCCACGATCGCACTGGCCAGCGGCTCAGCGATTCCGGCTGTTGGGGCCGGCGGGGGCCTTGTGCTGAGCGCGATAGGCTCCGCCGTCGGCATCAAGGTGGTATACAGGACCACATTCGTGAAAGCAGTTCTGGTTTGCTTTTCCGTTCTGCTGGTCTTGCTGGCGGTCTCTCTCATCTTGTACTCTCTGCTTCGCACCTGGGGCAAGATTAACGGGACGGGTCCGTGACTGCAGCGGAGCGGCACCACCGGCGTCGAGCGGGGCACATTCCTGGGATCGGCATTCGCGCGGATCGCGTCGTCTGTGAACGCGTGAGCCATCTTTGGATCGGGCGAGACGCACCAGACCATCCACAGGCAACTCAGGCTCTCTCCAGCAAGGTCCAGCATGCTTCCAATCCGTGATAAGAACCCCTCCGGCACCATTCCATTCTCCGTCTACACCCTGATCGCAGCAAACGTCGCCATCTTCCTTTTCGAGATCGCGAAGCCCGATAAGGAACTGCAGGATTTCGTGATGAGGTTCGGGATTGTGCCGGCGAACGTAACCGCCGCGCTAAAGGGAGAGGCTGACTTGCTGCAGTCTCTCATCATCCCAGCCGTGACGTCCATGTTCATCCACGGCGGGTGGCTCCACCTGATCGGGAACATGTGGTACCTGTTCATATTCGGCGACAATGTCGAGGGCCGTCTGGGGCACGTGACGTTCCTGGCGTTCTACATCCTGTGCGGTTTCTGCGCCGGCGCCGCCCAGTGTGTACTGGATCCGTCTTCCACGATCCCATCCGTGGGCGCCAGCGGGGCCATTGCGGGGGTTCTGGGTGCCTACATCACGTGCTGGCCGAGGGCGCGCGTGGTCACATTAGTGCCGCTGCTCTACATCATGACGTTCGTGGACCTGCCGGCAGTGTTTCTGCTGGGCTTCTGGTTCGTGATCCAGCTTCTCGAAGGCGTCGGAAGCATAGGTGCGGCGTACGCCAGCGGCGGCATCGCCTATTGGGCTCACATAGGGGGTTTCATCTCGGGGATATTGCTGGTCCGGCTCCTGCCCGCGCATACACGGCGACGAGAACGCCGGCCTTGGGAGAGCTAACGCGGGCGGCGCAGCCTGCCTCCGGGATATCGGCCGTGACTCCCGTGGAGGCGAGGCAACACTGGAGGATCGAGGCACCGGCCGTTGCTCCCTCTTGCGCCGCTCTCGCAGCCAGAGAGGGGATCCCGCTCAGGGAACTGCCAATGGCAAGCGTGTAGGAGGAGTTGCACCGCCAGAATGCCACAGTCTTCTAGCCCCCGCTGCCTGCCTTCACCCCTACCCGGACGCTTGACAGTCCCGCAACCATTGCGGAGGGCATCTGCTGCACTTCCGGGAATGCACCCTTGCAGCAGCGCGCCACTACGGGAATAATGCATGAGGTAGCTTCAGTATCGTCGCTGTAGATCACTGTCAGGAGACATCCATGATTGCGACACCCAAGAAGTGGGCGTGGATGGGGATCGCGCTGATTCTGGCGATCGGGCTCATCCATCTCATCGAAGCGCCAGAGAGCTTTGAGAAGGCGACCTACAAGGGGCTGCTCTTTGTGGCCAACGGCATCGCGGCCGCCGTAGCGGCTGCCGGCATTTATCGGGGCGCAAGGGTGTGGGGATGGGGACTGGGCGCGTTTGTCGCCGCCGCATCCTTCATCGGGTACATGATCAGCCGCACAGTCGGGCTGCCCGGCATCCCCCAAGAAGAGTGGCTCGAGGCGTCGGGGCTCGCCTCGCTTGTTGTCGAGGCCCTGTTCGTCGCGCTCGCCGTCCGCGTGTGGCAAAGCCGATCCCCGCAGCAAGCGTAGCCACCCGGTCACGGCCGGACGCTCCACCCTATTGCATCTTGCGGATACGCACCTCGATGTCCTTCTCTCCCGCCAGCAGCTTGGTGAGCTCCGAGGTATCGGTCTCACCGAGGTGATAGGGATAGAGAATCTTGGGCCGGAATGCCCTGGCCGCATCCGCCACCATTTCCGGAGTCATGGTGTAGGGCAGGTTCATCGGCAGGAACGCCACGTCTATGTTACTCAACTCCTTCATCTCGGGGATGTTCTCCGTGTCACCAGCCACATAGACGCGCTTGTCGCCGAAGGTGATGATGTAACCGTTCCCCACACCGCGGGGATGGAAAGGCTCGCCTGAACTGCGTTTGTGGACGATGTTGTAGGCCGGAACCGCCTCGATTCGCAGGCCATCAACGGTACGGACATCGCCGTTTTTCATCACGGTTCCGCCAGCCACCGCTGAAGCGCATTTCTCCGGCAGCAGGATCGCCGTTCCCTCCTTGCGCACTTTGGCAATGGCTTCCGGGTCCAGGTGGTCCGGATGGTCATGGGTGATCAGAATTATGTCGCCCTTCGGCATTGTGGAGTAGTCTGCTTCACGGGAGACCGGATCAACGTGGATGATCTTCCCCCCGAACGTGAACATCAAAGTCGCGTGACCAACGAAGGTTATCTTCAGGTCGCCGGCGGACGTCTTGATGTTGTCCTCCTCGAACATGGTCTGCCTCCCGTTGTCCTGTGCGCACCCAGCGCAGGCTGCAAGCATTAGAACGATCGCAGAGAACGTCCTCGACATACACGGTCGTATCATCACTCCCTCCTTGGCTGGCGCCGCCTATCGGATGGGCGGTCCTTCCGCCACGAAGTCCTATCGGCTTGAACCGGACTACCTGCTATGATACGAGCGGGGAGCTGCTTCGGCAAACAGCCACGTCGCGGGCGGGCTCTGCGAGCCATCGCGCTCATGAAGGACACCGAGCGACAGCTCGCGGCGTTCGAACCAGCCGCCTTTCAGCGCCTTTGACGGTCTCCGCTCCGTCCACCGGGGGTGTCAGGAATCAGGCCCTTCGGGGATCATCTCTCAAGAAGGATGACTTGGAGAGCCTGCAACAGGGGAGGAAGGTCTTCGCGCAGGGTGCTCCACACGACATCCAGGTTCACATCGTAGTAAGCGTGGACCAGCCGGTGGCGCATATCGATCATGTCCCGCCAGGGGAGGGAGGGCATTCCAGCCTGAGTTGCGGCGGGGACCTGGCTGGCCGCTTCGCCGATGATTTCGACGCACTTCACCACCGCCAACACGAGCTGGCGGTCTGAGTCCAAGTCCTGTCGCGTCCGCCCCTCAGCGAACGAAAGGGCATCTCGCGCCGCGTCCTGCATGTGCTGGAGACGGGTGCGGTCTTCATTCCTCATACTGAACCTCGGCCTGCGCAAGCACATCCTCCCGGAAATAACGGCTCAGGTCCTCCGGCGTGCGCAAGTCGACTTTGTGATTGCCGAACACGTCGGACAGCTCGCGTTCCATATGCGCAAGGCGAAAAAGCCCTGGCACGTGTCCCGGGGCGAACTCGACCACCACGTCCACATCGCTGCCCGGCCCGAAATCGTCCCGCAGAACCGACCCGAAGAGCGCAAGGCGGCGTATGTGGTTCTTCCGACAGAAGTCGGCGATCTTCTCTCTGTCTGTGTCAACCTGGACTACCATTGCATCCTCCCGTCACACGGCATGACTATCACTATTATACCCTCGGGTGTCGCCCCCGCGCACCCGGTTCTTCCAGCATGCGAAATGCCTTCCGCTTGACCCATGTAACTGGGGATCCGCTTGGGCAAACAGCGATGTCACGAGCGGCGGAGACGCCGGCATTGCCTATGCGGATTCGCGATGATGCAAGAGGCACGCTCAAGCGTTCTGCTTCTTGCAGCGGGTGAGCTTCCACACGTCGGGGAACATGTTGTTGCCGGCGACCACCCACAGGCCGCCGGCATGAACAAAGACGCTGGCGGCATGTCGCGACGCCCAGGGGGTATCGGGCAGTTCGTGCCAGTTCACGCCATCGCTGGAGAACCAGACATCCCGACGATTGCCCTCGGCTCGGCTGTATCCCTCCAATACCCACATCCTGCCGTCAAACACGGCCACGTCGTGATATTGCCGGGGAGCCCAGGGCGCGGATTCGAGGTGGCGGTCCCAGTTCACGCCGTCAGCCGAACTCCAGACGTCGTTGCGGACGTCTCTGCTCGGCCTGCCGGGCGTGTCGTAGGTGCCGCCGCCCAGGATCCACATCCTGCCTTGAAAGACAACGCTGCCGCCGATCATGCCGCGCGGCGACCACGGTGCCTGCTCGGCCACCCGATCCCAGGTCACCCCGTCCGCAGAGTTCCAGACGTCTCCATGGAACGCCTCGGGCGCCGGCGCGAACTGGGGCAGCGTCTGCCCTCCCATCAACCAGATCTTGCCGTCGAACGCGAGGGTGTAGTGAAGCACGCGGGGACCCCACGGCACGTTGCCGTTGACAAGATCCCAATGCACCCCATCCGCACTGCTCCACACGTCGTTCTGATAGTGACCCTGGATGGGGTCGCCCCCTACGATCCACATCCTGCCGTCGTGGACGACGTACCCGGCCGTATGCCTCCCTTCCCACGGCGCCTGCACATTTTCCAGCGTCCATCTTGCCCCATCGCTCGAAGACCATACTTCACTGTTGCACGTCCGAGGAAAATGCTCCTTGTCGAACGGATTCCATCCGCCGAGCAACCACATCCTGTCGTTGAACGCCAGCGCACCTGCACCGTCCCTGCCGGCGAAAGCTGCCAGATATGTGAGGCAATCCCAACGATAGCCGCCGGATTCGCGCGAAGGAACAGCAGCCGAGTGCGCAGCGCCATTGTCTCCCATGGCTCCCTCTACCACGCTGTCCATGCTGACTTCGCGGGCGCCTCGGCGACGAAATGTTGGTAGCTTGAACCGAACTGCTCACCACGGTACGGTTCGCGGGTCCGCTTCGACAAACAGCAGCCTCTCGAGCGCATGCCCAGATAATGCCCCCTTAGCAACGCCCCCACGCCCCATAGGCAGCGATGGGACTATTTCTGGCGCTTCAGCTCCTCTATCCTCGCTGTTCGCCGCGCTGCAATCTGCCGCAAAGCGTGGAATGCATAAGCAGACACAGTCAGCGCCCAGAGCAGTATCGGCAACAGTGAAACACGGACCAACCGGGGAAAATTGGCAGCGCGCCCGCTGAGGAAGAACAAGTCCCATACAATCAGAGCACAGATTATCACTGCCCCAAGAAAGACCCGGCACAATTTCTTTTCTGCCAACACATCGCCTTCGCTTGGATCCTGAACCTGTTTGCCATGATCTTCGGGCATTGCCAGTTCCCTCCCCTTACGCTATGGTCATGCGATCCTCTGCTGCACGGCCGCCGCTGCGTGACTACTGCACATCGGGAGTCCTTCTGCACGTCCCAATATTAGCACCCCGCCGCCCTTTCAGCAACGCATCCAGGCGGCAAGGCACTCGCCGCCGCTCATCCAGGTTCCGTCATTCGCCAGCCTTCCCCACGTCTTCCTTCTCGCGCGCATTGCCGCCTTTGTAGTATTGCTCGATATACTCGTCGTGCACGCGCTTCAGCTCTGCCTTGGGAAGCATGCCCAGCAGGTTCCAACCGATTTGCAGCGTCTGCTCGATCGTGCGGTTCTCGTACTCCTCCTGCTGGATGTACTGCTGCTCGAAGGCCTCGGCAAAGCGCACGTATCGCACGTCCATCGGGCTCAGGGCCGACTCGCCGAGCACGAGCGCCAGTTCCTGTGAGTTCTTGCCGCGCGCGTAGCCGGCGTAAAGCTGGTTCATTACGTCCGCATGGTCGGCCCGCGTCTTGCCCTCGCCTATCCCCTTGTCCTTGAGACGCGACAGGGACGGCAGAACGTCCACCGGGGGATAAATGCCCTGGCCGTGCAGGGAGCGGCTGAGGATGATCTGCCCCTCGGTGATGTATCCGGTCAGATCGGGTATGGGGTGGGTCTTGTCGTCCTCGGGCATGGTCAGGATGGGGAACTGGGTGATGGAGCCCGGTTTGCCCTTCATGCGGCCGGCGCGTTCGTAGATGGTGGCCAGGTCGGTGTACATGTAACCCGGATAGCCTCGGCGCCCGGGAACCTCCTTGCGCGCTGCGGATATCTCCCGCACCGCCTCGCAGTAGTTGGTCATGTCCGTCAGGATGACCAGGATGTGCATGTCCTGCTCGAAGGCGAGGTATTCAGCGGTGGTGAGTGCTATGCGCGGGATGGCGATGCGCTCGATGGGGGGGTCGTCGGCCAGGTTGATGAACAGCACGGCCCGCTCGATGGCGCCGGTCCGGTTGAAGTCGGTGATGAAGTAGTTGGCCTCCTCGAACGTGATGCCCATGGCCGCGAAGACGACGGCGAACTTCTCGCCCGGCTTCAGCACCGTGGCCTGACGCGCGATCTGCGCCGCCAGGCGGGCATGCGGAAGCCCCGAGCCCGAGAAGATGGGCAGCTTCTGCCCCCTGACCAGGGGATTCAGGCCGTCAATGGTCGAAACGCCGGTCTGGATGAACTCATTGGGGTAGTCCCGCGCGTAGGGGTTCATGGGGTTGCCGTTGATGTTGAGGCGCTTCTCAGGGATGATCTGCGGCCCGTCGTCTATCGGCCTGCCGGAGCCGTCGAAGATCCTGCCCAGCATCTCCTTTGAGACGCCGATCTCCTGACCCCTGCCCAGGAACTTTACCTTGGTCCTGTCGGTCTTTATACCCGAGGTTCCCTCGAAGACCTGGACCAGCGCTTTGTCCTCATTGATGTCCAGCACGCGCCCGCGGCGCATCTGCCCGTCGGTGAGTTGGATCTCTGCCAGCTCGCCGTAGGTGACCCCTTCGACATCTTCGATGAGCATGAGCGGGCCGACGATCTCGGTGACCGTCATGTATTCTTTAGCCACCGGCTTCCTCCTGCGGTTGCTCAGTTTCCTGTGCGGCTTGCGCGCCGCTCAACTGCTGCTCAACTTGCTCACGGAGCGCGTCGAAATCCGCCAGTTTGTCCTGGGGGATGCGTTTGGCGCGCGCGATCCCCTCCACGGCAGGTATCTGGAGAATAGCCTCCAGCTCAACGTCCTCCTTCAGGGCCTTCTCAGCAAGCTCATAGTATAGGAGAATGACGTCCAGGAGCTTAAACTGCTTCTCCAGTGACGAATAGGTGTCTATGTCGTCGAAGGCGCTCTGGTGCAGGAAGTCCTCACGCAGCATCCGGGCGACCTCGATCAGCAGGCGGTCTGAGGGGGAGAGGGATTCCACGCCGACCAGCCGGACCAGCTCCTCCAGCTCCGATTCCCGCTGGAGGATGGCCATTGCTTGCCGACGCCTCGCCTGCCACTGCTCGTTGACGTTCTTGTTGGCCCACTGGTCAATGACGCCCTGGTAGAGGGAGTAGCTGTTGAGCCATGAGATGGCCGGGAAGTGACGCGCCGCCGCCAGCTTGTCCTCAAGGCTCCAGAAGACCTGCACTACCCGGAGCGTTGCCTGCACGACCGGCTCCGAGAGGTCGCCGCCCGGCGGAGAGACGGCCCCTATGATGCTGAGGGTGGCCTCCCTCCCGTCCTGTCCCAGGCACACGGCCCTGCCCGAGCGCTCGTAGAAGCTCGCGATGCGGCTGGCCAGGTAGGCCGGGTAACCTTCCTCGCCGGGCATCTCTTCCAACCGGCCCGATATCTCCCGCATGGCCTCGGCCCAGCGAGAGGTGGAGTCCGCCATCAGCGCCACCGAGTATCCCATGTCGCGGAAGTATTCGGCTATCGTGATACTGGTGAAGACCGATGCTTCACGCGCCGCAACGGGCATGTTGGATGTATTGGCCACCAGCACGGTCCGCTTGATGAGCGCCTCGCCGCTTCGCGGGTCCACGAGCTCGGGGAACTCCAGCAGCACGTCAGTCATCTCGTTGCCGCGCTCGCCGCATCCCACGTAGACGATGATGTCCGCGTCCGCCCACTTGGCAAGCTGGTGCTGGACGACGGTCTTGCCGCTTCCGAACGGACCAGGAATGCACGCCGTCCCGCCCTTGGCCAGCGGGAAGAACGTGTCAATGACCCGCTGCCCGGTCACCAGCGCCACCTCGGGCGGCAGCTGCTTCGCCACCGGTCGCTGGCGCCGCACCGGCCAACGCTGGAACATCGTAACCTCTTTGTCGCCCTCTTCTGTTTCTATCACCGCCACGACTTCGGTGACGGTGGCCTCCTTCTCCTCGATATGCTTGACGCTGCCCCTCATGCCGTGCGGCACCATGATGCGATGCTCGACCACAGGGCTTTCCTCGACTGTGCCCAGCACGTCACCCGTCTGGACCTGCTGTCCCACCTCGACGGACGGGCGGAACTGCCAGCGGCGTTCGCGGCTGATGGGGCTGACCTCAGCGCCGCGAACAATGTAGTCCCCGAACGCCTCCCACAGCAGGTTCAGCGGCCGCTGGATCCCGTCGTATATCGCCCCGATGAGTCCCGGGCCGAGCTCCACGCTCAAGGGTTGTCCCGTGGCTCGCACGGGGTCGCCCGGTCCTATGCCTTCGGTTTCCTCGTAGACCTGAATCGAGCAACGGTCGCCTCGTATCTCAATGACCTCGGCAAAAAGCTCCTGCTCCCCGATGCGGACCGTCTCGTGCATCTTGACGCCGGTGAGGCCCGTAGCTATTACCAGGGGACCAGACACCCTTACTACCCGCCCCAGGGGCCGCTCTTCTGAGAGCTCTTCGCCCGTGTCCTGAACGCTTTGCTCTGCCACGAACACCTCCTGCAGGGGCGAGACATGCGCCGCCCCTACTTCGAGATCATGTCCACGCCGATGGTCTGCTCCATCGCGTGCTTCATCCATTGCATGGTCAAATCCATTGAGCCGCGATGTGACGGGACGAGCATGATAACCGCGTCGCTGCGGCGCCGCAGGTCCGCGACCATGGCCTCGGCTCCGGCCGCTACGGACTCACTCAGCAACACCAGGCGCACGCCCCGCTCGAGCGCCTTAGCCGACAGCGCCTCGGCCAGCGCCGAGCCCTCGTTCACCGGCACCAACTCGATGCCGACGCTCCCAAGGCCGACCATCTCGTCGTGCGGCCCTATCGCCACGACCTTGCCATCACCGGCCATCTTCTCAGTCACCTCTTCTTAGACACTGATTCACACAGATTATCACTGATCAAAGATCCTTCTTTTGAATTCCAATTCAGTGCCAAAGTTCATCAGCAAGCCAACTTCAATCTCGGTAGCTTTCAAGTAGTTGACCAATTGAACTTCATGCACTTTACTCAGACCGCTTACAGCCTTTATCTCCACTATCACCCGGTCGTCAACCACCAAATCGGCCGCGTAGTCTCCCACCACCTGGCCCCGATACAGGACCGGTATCGGCTGCTGTTGAACGACGCGCAGTCCACGGCCTTTCAACTCCAACGCGAGCGCGTTCTCGTACACCTTTTCCACGAAGCCGAACCCGAGGGTGTTATAGACGGCATATGCCGCTCCGATTATCTTCTCTGTCGTTTCGCTGTGCTTGTAGTCAGCGTCCATCAGCGCTAATCAGTGTCTGAACTAGACGTAACAGGTTCGAAGTCGGAGGCGGAGCAAGTCGGGCGCGATGCCGTTTGCGCGCCCGGCCACAGCAAGCACCAGATTGCCGGCTTCCGCCATGAGCCCCACGGCGCAGCCGAACACGCGCTCCGG
>Ga0315291_10000562_pt1 | contig 49382 bp, 79 predicted proteins | sample YL17G12_20_MG_FD_203070 | JGI IMG/M metagenome (GOLD analysis project Ga0315291, IMG submission 203070) | Sediment microbial communities from Yellowstone Lake, YNP, Wyoming, USA - YL17G12_20 | ecosystem: Environmental > Aquatic > Freshwater > Lake > Sediment | place: USA: Wyoming | collected...
CTATGGAGTTGGCACAGCGCCCAACACCGCAAGGGATGCCATGCCCTATATGTAAAGGTCTCGGGGTCGAGTCTATCAATTCGGATGGGTTGCCAAACACGTGTACGGTATGTCACGGTACGGGCACAGCGCCCAACAACGCAAGGGACGAAATTTGCCCTACGTGTCATGGATCTGGATATGTGCGGCTATTTGCCAACTGTGCGGTATTCAGGTGTGGTGCGTGTAAAGGGTCGGGCAAACTATTTAATTTAGCGGCAGGGAAAGATTAAGAATTATCTTCCTTATCGCCTGCCGCCCAAGTCATGCGAAAGGCAGGCAACCAATGGTTAAAAGACAAAAGGATGGACGATATAAAATCATCGTCCACGTTTGGAAAGCTGGGAAAATTGAGCATACGGTCCCGTGTCCGAAAATAAATTGCCCCGTATGCTTGCGGCTACAGGGCAATCAGGTAGACCGGGAATTCGCTAAAGAAATCGAGTGCGAATTTGAAAACCAGCTAAAAACCAAACGCAAAGAAAAAAGTTCTTTGACATCTATAAAATATATCCGGATGCTTTGGATAGATATAAAAGCAAACACGAATTTCCCGGAGGTGCAAGCAGCACATTGGATCGACTGATAAGGGATTTGGGAGATAAATCGATCACCCAATCATACTCGTCGCTTTCCTTGTTTGTGGAGTCTCAGAAAGCAATTGGAGAACTCGCCAACTCATCGATCAACCGCCATATTCAAATGCTCAAGGCGGCGGTAAACGATTGCTTTAAAACCCGTTTTGATAATGGCGATATGAGGTTGATCCCTGAAAATTATCTGTCTTCATTTCCCCTGCTCGAAGAACAAAATATAAACTATCTTATTTTGTCAAATGATCAGATGGATAGATTTTGGAAGGCGCTTGATCCTCGGTTAAAGCCGTTCGTGTATTTCGCGTGGCGGGTTCCGGTCAGAGAGGGTGAGGCGTTCAATCTCACGCGTGAACATATCGACCCATTCAACCGGGTGCTGAAATTGCCTTATGAATATACGAAGCAGGGCGATATACGGCAGATAAAGATTGTCGATGAATTCTGGCCGTATGTGAAATCGGTTCTTGCTTCCCCTGCGCAGTACCTTTTTAATCGTGGAGAGCAGGAAGGATATGCTCCATTGGGATATGCGGACAGATCGGCGAACGGGAAAATCGTCTTTTCGCTTCGTTCGGCATGGAAGGCGGCATGCGAATCAGTCCCTATCTCCGGATACAATCTGCATAAATGCCGGCAGCAGGCGGTCATGCATCTATGTGCTCAGGGCTGGTCAGAGGACGATATCCGCGTCTATGGCGGATGGGCCCCAAAAGGAAGCGCGCGGGATGCTTTCTATCATTACTACAACCGAGAAATGGCGCTCTGGATTCGGCAGGGACAACATAATATCGACCTGTCATGGCATGAGAAATACGCAGAAGAATTCCAGAAAGTGGCATGACCTGTACGCCTATCCTGTCCGCGTACCTGTACGCATCAATCAGTTTGAGGTTGGAACGTCTCCGCTTGCTCCATCAAACACCATTCGCCTTTTTCGCCAAATTCGAATAATGCAATGAAAGCAGGCCAAAGATTCGGCGGTATGGTGAAGCAAGCCTTCGATCCGCGATTGTGATCATTGTCGCCGCAATGCACCTCCACGGCATCCGCGTAAAGCGAATTGTAATGCGTGCTATTCGGATTCCCGTTCGGGACAGACGTTGGCACTTTTCCGCCATCATTCAGCAGCAAGCATTTTCCATGCTTCAGGCTGTCGATGCACTGCCATGACCCACTCGTGCCGGCACGTATTTGTGCATAGCAGTTCGTCCAATGCATGCCGTCCGCCGGCCGCTGTCCATTCGGGTTCGTTCCAGCCGGGCCGTGCCAAAGCGGGAACCGGAATCATCGGAGGCAAACAGCGCGGCCTTGTCCGGATATCCCGGCAATAACAAACGAGCCTAGACGTCAGGCATCACCTTCCCAAAGGTAAATTACGCTCTATCAATACTACTGATACAGTTCTTGACCAGCGAATCACCAATTGAAGACTTCTTTTCTTATTTCTAGCTTTTTGTTTGTAAACCGACCAGTTAGAAATGTCAATAATTTGATTATAAATTATTGATAGAAGGGTTTACAAATGATAATAGAAAAAATAGCATTAAAAGGATTTATTAGTTATATCGATGAAGAAGTTGATTTTAGAAAAAGTCACACAGTATTAGTGTCAGGTAATAATGGCGAAGGTAAAAGCGCATTATTAGATGCAATACCATTTTGCTTCTGGGGAATAGGCAGGGGCAAAACATTGTCGGATTATATAAACGACAGCTGTGATACGTTATGGATTCAAATTATATTTTTGATGGATGGAATACGGTATAAAAAAGTCAGACAACACGGTAAGTCAGGTAATATAAATGAATTGTATGTAGATAAAAATAGCGCTGAAAGATTAGAAGAATCTAGCTGGCGATTAATATCTGACGATACACAAAGAAAGACTGATGAATTATTATCGAACATTTTAGGGCTCAATTATAACATATTTTCAAATAGTGTATTTTTCGGACAAAAAGAAGAGTCATCATTTATAGAAGGCGAAGCTTCTGATAGAAAAGAATTATTATGTAACTTATTGGGTAGTCAAATATTTGAACAGGCTGAAGAAGTCACAAAGAATTTTGTAAGAGATGCTGATAATAAAATACAGTCGAAGTTAATTGTTTTAAATGAAAAAATACAATTATCACAACAATATCAAGTCACAAAATCAAGTGTAGATAATACGTTAAAAAAGATCGCCGATTGTAAGAGCAATGTCAAAAAATTGCAGGAGCAGTTAATAGTTTGTCAAAATAAAAAAGAAAAAACGACTGCTGATTTGTCAAAGCAAGAACATAATAAAAAGCAATTAATAGACATAAATGTGCAGATAAACGATTTTAAAAGGCAATTTGATCAACTTAAAAAAGACCTTGATGAAAAGAATGAAAATTTAGAATCAACAATTGATGAAGGCATTGAAGCTGTTGAAAGTTTACAGAAAACTATTGATCAAGAATCAGATTTTCAAGATCAAAAGCTTAAACATGAAGAAACATTGAAATCGATTACAATTGAGAAAGCAAAATTACCAGTCATAAAAGAAAAATTGAATTCATTTAGACACGATAAAGAAAAATTAATTCAGCGACAAACTGAAATCGATACGAACATTAAAGTTTTTTCTGAGAGGAAGATGAAAATTAATAAAGCCGGTGCTATATGTCCTATTACAGAAGAAGCGTGCGACAAATTATCGACATCAAATAAAAAGAAATTAATTGAAGACATTGATAAAGACATTTCGAAATACGATTCGCAGTTTGAGCAAATCAGTAAAGATTTAATACTTACCAAAGAAAACATTATTAAATGTGATGGCGAGCTTGATGCTATTAATAAAAGGACGGAAAAAGAAGCATTAATAACGTCAAAACTTACCACTGTAAATAACAATTTAGATCAAGTAAAAATCGCAAAAGATAATTTGCCGAAAATTAAAATAAAATATCGTACTAAAGTTGATGAACTCACTATATCAAAAGAAAATTTAGAAAAAAGGATCACTGAATTGTCTGATAGTATTATTAAATTAGAGTCAAAAAAACTTGTCATTGAACAAACTATTACTGTAGATTATGCGACTGAATTAGTGACAGTCGACCGTCAAATTAAAGCCATTAAAAAAGATACTGAAGAAATTATTGAAATGAAAAGCGAGTTGTCTGTTGAACTCGGATCATTGAAATCTAAATTAGAACAAGTCGTTACGGCTATAGAAGATGCAAAAACTATTCAAGCAGAAGTAGATGTACTTAGAGATGATTTGCGAGTTTATACTGAATTAAGTTTTTCGTTTGGTAAAAATGGTATACAAAAAGACATTATAAATGATAATGTACCGTTGTTAGAAAATAAGACGAATGAGTTACTGTCTAAGTTCGCAGAAAATAGTCAGTTGCAAGTTAAGTTTGATTTAGATCCTGTGACTAAATCGGGAAAATTAAAAAAGCAAGGCGGGTTAGATATCGTCATTTTTCAAAAAGGCCATCAACCGCGATTATTGAATATGTACAGTGGCGGTGAAACTGTAAGAATAGTCTTTGCAATATTATTAGCACTGTCATATTTACTAACAAAACGAGCAGGAAAACGCAGTCAGACACTAATTATAGATGAACGAATCGCAGCTCTTGATCAAGATGGAATAAACCAATTCATCGAGATTGTAAAATATATCAGTAATGAGTATAAAAAGATAATTATAGTGTCACACATTTCAGAACTTAAAGAATCATTTACTAACGTGATAAATGTTAGCAAGCATGTAACAGACGGCAGCAAAGTGGAATATATTGGATCATGATTGATTTTTTAAAATTGATGGATCCTTCGATTTTGCGGGTAGAAAAATCTGATCAGTATTTTGAAGATTCTGATTGGATTCAAGAACCAAAAATTAATGGTCGTAGGATACAGTGCTTAATAGATAATGATATTTCATTTGCAGGTCGATATGGTAGAGAGGGCCACGAAGACATTAGTCAGTTCAGGTGGAAATTTTCAAGAGTATACGATGATTTTCAAAAAATGAAATTACCAAAGGGAACGCTGTTTGATGGTGAGATTTATTTGCCAGGTAGACCGGTTGCTAATACTTTACAAATAATAAATTCTGATGCTGATGACGCTATAACGTTGCAAGAGCAATATGGTTTTTTAGTGTATGTGATTTTTGATATTATGGCTTTTGATAACAAACTGTTAACTGATAAAACGCTGTATTGTAGACGGGAAAAATTGCAGTCTATAATTACTAATACTTGCAATATTGAATTGATTAGTCGGTTAATTAAAAGAGTTGAAAAGCAGGCTTTTTGGAATGATTTATTGCAATCAGATCGTGAAGAAAAAGGCGTCGTTTTTAAGTTTGTTGAATCTGAATATGAATGTACACGGTCAAAGTGGTGGAAAAAGTTAAAAAGTTTTGAATCATTTGATGGCGTTATAATGGGTTTTAAGTTAGATCAAAAGTATCCTGAAGACTTTGTATCTTCGATACAAGTAAGCCAATATAGATTTAATAAATTGACGCCCGTAGCAAGCGTTAGTGGTTTAACAAAAGATCAAGCATCAGATTTTAGATCGAAAATGGATTATTATAGAGGTAAAGTGATTCAGTTTAGATCAGAGTCGAAGACATCAAATAGTTATAAAAATCCGAGATTTGAATGTTTAAGATTAGACAAGCAACCTCAATCTTGTATATGGGAGAACTAAAATGTTTGAAAAACAAGGCACGCCCCAACCAATGTCTGTAGTGAGTGAATGTTGTGTTTGTGGCCGGCCAGCGTCAGTTAAAAGTGATGGTAAACTGTATTGTTCAGAATGTTCACCTGACATTTTGAATTTAAATGATACGCAGATACATAATAATATAGATGAAATTAGTTCATGAATGAATCATTTTTTAGCGAATTACCAAGAGATTTAATCAACGATCCTCAGACATCATCTGATACAATATTTGAAGCGTTCAATGACATGAAGATTGACGCTTTAACTGCAAAAAACCGCAATAATTACATTAAATCAACTTTTAGAGTAGTAGGTTTTCGCAAAGAAATTGCAATTGATAACTCAGTGCTTTCAACATTTTTCTCTGCTGATGAAAATGTAACATTGCACTCTTCAAGCAATTATAATGACGATGAAGAAGAAAAGTTATCAGAAATTAGGTTTATAATACATAATTTATTGCCTGATTTTGAACGTGACATTATGACGTTAATATTTGATCATAATAAGATACAAGAAGATATTGGTGTCATATTGGGTCTGTCACAAGAAATGGTTAATTACTATAAGAAAAGAGCCATACACAGGATATTACATTTTTATAATAATAGGAAAATCGATGTTAACGACATGAGGAACTGTCTTGCACAGCGCATGTCAAAGAGACAATTAGAAGCCATGATGTTATATTTTTTGAAACACAATCAGCGAATCGTGTCTAAAGAATTGGGAATATCACAGTCTGCTGTTTCTGCTAGATTAAAGCAAGGTTTGAAAAAATTAAGGAAAATTAAAACTGATGATCGAGCGGCAAAATATTATGTTGTATTTGATAACTTGACAAAACAAAAATCGTTATATAGTTCACAGACAAGAATGAAAGTCGTGACACACGTTAATAATTATGCTCAATTTAACGACGACAATCAAAGAATAGATGCGCCTGTAATAAAACCTGTGCAGAAGATTGCAATAAAAAGGTTAAAAATTAAGAGATTAAAAATTTCGACTTCAAAATCTAAAAAGATTACATTTAACCGCTTAAAACTTAAAAAACTCCGATTATTCTTCAAGCGATAAATTTCTATTGAGTGTGATTATTTTTTTATAGTGTAGTTAATAGTATAAGTTATGAGAACTATTCTTTTAAGAAAACTATAGGAGGACTTATGGCAGTTTTAGAACTTAAAAAAGACGGTCAAGTTGTAGATGCTATTGTTAATGCAGTCGTTGCAGGTTATAAAGATGACTTAATTATTGAAGAACTTGCAAATGCTGTTGAAAGTGAAACTATATTAAAAGATCAATTTGAAGCTGCTACTGAAGCTCTTAAACTTTATTCAGTAAGATTTACTAATTCTATTCAAAACGTCGTTAATTCAATGTCGCAATTTGAATTTAATGACAAAAAGACTATTCTTAAAAATAGACCAATGAATTTGGCTCAACAAGTTATGCAAGACGTTGATGGTTTTAAAAATGCTTCTAAAGAATTTTATAATGATGACAATGAAGAACTTAATGATAAAGAAAGTAAAGAAGCAGACATTAAAAAACCACAACTTCTTCAACCAGAAGTTATTAGGCAAAAACCAAAGGTCGAGAAAAAACCTGAAGATAAGAAAGATGTAATATAATGAGTGTGCTTGATAGAATTGCTGAAGATAACATTGATTTGATAGAAGGTGAAGAATTTGAAGAAGACGGTAGTGATGCTAGATTATTAATGTCTAAAACGATATCAGAGCCTGTTACTCGAAAAACAGCGTCGTGTGTATTTGAAAGAGTGCAACAGATAGCAGAAGATATGCATCAAGATGCAAAAACAGGCGATTTTTGGAAAATTAAAAAAGGTCACTTAATCAGAACAGTTGCTAATTTTATAAAGGAGTAAATTATGTTGTCAAGTCGTGAAGGACAATCAGATTTTTTAGATAAGATAGTAGAAGTATTTGCGCAAGATGAAGCGATGGTAAAAACTGCAAGTGACAAAAATGCGACACTTGATGCGTCTAATCATCCTGCGGCAAAAACTGATCCTGATGAGCATATAAAAGAATTGGCAGCTAAATCAGCCGGCGCTGATTCAAATCATCCGGCAGCGAAAAGCGCAGCGACGAAAGAAATAACTAAAGAAGCGACCATGGAAAAAATTACATTACACCAAGTAAGAATTGCACGAAGAGAAGGTCGTTTTATTAAAATTGCAGGGCGGCAAGATCTTTATCAAGATATAAATACAAAAGATTTTTGGAAGATTTCAGACGATAAACATTACGCAGTTAGAACATTTACAGAAGACAATAACGTAGCAGCAGAGAAATAAAAGGACTTAAAATTATGAAAAAAGTACCAATGTTCGATGACCAGCATCAGCCTATGTCGTCATGGCTTGAAAAATTAGCTAATGACGAAGCATCTAATTTTACTGGCGAAGATTTAAAAGATGATGCAATTCCTGTAAAACAAGCAGCGACTTATACAGGAATATCATCGACTTGGAACAAGAAGTCTGCTGTCGATTCTACACCCGTACCAATATTAGATGATTCAAGCAGGCACATAGACAATAAGCCCATAGCACTTACTTCTGTTGATGTTATTGAAAAAAGTGCTAGAAAGTTAATGATGAGTGGATTGAGTCTTGAAAAGACTGCATCTATTTTAAAGAAAAAATATGATAAAAATGAACTTAAAGCATTTGATTTATCAAAATTAGAATTAGAATATGGTAGACTAGGTCACATTTATGTCGACGCATCATTAGTTGATAACTGTAACGATTTATCAGAATTGTTAAAAAATGCAAGCAATTTGTCAAGCATTGCAATAAGAGATGTTAAGAAGACTGCAAAGTGTGATGATTGTAATTTTAATAAAAGTTGTCACTGTGTCAAGTTAGGTCTTAACATTACCGATAATTCAATAATTAAATCAGCACAAGAGGCTAAATTTGTTCTTAACAAGTTTGCATCATTAAAATATATCAATTCTTATTTTATTAAATCATCTGATATTACAAAGTATTATAGTCGTTTAGCTTCAGATAATCCAGATAAAGTCGTTAGCGAGTTTTTAATTGATGTCAATAACAAGCGGACCGCAGAAGATCAAATAATTAATAGAGGGGCAGCAAAAATTAATGATAGAGTAGCAGCGAAAATTATTGTAGGTGATATTAAAAATAAAAATGTGTCTATTAAGTTTGGAAGAGATGACGTCGAAATGTCTAATTCGTTCAAACAGTCGCTATTAAATAATCGATCAATTAGAACTGCAAAATCTGAATTATCAAAGAAATATAGTAGTGATCGTATTGACGCATTTCTAAAAGAGGCTAGAGACGATTTGAAACGTTATATTAATTTTTTAAATACTAAATCATTAACGTCTAATTCTAGAGATGCAACATCTAACGAATTAATAGCACGAAAAATTGAAAATACATTATCTAAAACCGCAGTCGACAACGCTATTAAAATTGCATATTCATTAAAAACGTTAAGACAGTCAAATGACTTAATTAAATCAACAGTGGCAAAAACTTTCGGTAATGAAGTTGCAAATCATGTTATTAGTAAGTTAGCTGTTGACAAAGAAGCCCAAATGCTCGGTCTGACATATATTGATTCAAATTTATATTCGCATGCCAGTGAATTACAAAGTATTGCACCGATTATTATGCGACGAGCAAATAATATGATTTTACAGATTAAAGAAGGTCCGTTATGTAAGTTGGCCAATAATCCTAATGGAATTTGTCCTATTACAGGTTTGAAAATTGTTAAAAATGCGTCTATTGAGTCGAGACGACAAGCAACTAGGGTAATTGAACATGCGAAGAATATTAAGTTGACGAATAGTTTTGAAATCGATCGTGTTGCAGCTAAATTGAAAGACGACAACAATTCAGATACAATTAGGTTGTTTTTAACTGCTGCAACTAAAAGATCTAAACAGATTAGTTCGGGATTAGTTAAACAAATAACTGATGTAGCATTAAAGTACGCAAAAGATATTAGTTTTGTAAGACGAGTAGCATCTGCATCATGGTTGTCTGTGAATTCGTTAGTTAATATTCTTGAAAAACACGTAGCAAATAAAACAGCTTTTATTGACGACATTAAGAAAGTTGTTAATAAGTCAGCGAATGACGCTAATGTTTATCTGAATCCTATAAATCAATATAACGTTGATGTTTTTTCACCTGATAAGGATAATGTTTCAGATGTCGTACTTGGAAAAACAATCTGAATACTTAAATCAAAGAAAAAGATTATTATACAATAACGGCGGCATTGTGCAGCTGGGTGATGTCGTTGAATGTTGTGGGAAAAAAGGTAAAGTTGTTAATTTCGATAGAACGTCAGTCAATATATTATTTAACGATGGTTCTAAAAAAGATTTTTCGCAAATGGAAAATGTTAAATTAATTAGAAAGAATGCATCTGACGAGCAAATTATTGAATATATTAAAAATAAAATGATGTAATAAATTAATTAGTAGTCATATATGAGAAAAATAACAGCTATTCCGTCTAAGAAAATAATGTTTAAAAACGTACCTATAGCTGGGTTATTTTTTTACAAACGCACATTATATAAGAAAATTAGCGTTAGAGAAGCTAGTTGCTATACTGAGCAAGAACAAATATTTTTTGAATCAGACAAAATTGTTAGATTTATTGCCAAACAACATGAAAACATAGCAATTGAATTATTTGAAAATAAAAAACATAAAGATGACGAAGAAACTAATTATTTTGCTGTAAATGATATAGTCGAAATTGTTAGTAATTCAATATTGGGTAAAGTCGTATCAGTAAATAAAAATAGTTGCATGGTTCAATATAAAGATGGTGCAGTTTGTTTTAAAGAATTTCAGATTAGTGAGCTTAAAAAAGTTAGTAAAGTTAGTAAACAAATTGAAATAAATTTACAATAATTAAAAGAGGACTAACTAAATGAATATTACTGACGTGCAAATTATTTTCCCATATAAAAATGATATTCGAAATAAATTAAAATGTTTTGTAAATATAATTTTTGACGAAGTATTTATAGTGCGGAATTTACGTATAATCGAAGGGTCGAATGGATTTTTTGTAGTTATGCCAAACCATAAGAAAAAAGACGGTAGTTTTCAAGATATAGCTCATCCATTAACGAATATATTTCGACAACAGATTGATGATAAAGTGCTTGAAGCTTACGAAAACGCTTTAAAACGAAGAAGTGACAAGATTAATAGTGACAAGATTAATTCAACATCGTAAGGAGGGACAAATGAAGACGCCTTGCATATCATTTGTTTGTCCTTCGTGTAATTCATCGTTTGAAGTTTTTCTTAAAAAACAACCTCATTTAATAACATTTGATTGCCCTACCTGTAAAACTTCTTTATCATTTTATGATGGTCAAGCTATTATTGACGATGATTTACGTCAAAAATTAAAATATGTAAAAACACAGTCTGATCTTGATTCTATAATTAATAATTATAGTAAACAGAAAAGTAAACAGGTTTCTCTGATTACGAGCGATGATATCACTAATTTAAAAATAGACTTAGCCTTATGCAATTCATTTGACGACGTAATGAAATTATTATGCAAAACATAATTAAAAACAAAAAATTGTTTGAAGAGCAAATTGTAAAACAATTAATGATTACAATTGTTAGTAAAGCTATTAAACAGAAAATTAAAATAGATAATGTTGCAAAATTTGTCGAAGATACATTTTCGACATTGATGCAGGACATAACGAATGAACAGTAGATTTAATAGATTAGTCGAGCAGCAAATCGATCTTTTTATTTCTATATGTCAGAAATATATCGATCAACAAGGTCTTAAAGATAAAGTATGGATAACTAAAGATGAAGAATCTTCTGTCATTGGCATTGGAGACCCCGATAAGCTTGTTCATAATAGAGATTATGGATTTACATTTTATTACGAAATGATTATAGGCAGAGATTTGCAAGAAGTCGTCGATGAATTTAAATTTAAACTTAGTCATTTTATAAAGCTCGCTAATACAACTGATAAATTTAAAGCATTTAGAAATGACAAAAAAATTAATAAAGAAAATTGAAAATTTAACGTTAACTGCAACAGAAATTGAAGAAATAATTGATTCAGTTAATGTTACAGATGAAATTGTTGATTTTATTTCTACAAAATATAATGATAAAATTGAGCATGATGAGTCTTTTTGTCATATAAGAGATATTATAAAACTAGTTGATTTATCAAAGTACGACGAAAAAGATATTGGTCTTTCAGAAGCTGCTAAACGCAGCTTTTGTAGTTTAATGACTGTCGGTAAATTATCTCGATTAGAAATTATTTATTTTATTAAAAATAATATCGCCACTGATGACGACGTTTGCAATTCGCTAAATGTATTTCCATCTAAAGATTTAATTGAAATAGTGCTACGTTGGCGACCTTATTTGTTTGAAACATTGCTTTGTAGATATTGTGTTCAATATGGTATAACAACACATGTAATTGAAAACATGAAACAACGAGCGTTAAAATTAGAAAAATTTAAATTCTTATCACAATAAAGTAAATAATAAATTATGAATATAGGCGACCGACAACAATTTGAAAACGATTTGAATTTAGATCAAGACACAGATAGTGAATTCGAGCCGGCAGAAGTAAATTCTGATGACGCTGATGTCAAAGAATCTGAGTTGCAAGAAGTTGAAGTAATTAATAATCAATCTGAAAAAGAAGACGATGATAATTCTGTTGAAATATCAGATGAATTAGACAAAAAAACTGAAAATGAAATTATTAATGAATATTTAAAATCTAATTCACACTGTATACTATGCACAACGCCAATTTGGGCATTAAAACTTAATAAAGCTTATTTAGATGGTGATTCATATAGTTCAATGATTGAAAAGTTTTCGATTAAGTTTGAAGAAAGAACTGGTAGAAAGTTAAATAAGTCTTTATTACATAGACACTTTAGGTTACATTTTGATGCAAGAGCGGCAGCGATAGCAGAATATAATAAACGACGGTTAATGAACAGTAGTAATAGTAGTGGCGATCAACAAGTTTCAATCGCGCAAAGAGACATTTTTAAACTCGTAGCAAAGAAATATCTTGATGAATTGGAAGTGTTTGATACTACTGCAAAAGAAATGATTACTAAATATCAAGAATTAGAAGTTTTAATTGAAGAAAAACGGGCTGCTGGTAAAACGTTTGGCATTGACGAATTGATACTTAAACAAGCTCAAATTTTAAATGCATTAAACAAGCAGGCGATATCGAAATTCAAAGCATTGTCGAAAGTTGATTTAGAAAGTAAACAAGGACAATTTCTAACGCAATTGAGCTTTATCGGCAACAAAGCACTTACAGGGTTATCACAAGTTGATGATAAAAAATTATTATCAGCTAAACAAATCGAGGAAATTTATTTAAGCGTCGTTATCCGCCAGATGCTGGCAAGAATGGAGGAACCATTAAAAGTATTAGTCCCATGCATTTCTATTGATCAGAAGGCGTTATTTTACCGCGAACTTAAAAAATCAATAGAAGGCATCCAAGATGGTATAAACGTTGATTTTGACAGACAGATTAAAACATCGTCACAAAAGCTTTTAACTGACAAGCAAGATTCACAACATTAAACTACTGGAGGATTTTTATGACAAATTTGACTGAAAAAATCACTGCGCTTAAAGATGCAGTCGCAGAATTTGATGCTCAGTATACTAAGTACACGGTAGAGAATGTCAATTCTGCCGGATCAAGAGCTCGTAAGTCATTAATGATTGCTAAGAAATCTATCAATCAAATTCGGAAAGCTATTCTTATTGATCAAAAAGCCGTAAAAGCTGAGCGCAAGGCTGCAAAAGCTGCTACAAAGGATGCTGCGTCAGCTGATGGAGTGCTTAAGAATGGCAAAATAGGAAAAAAAGGTAAAGCTGTTGCAACGACCGAAACGCCCAAATAATCAATCGAAAGAAGGTGTCATGATTGGCACCTTCTTTTCAAGGAGATGATTCAAATGCTTATTAAAAAAAATGAAAAAAATCAAGGGTCGTTAATAGTAACAACTGATGATAAAGTTGGTCGAGCTGATGCTAGATTAGTTTCGTTATTAATTCGAATCACTCGTGAATTAAAAGGCAAAATAGAAGAATCATTATATCATTGTGAAGATAGCTATAAGAAGCAAGATAAAGAAGTTTTGACTTTTAATTGGGCAGATAAAGATAAAGTAATAAAAGTCGTCAGGTTGAATTCATTTGATGTTAAGGTCCAAGAATGAGCTTATCAACAGAAGAAATTAGAACTGAAATAAGCCAATGGATGGGACAATTATTTGATAATAATAAAGTGCCTGAAGATGTCAGAGCTCATGTTGAAGATTTAACTAAAAAAATATTATCGACACAATTAAAAGGGCAAAACATAACAAAAGATAAGTTACAACAACTTTTTAAAAACGTAGAAAATGCTTTTAATAAAGGATGTAATCATGAATGAAAAAAAAGAAGAGCCGGCTGAAGAAATAGCTGCGGTTAATGTTTCACCAGATCAATATCTTTCAGTTCAACTGGCGCAAATTGATGATAAAATTGCTGAATTAGAATTGACGAAAGCACAAGCTGATTTAAAGATCGCTCAATTGAAAAAAGAAAAAACGCAAGCTATAATTGATTTCCAATTTAGTCAATTAAATGCGTTGAAAAATAAATCGCCTCAGCCGACATTACAAAATGAGAAAAAAATGTAGGCTAAACATGTCGCAAGATTTCGAAGATGAATTGCAATTTGAACAATTTGATTTAAATGAAGAAGATTTTTTGTCTGACGACGATGAAATGGATGAAGATATTGCTGAAATTATTAAATCCGCCATATGTAAAGATGGTTTAGATCCTGCAGAATTTACAGATGATGATGTAGAAGAAGATAATTCGCAAGAAAGTTATGACGATCTATAATCCTCCATTTTAATCTCTTTATTTTCGCAGTAATTTAGTAGTTAATAACATAATTTGGAGGAATTATATGTTCAAACACGCTACTCAAATTTGTAAAGAATTTTATGCTATAATTAAATTAGCTGCATGGTGGTCTGGCAAAACTTTTCGTCATCCAGTCACCGGGAATAGAGTAAAATTTAAATCATTACCTAAAGCTGAACAGGCGCGTCTTAATGCTCTACATAAGCAAAAATCTCAAAAAAGAATTGATAGACAAAATGCGCGTCTGCAACGACAGAAAGAGCGCGAAGAACGGCGCAAGAAGAAAAAAGAAGAAAGAGCTAGTAGACGCAAAGAAAAAGAAGAACGATTAAAGAATATTACGCCTCAAACGCACCCGAATTTCTTCACCGACGATGGTAAACGTCTAGATACTAGACATGGCTTAAGACCTGGTTGGAAAGTCGAAAAAAATCCAGACTGGGATCCTAAGACTGACAACGCGTATTATGCAAAAGAATTTAATCCCAAAACTGGTCGGCCAGTACATTACTATACTGAAGCTTATATGCGTAAGCATAATAAAATCAAATTTGCGAACGTAAAACGTTTTGGTGAATTATTACCGAGAATTCGTGAAAATTATACTGCTGCATTAGTAAGTGAAGATCCTCGTGATAAAGTGTATTCGACAGCTATAGCATTAGTTGATCAGGCCGCAATGCGCATAGGTAATAAGGGCAGCGAAGAAGATGACGTTAGAGGACTGCACAATTTGCAGGTTAGGCATATGAAAATAACGCCGCCAGGTCATGTAGAACTAAAATATATAGGAAAAGCAAAACAATCGCAAGAGCATAAATTTGATGTCGGTCCAAATGTAGCTAAAAATCTCCAAAATCTTATACAGGGCAAAGGCGACGATGATCCTATATTTACGTGGACAAAAAAAGGAAAAGTAATTAGAATTGCTCCGAGATTAACTAATAGATATTTAAGAAGAAAATTAGGGTCAAACGTTACAATTCATAAATTTAGACATCATCATGGGACTGAAAAAGCTAAAGAATTTTTAGATGAAATAAATATAGATAAAATAAGTCTTAGCGATGTAAGATTGGCAATTAGCGACGCGACAAATAGGGTCGCAGAATATTTAGGTAACACTTCGAAAGTCGCTCGAGCACACTATATTGATCCGACAATTTTCCAAGACTTTCTTAAGAAAGCAAATGTTAAAAAGAGTTTAAAAGAAGTTTTAAAAGGAAAGGCGTCATCTAATATGATTGAAAAAATAGCAAAATCACCATTTACGTTTAAAGTCGACGAAACATTAAAAGGTTTAACACTACAAGAACAAAAATTTCAAGATGATATTGAAGCAATGAAGCTTGAAGATTTACAGCCTTATGAAAACATTGATTTTGAACACACAGATCCTAAAAACTTAAAATTATGAAATGAATCAGCATATATATAATCATGACTGATAAACAGCAGTTAAAAGAACTCATTGAACAAATCATTAATACTAATGATAGTTCTGTGACAATTGACTGGCTGTCATATTGTATATTTAGATCTGTTGATTTTGAAGTTTTAGAAGAAAGTATTGTAGAAACTAATAAATCTATTAGAGCTGGCATTCCAGCTGTTGGTACAATAAAATTAATTGACAATGATTTTTATCAATGTCAAAGTGATTCATGGAAAGATGAATATCGATTACTATGTAGATCAGATTTCACAATTTGTGTTCTTATAATAAATGATGTGAAATATTTAGACGAACGAAATGTGACGATCACTACTAAAAAGATATTCATCAAGTTCAACGACCCTGAATCTGTACCAAATTCTACAATTTCTACTTCTTATTCTTCTATCCATAACTAAATTTTCAATTATTTTTTGACTTGAAAGACAATATTATGCAAAATGCAAATGATTTGCAGAAACAAGCAATTATAGATATTATTAATTTATTAAAAAAATCATTCGATATAAAAGATAATGACGAGACAGTAATTAGTCAGAATTTAAGTACTAAACAACATGAAACTGAACAAAAAATTAGAGATTTACAACAAAAAGAAAATGAATTCAGAAAGTCAACGGCATTAGAAATACAACAAATTCGACAACATCGTAATGAAATTCGAAAACAACAATTAGATATTAGAAATCAATTTAACGATCTTAATCAAAAAATTAATGCATTACAATCTCAAGAACAGTCAAATACACGACAATTAGAAGAAATAAAAAAGAAAAACCAACTATTAATTGAAAAAGAACAATCGCTTAACGAACAACTACAACGTATGGCTGAAATGTCAAAAGAAGATATTATAAAATTATTATGTTCAAAATTTGAAGATGAAGCAAGATTACGTGCAAATAAAATACTTAAAGATATTGTTAATGAAGCATCGCTAAATGCGCAAAATGAAGCAAAAAATATTTTAGCTTTTGCAGTACAAAAAGAATCGATCAATATCGTGACTAATTTTGCAACCTGCGTAATTGATTTACCAAATGAATCATTAAAAGGTAAAATCATAGGTCGTGAAGGTCGAAATATTAGAGCATTTGAAGAATTGACAGGCGTCTCTGTGTTAGTAGACGATACACCAGAGGCAATTGTAATATCTTGCTACGAACCAATGAGACGAGAGATTGCCAGAATAGCTATGACAAAATTAATTGCAGACGGTCGTATTCATCCTCAACGAATTGAAGAAGTCGTTCAATTAGCGACTAAAGAAATCACAGACGACATTGATAATACTGCACGAGATGTACTTTCAAAATTTCAAGTCATAAATGTACATAACGAAATTGCAACATTATTAGGCAAGCTTAAATACAGAACAAGCTATTCTCAAAATGTGCTCGAACACAGTTGTGAAGTTGCAGCGATTGCAGGCGATATAGCGGCAGAATTAAAATTTGATAAAGTATTAGCATTTCGAGCGGGATTATTACACGATATTGGTAAAGCTCTAGATCGTTTAGTGTCAGGTTCTCACGCTGAAATTGGCGCTAATTTTGCCAGGAAATGTAACGAATCAGAATTAATTTGTAAAATAATAGCTGAACATCATGACGACGAACCGACCACTATTTATACATGGATCATTAAAACTGCAGACATGTTATCTTCAGCGAGACCAGGCGTTAGACAAGATTCATTTGATAACTACGTGAAAAGATTAACTGATCTTGAAAAAATCGCGTCTACAATTGACGGTGTGAAATCAGCGTTTGCGATGTCGGCAGGCAGAGAATTACGAGTAGCAGTTGAATCTGAAAAAATATCAGACGTTGATGTTAATACGATAGCTGAAGATATTAAAAGCCAAATCGAACATAATATCAATTATCCTGGTCAAATTAAAGTAACAGTTATCCGAGAAACGAGGTGCATTAAAATGGCTTCTTAACGATCTGCAAACTTTAAAAGGAGGTAGATTTTGAAAGTCCGCGCATCAACTGTCGTCATAATTTGTATCATTATATTAATTATGCTTGCTTTTACTGTCTTGCTAATGACGCTTAAAGATGATTTTGATAATCTTAAATTTATCCAATTAAAACAACAAGAAGAACATCAACGTACTAATCAATTTTTATTATCTACAATAGATTGGTCAACAAAACGACAAAAGTTAATTTTATTTTTACGAGATTTAATCTTAGAAGAACGGTCAAAAACAAAAAAAATACCGCCAATAGCAATTAGCGAAGCCTATTTAATCGCTGAAACAAACGTGCTAGAATCTGAAAAATATTCGTGTTTCGATCCAATTTTATTTACAGCCATGCAACGACGTGAGTCAATGTTCGACAAAAAAGCTATAAGTCCTGAAGGCGCTCTTGGCATAAATCAGTTAATGCCAAGCACTGGACGGTTACTTTGCGCTTCTTTTGGACAAGAATATAGCGATTCTATATTGTTTGATATCAAAATTAGTACAAAATTTGCTGCAAAATTATTTGACGTCTTATATGCTACACATCATAAGACTGATTTAGTATTAGCAGATTATAATGGTGGACCGTTTGTGGCTGCATATTATAAGTCGAAAAGCGGTTCATTACCGCAAGAGACAGCAGATTATGTACCATGCGTAATGAAAACTTATGAATTATATAATGCAAAATTTGCATTATATAAGGTAGATTCAACGTTATTAGAATTTGACAAGAGCGCTAAGTCAGAAATTGAATCTACTTTGAAAATGAATATGATTAAAAAAATTAAAAGGAGATGATATGAAAAAGTTTGATGATGGCGATATTATATCTGCAATTGTTCTAGTCAAGTCTATTAAAAAGAATAAAACAAAGTTAGGCGCAGATTATCTAAAGCTTGAAATTAACGATGGTACTGAAGATATTACTGCTTACGTTTGGGACATTTCGATTTATGATTTTAAAGAAGGAGAAATGATTAAAGTTAAAGGTGATTATGAAACTTTTAATAATAGACCTAAAATTAACGTTCGAAGTGCGTATAAAACAACTGAAGTAATTAAACTACCGTCATTAAAGACAGACGAATTTGATGATTTAGTAAAAAGATTTGATAAACTTTATAAATTAGTTACTGATGAGCATTTCAAACTTATGCTTGATTCAATTTTTGACGCAATTTTACAAAAGTTTCTAAAAGCGCCTGCAGCTAAATCAAATCATCAAGCATATTTAGGTGGTTTATTAGAACACACAGTTAAAGTGACAGAGCTTTGTTATGATATATATCAAAAAAATTCTCACAATATTAACCTCGATCTTCTAATAACAGGCGCCATTCTTCATGACATTGGTAAAATAAAAGAATATGAGTATACTATAAACATTGATCGGTCGACAACTGGTAAGCTCATTGGTCATACGTCGTTAGGATTAATGATTTTATGTCGATTAATGCCAAATGACATACCCTCTAAAAAATCTACAGAATTAATTCATCTAATCTTATCACATCACGGAAAACGCGACTGGGGCGCGCCAGTAGAACCATTAATGAAAGAAGCTGTAATATTGCATCACTGCGACATGATAGATTGTTATGCTGCACGGTTTGATGAGGTAAAAGATAAAAATGACGTGGCAGAATGGTCAGAATTTGATAATACATATAATAGATCATGGTATTTAATGAGTCTTCGATCAAATAGCTGACTATTATATATATGCTTAAATATTGCGAAGAAAATGATATTAGTTTTAAAGATTTTGCAGTATTGCTACGACTTAATAGCAATGACGTTATCAAAGATTTTAGATTAATGTTACTAAATTTCGCTAATAAACATGAATATGTAAAGTTTTTGTATTTGCAAAAAGGTCAAAAACCGATAAAATATTCAGCTTTATTTTGCGATTTAGCTTATTTAAAATCAGATGATTCTAAACATAATTATTACATTTTTTTTAAAAATTTAAAAAGCAAAACGTCATTTTTCAAAACTAATATATTATCATTTAAGAACATTAGATTTTTTCAATCAACATTTTGTTATTTTAATTATATAAGAACGCATAAAACATTAGCAGCATTTTTTGCAAATCATTTTTGCAACGAAAAAAATGAAGAAAAAAATGAATTAACGAAGTTTAGTTTTTTAATATAATGGTGGAAGAAACCGTTAAGGACAGACAGCGGTGTCAGAAACTGTCTTATTATAAACGATAATGGGTAACTGACCAAGTAGTAGTAAAGCTTATATCTTTATGAAACACTTGATTCTTCCACCACTTTTATTATTAATGATTTCATGTGGTAGACAATGTGTATATGTAGAATGCTCAATGAATATTAATTCTTCGCTTTATAACATCATAAGCGAAGATACAGTAATTGTCGATCATATGAAAGTTAAAAAAATTATTTACAAGGAGAAAAAATGAATATTGATGTAGCGTCACAAACAAAAACTATTATAGCTGATTTATTAGGTATTTCAATTGATAAAATTCAACCATCTGCTAAATTAGTCAATGATCTTGGTGCTGATTCTTTAGATATGGTTGAATTAGTTATGAAACTCGAAGATCAATTTGAAATATGCATTGATGATAGTGATGCTGAAAAAAATTCTACTGTGCAAGAAATTATCGATTATATAACTTCAAAAGTCGGATTTTAATTTTCAATAGCACATCTCTCCTTAATATTTGAATAATCTTCGTAAAGCATATTGATTATTCAAATAAAGGAGAAGAATATGATTTCGCGTAAAGTCACAGATTTATTAGCATTATTAGAAACTGCAGGTGATAAAGGTTTATCAAGAGCAGAAATTGAATCGTTTGAACCTGATCGCAATAAAGTATATTCGTTAATCTATCTAATACGACGCAAAATCAAATCTGCAGGAAGAAAAATAGAATTAATCGACGACAAATACGTTCTAAAATCTTCGCAAAATGCATTAGTCAAGCCCTTGAATCTTTCTCCGATAAATGAAAAAATTATTAACTTATTGCAAGCGCAAACAGATGGATTAAAAATAAAAGATTTAGTCGCAGCTTGCAACAAAAGTCGACAATGTATTTATTCACACATTAAAATACTGCGCAAAAAAGGCTATCCTATAAAATCTTTAAATGCAAAATATCATCTAAAATCTTCGCTTATAACTTCTTCATCTTCTCCTCCAATGTCTTTTAATCAAGAAGAATTTGCAGGTATCAATCAATCCATAATTGAGCGAGAATTAGTATCATTATCTGAAGCAGACAAGAGCACATATTTAGATGCCTTGAAACAAGCTATTTATTATGGTTTAGTAACAAAAGCAGTCGTCCAATCGCATAAAATAGTAGAAAGTTTTCGAAATAAATCTAACACTTTATAGGAGGATGCAGAAATGAAGTCAAATTTATCACAGATGGAAAACAAAGTCCATCATTTACTTACAGAAAATACGTATATGAGAGCCAAAGACATTGCTAAGCAATGTAATGTTTGCGTCGGTTCTGTAAGCAGGATAATCCGAAAAATTTGCGAAAAACATATCGGTGTATTAACAACAAAAAATGGATTTTGTCTGTCTGATGGCGCAAGACACGTCGACGATGTTAGTTTCATTCGACGCCTTAATGGGCGGCGGACAAGCGATGCTATTCGTCTACAAGCAGCCTTACCAGATATAAAAGAACGATGGAATAGACTTGAAGGTGGCACACGGCAACTTCAATTGATTGTCAGTTCTTTAAAAGGCGATCCCGCACGTTTGAACGCAAATTTTAAACTTTTAGAGTTACCGAAAAATAGTTAGTGTTCTACATGATGTACACTATTGATCTCAAAGCTATTTTCATTCCTGATAAACTTGATGAAGGCGATGAATGGAAAGAACGAAGTGAAAATTTTAAAGCAAATGGTCAATATTTACCACTTATTATCTGCACTACTACTGAAAAAACTACTATTGAAGTTGAAGAGTCAAATCTAGAATCTAAGCTTTTATCGTCATTGCAAATTGAAATCGGTGATAAATTTGTCACAATAACTCCCGATATATTTTACAAATTTGATTTGAGAAAAGACAAAGATTTTATTGCATTGTTAAAAACTCAAAAATGTCTTTGCATTGAAATTCGAGTTGTCTGTGAAAATCGACTTAGATTTTCTATAGGTAGCGTATGGGATGATGAATCTAAGTCATGGATTTTTGAACCGCATAGTAAGCCTGTAAATTTTTGGTCATGAATTTTGAAAGATTTAGAGCGCGAATGGTTAGATGTCTTTGCGATCTAACTTGATTTATCTGTCATGCAATATTACTATATCGTCTACAAACGCTATTCTAATCTTAGCGGTAAAGAAACTACTCATGGTCATGTCTCTAATATGCATCCGTTCGAATGGCTGAAACAAGTCGAGTTTCAAGGTAATGACAGAACGACGCTACTAAACTTCATCAAGATAACTGAAGAAGAAGCTAGTGTATATCCTGAAAAGTACGATGCTTGTGAATGATTGTTACGTTATATGAGGATGAAAATCATAAATTAGAATATGTTGAACGAGGTAGAGTAAAAGAATAACTACTGAGTATTAGCTAAACGTCGACAACTGCTTCACAAGTGAGAAAACATTATGCCGAAAATTGGAACAGAGAAAAAAGTCAAATCAAGTGATGTTGGCAGCTTTACTGAAACGAAAAAATTTAAAGTGTTACATTGTGGTAATGTTGAAGGCAATTCCAATAAATTCTATTGCATTGAATTACAGCATAGCCCTTCTACTGGCTCGTATCGACTCTTTACTCATTACGGTCGCCTCGGTATGTCAGAAGTCTTTGGCATACGTGATGATACGAAAGAGGAGCCGAATCGACCGATTACTGATTTTTTGTTTATAGACAAAGAATTTGATTCAATCGTTAAAAGCAAACTTCGTGGTAAAAGCATTAAAGACGGTCGTGGTGTTGATGATTCTCGACACGAGAATTATGAAGAAGTATCGACGTTTTCACCAAAAGTAGGATCGGCAAATATTCGCGGTCAATCTGTCGCGATTGCTTCATCTAAAAAAGCTTCAGTCGACACATCGAATATTAATAATCCGAAAATTGTAAAGCTCATTAATCAAATTGTCGACGAAAATATTCATAATATCACTACTTTAACAACGTTGACACTTACGTCTAATGGCCTTGAAACTCCGCTAGGACCTGTCACAAAAGAACAAGTTGCAAAAGCAAGAGCAGCTCTCATTAAATTACAATCGTTGTTAGGTAAAAATGATAAAATGGATTCGAATTTAATAGACGTGAGGACGACAAATAACCTGTATTATTCATTAATACCACATTCGTTTGGTCACAAAATAACAATCGATGATTGGATTCTTGAATCGAAAAAATTGATTGAAGAATTTGATTTGTTAGACCAACTCGAATCTGCGGTTCAAATGGGTTCGTCACTCAACCAAAATGCGTCTCAACGACTTAGTGCTATCGGCATCGACATTGAGGAATTAATTAATAGAACTGAATATGACAGATTGCAGCACTATGTTGCAAATTCAAAGGCTAATAATCATCACGGACTTGATGTTTGGAATTGGAAAGTAAGAGACATTTATTCTATTAAGATACCTAACGAGCGGTCACGATTCGAAACGACAAGTAAACGACTTGGCAACATTAAAGAATTATTTCATGGCTCTAAAAATTGTAATATCTTAAGTATTTTAAAAAACGGATTAATTATTCCGCCACACAATGCACCTGGTGTAACAGGACGTGCATTTGGCAATGGTTTGTATGGTGCTTGTCACTCGACGAAAAGTCTTAACTATTCGACTGGATGGTGGTCAGGCAGCAAGAATCGTTATAACAATGCATTTTTATTTATAACGCTTTTTGCAATGGGTAGAGAATACATTGTAAAATCTGCTACTTATAATGATCCACCGCAAAGTTATGATAGCACGTGGGCACGATCGGGTTCTAATAGCTCTTTATATAATGATGAATTTATCGTATATAATCCCAATCAAACAACAATAACTTATTTAATAGAAATGTGCAAATAACTAATAACAAGGAGTTTTTATGGACATTAATTTGTACTGTCTTGTTGAAAGCATCGTGCGGGATTTTATAGCAAAAGGACAGTTGTTTACGTCTGTAAATATTAGTAATCACATTAAAAAAGAAAAGAAGACGTGGATCAAAAATTCTGAAATAGCTTCGTGGCTACGACAAAATATCGGTTCACTGTCGAGCTATTATTGCACGACATCAATTGATGTTGCCAATGGACAAGGTACCACTAAAGCAAATCTTTATCATCCGGCAAATGTCGATCCCTCGTGTTATACAGATGTTAATTTACACGCAATGACGCCTGATGAATTTAAACAGTTGCATAACATTGATCCATTCACCGGTCAAACCATTGCTCAGGCGAGCCAAACAGTCCAAACAGCGTTGCATCAAAGTGCGACAATTGTCACGCAGTCAAAAGTGATCCAGCAAAAACCTGTTATAATTAGAGATGTTTATAGAATTCGTGTTCCAGCTAAAATGATTTCGGCAATCGGTTTAAAACGTGGTGATTTTGTTAAAGCCGATAAATTTGTAACTACTATAACAATCCCTGCAAAATTAAGAGTTCACAAAGACGGCCGTTTAAGCATTCCGAGAACGTGCATTAAATTCAATGGTAAGTCAATCGGCACCAGACCTGTTAAAGTATTTATACGCGATAATAAAATTGGATTTGAAAGTATTTCTGGAAAGTCTTAAAAACTTCAGCACCCCTATTGTCAGTCATATTTACGGACTTATAGTCCCTGATATAATAACTTCATTGTGAAAATTTGAAAAATCGTTGACACAAAAGTACATACAATAAAAAATGATTAACAAGATTATTGGTTTTAAACCACGAATAAAATCGTATTTTTATAAAGATAACCATGGTAATATTCAATCGTATATTTATTGTTCGTATTGTGTCGCGCAATTTAAAAAAGTTGATATCGATAAAAATATTTTTTTAGTGTCAGATAGTAAAACAAAAATATATGCATGCACTGCATGTAAAAAACGACATCTTACTAGTAAATCTATTAAATCAATTGATACAGTTTATAAATCAAAGTTGACAAATGGCGAACTTAAACGTTTGGCAAAAATGCCGTCTGAATTATTATTAAGGACTCAAAATGACGATTGATGTAAAAGGCTTAAAAATTAATTCTACTATAATAGATCGACAAGGAAGACGGTCTATTAAAAGTCAATTAAAACAAATTCCATGTATTGTATTTTGTTTTCCCGGTTCACATTTTTCGAGTAATTTTTTGAAGTGTTGGACAGATACGATTCATTATTGTCTACAAGAGGGTATAGATTTATTAATGATGAGTGAATATTCTAGTATGGTCCATTTTGCAAGGACGAAATGTCTTGGGGCAGACGTTTTGCGGGGTAAAAATCAAAAACCTTTTAACAATAATATTCCATACACACATTTAGCATGGATCGATTCTGACATCGTCTGGCAACCGGAACAAATTGGTGATTTATTGCTACGGGATAAAGATATTGTTTCTGGATTATATTCACAAACTAATCGTGAAAACTTAGTCGCATATAAAATTTGTGATCAAGAATTTTTTAAAAAAAATGGTTATTTTCAATCTTTAACACGAAAAGAAATTGAAAATGAGTCGAATCTAATTGAGGTCGAATACACGGGCATGGGATTTATGCTTATTAAAAAAGGAGTGTTCGAATCGTTAGAATACCCATGGTTCACGTCACAAATAATGAATATTGACAATGATATTCAAGATATAGCGAGCGAAGATGCGACATTTTGTAAGAAAGCCAAAGAAAAGGGATACAAAATTTTTGTTGATCCATCAGTATTAGTAGGCCACGAAAAATCGCTAATTATTATATGAGCACAATACATATAATATATTTATTACTCTTATGGGTTGTCGTCACTTCTCTCCCGTTATTACTCTTAATAAAATTAACTCGAAAACGTTACGTTAAGAAGCTCGATGTCACTTTGCGTGATGAAATACTTAAAATCATTTGCAGTAAAGATGTACCAATTAACACTGCGATCACAATTACTAAAGATATATTAAACTATTTAATCCGACGAAATTATTTATTACATCATGAAGAAAATGCTGACTAAAATATTACGTAAATTACGAATCATTTTCGTTAAGTCTGTATTAAAAAACGATCCTTATACAAACAAAAAATTTGTTTTCATACAAAACATTAATCGAAAAAAAGTTAAGCATTTAATTGAAAATGTTGATTATAAGATTGAGTAATAATTATGAGAACACTGCAGATTGACGCGCGAGCAAAAGTAAATATTACACGATTAATAAACTATGCGACTGATAATAAACTCGACTTTAACATAATACAAAAAATTGCGTCTAATCAATTGCCACCTGCAGGAGATAATCCTCTTTATTCTTGCGAATTAAACGACGGATTTAGAATAGTTTTTACAATTGAACAACAGCCTGACAAAAATTGGTATCGCCATATTTCGATATCAGTAAACGATAGAAATAAATTGCCACATCCAGCGGCAGTCGAATTGATATTGTCAGAATTTAAATTTATAGGCTCTATCAAAGATTGTCACTGTTGGATTGAAAAAACAATACCTACTGCTATTAATCTCATACAAAAATTATGATTTCGCATCCGAATGAATTGCAATGGATCGAAGGAGAACTACCCGATGTCCATTCCGTCTCTAAAGATTGTCGCGTATTAATTTGGAAAGTTTATGATAATGCAGAAAAACCTATAACTTTGCCTAATAAAAGTTGTAAGTTCGTAACAGTACCTGAATTAAACGGATTATTGAAAGAAATCACTGTCGCTCGTCCATGGGAAAATAAATTGAATCCGTTACGTTGGTGTGACCCATATCCAATTGGATTTCAAGAAAAAGTTAAATTCTACGCGTGGCTTAAATCATGAAATCATTTTTATATCAAGGTTCTGGAGGTACAATAGGCGATCTATTATTGTCATCTCATATTATGTATCATATGTATACTAAAAAAAATAAAGTATCAGTAGCTATTCCGAACAATCTACATGAAGAATTAAAATACTTGTACACGCGTCATACTTTTTTAGATGATATTATAGAAATTGATCAGGGGACGTTCACTGACGTTAACAAGTTTATAGAATATGCCATACATAATAATTTCGAACCAATTATTTATTTGGACGAAAATTATATATGGCTATTACACGATATAATTTTTCATCCATTATTTAAATGGTTTAATTTAATAGAATCACCAATATTAAATTTTAAACAGTATGTCGGTTTTCATATTACAAGTTCAACAAATTGGGATCGTTATCCAATACCTTATATTAAATCGTGGATTGAGTCTGTGCTTAATGTAAATTTGAGACCATGTTTTATTGGTACTAAAAAAGATGAAGAATTGATACTTAAATTGTATCCTGATATAAAGTCTTGGTATTCATTTGATGAACAATATTGGCGTTTTGGAAAAGATTCTATACTGCAAACAATAGCTAATATTTCTGATATGTATAGCATGATTGTCTTTAGTTCTTGGTCGACGTATGCGGCTATTTTCCAAGGCATACCGGCTGTCGAAATGTGGAACGACAAACAATGGCAATTTTATTCACCAATTGTCAATAGGATGCTTGGCGGTCCAGTGCATTATGTTCCTGCGTCTTATAAAGAACCACCTAGTCCATTTATATTGACTGAAATTTTGCCGGGTCTTAAAAGACGTTGTCAATCTGTACATTTTAGACAAGCGTCGTTAATTAATTGCTAACGTCTATTGATGATGTAAAAGAATTTATAAACAAAAGAAAAACAATATGAATTGGGAATATAACGTACAATGGGAAAAGCATGGTCATCAACTATTGTCAGAACACAGGTCTTTAATAGATTTTGTCAAAGATAACATTGTGTTAGAAATCGGTTCAGATCGCGGTGAAGGATCAACGAAAACTTTAGCTTTACTAGCAAAAGATTTCAATTTGAAATTTATAACTATCGATATGAACATCGATGTAATTAACAATGTGACGTCAATTGTTCAGAGTATTGATGAAAAATTTGATTGTTTCTGTTATCGAGGTGAAAATTTCATTACGACATTGTCTAACAATTCGATTGCAATACTTTATTTAGACGCATATGACACAATGCCTGAAAATATCGACTTGCCATTAGATATGAAGATGCCGTATTTGGAAAATCTCGGTAATTGGAATCTTGAATCAGCTTGGCAAATGCATTTAGACGCTTGTCAACGAGCTCACGAAAAAATTGTCGATGGCGGTTTAATTTGTATTGATGATATATGGAGACGTGAAACATTAGTTTCTGGATATCACGAATATGCAAAAAGAAGTAAAGGTTATACGGCTATACCGTGGTTATTGAAAAATGGTTATAAAGAAGTATGTTATGTAGAAGGATGTATTCTTTTTCAAAAGATTCAGCACTAATGAAAAAATCTTACTATTTAACTGGTGCAAATGTGCTCATCGAACTCATTAATACTGAAGAGGTAACAAGTGGAGGTTTGATCGTTCCTCAAAATAGATAAATAGGACTTGCGCGAGCTTCATTAAGCAATAAAGTCACATCATCTTCGTGATTTTTAGGAAATGGCAGTAAAAAACCTGGTCCTATAGTTAATAAAAGTATTGACTTTTATTTCATTGCGATAGAGGGACTATAAACTCCTCTATGTAGAATATTGACAGCTGCATTATAATCTGCATCTATCTCATATCCACAAACTACACACTTAAAAAGTTCTAAAAATCTACTTTCTTTATGCATAGTTCCGCACTTAGAACAAGTTTGCGATGTATAAGCCGGATTAACTTTTGTAAGCAGAATACCATTCTCCTCACAAAATCTTTCCAACTTACTTATCACTTTACAGTAACACCATCGCTGTAACTTGTTAGCAAACTTCTTATACTTCAAAAACTGCTCGTAACTAATCTTATGAAACTCTAACTTAGCTCTCAACTTTTTATTTGAATTAGTCTTTACACTCTTTAAAGCCTCTATAACTATTTCTCTCACTTGCTGCAAGTCCATCTTATTTATCAACTCATTTATCTTATTATCACGTTCTATTAACGCTCTTTTAAAAGCTTTACTTCCCTGCTTCTTTCTCGCTATCTTCTCATATATCCCAATCATTTCATCTGTCCCGACAAATACTCTATCTGAAGTTACTATTAGTTTGTTATATCCCTGATCTAGACCCATACTTTTACCCTCTACCTTCTTCTCAACTTCTTGCTTTTCATAACAAAAAATAACATAATAATGACCGTCAATTTGTTTCAACTTTAAAGTATCTCTTCGATTCCAAGTCTTAAACTTCAAACTATGCTTATGGTATTTTAATGGGTAGTCGAATGAAGATAGCTCTTTTGCGATTTTCTTCAAAATAGGGAAGTCTTAGATGTATGAATTCGTCAAAAGATTTGCTATCTTTTTTGATGTCAAAAAGTCTATGATCTATGTTGATTGATATGTTGTTAATAACGGGTTTTGATGTCTTTTTCTTAGCAGCATTAGAGCGAATGATTTCTGATGCTTGTTTATAGATAATTTGCTTATATTGTGAGTGCTTTAGAGCGCCTGAAGGTATAAGCTTAGAAGATAGATTTTTTTAAGAGGTAGTGATTTGTTCCATAATAAGTCGACATATAACTGTAAATCAGCTTTGTAATTAGTGAATAGTTTGTCGAGCCAAACTGTTTTTGTAACTGTTTGGTATTTAAGAATGTGTTCTGAAGATCTAATCATGTTTCATCTCTTCTAGCAATTTCATTGTTTTTCTCTTACTTCTTCTTTTACCATAAATTTTAGCACAATATGATGTAATTATCGACACAAAATCTTGTACAATGTCTTCTTGGTCAGTGTCGACGTTGTTAACTACTTCTATTTCTTTATTGTGGCTTTTACAGTACAAATTAAGATAATTAAATCCCAATCGTGTTAATCTATCTTTATGTTCTACTACTATTTTAGTAAAATCTAATGATTCTAGCAAACTTGTCAACTTATGTCTACTATCATTTATTCCTGATCCAAATTCTTCTACAACTTTATATACTTGATAACCTTTAGCATTACAATAGTTTATAAGACGTTCTTTCTGAGAGAATAAATTATTTTTATTTATAGTAGAACTTACTCTACAATAAATGACAACTTTTTCTTGTAATTGTTTTGTTTCGCTTTTTATATGTAAAATTCTATTGTATTCATCTTGATTAATAAATAGCGATGAACTATCTGTTTGTATCACATTTATTTTATTTTTTTTGTGCCATCTAAAAACAGTAAGATAGTTTACATTCAAATCTTTTGCTAGTTGAGATAATTTTATTAATTTCATATAAATTTAATTATATAAAACAATTATCAATATAAGTATATAAAAGATATTAAGAATTGAATTCATATATATTATTTATTGATTATTTAAACGATATTCAAAAATCTTACAAAATTAACATTGAAAGAGGTATGTTATGACAAAGAGAATCGCTAGTACGTTGATGAATGTTTTAGACAATTCTCGCATGCAAGTCATTTTAGACAAATCAAAGCCCATTCAACCTGTCATAGATGACATGTTGAATTTTTGGAGTTATGATTTATATAGCAGACGACCCGGTGCTGCCTATACAGACGACGATATATTTATTGGTACTGATCTTGATCTTGCGTGCTTTATGTTTGCATTAGCTGAACGCGGTGCTGTTATCAATATTCCAAAATACGAAAGTCGAAGAGTGTCAACCGTTGCTGAAGGTGAAATCGTTACTTCCAAAGACAATCGTCATGGCAAAATTTTATCTATTATTTCGAACAAAGAAAACTTTGCATTTTCAGTGCGAATCAACGATGCAAATGTGATGACGACTGATACTGTCGGTAATTTCCGAAATTTTATGTTAGTCGACGTAGATGGCAAGTGGTATGATGGATGGCGAGAGATTGAATTTGTGCCCACTGCTAAAGAAAATGATTTTCTCACAAACAATGAGCTATGGTCGGGAAATTCTGTTATATTTAAGAATTTCATTCATCCTAACCGTTGGATTTCATTTTATGGTCAACATTATTTCATCACTAAAGCTTTACTTGATCGTCTTGAAATTGAAGCAAAGCACATTGATGAATGTATTCAAAAAATGAAAGACCGCGGCGTAAGATTACCACCAGTAGATGTAAAAGAATGGCCAAAGAAAACTGTCGTCGGTGAAGCAAAGACAATTAAAATTAAAACGCTTGAAGCTGAAATCGATTATCCCGACATTTCTGGTAATTGGTGTGATGCAACAGATGGTTTAATTCCAAACTTCAATGGTAAAAACGACGTAGACCTCATGCGAGCAATGATGGCTCGCAAACGAGAAATCACATATTCACTGATTCCAAAGCTTAGAGCAGCCACAAGAGCTACTGAATATGCGTTTTTCTTCAACAGCGATGATGGCAATAAAATGCCGGTTTGGATTGAAAATGCAAAATGGGAACACGGTTATGTCGTCAAAGGCAAACGTAAAGAATGGAATAGATTAGTATTTGTAAGAGGCATCGGACTTCGATATCGTATTTGGGAAAAATCAGAACAAGTAGCTGCTGATTAAAAATAAATAGGCGCAATGAGTTACATCATCATATTTGAAAGGATTTTGATATGACTCATCATCGTGATTATCAAGAATCGTTTGTTTATTTTTTGAAAAAAGTCCGACGCAATTGTCATATAAAGGTCACTATTCTTAATGCTTCTCCCGAGCATTGTGACGATTTCGTGAGGAGTCCTATAGAAAGCGATGCAGCTTGCAGGAAGTGTTTCCTAAAATGGTGTTTTCACAAAGTCATCCCGTAGTCGATGGTCTATGTATTTGCGCTCAGGATATTACCCCGCGGAGGACGTGCGAGTCAACGGTGTGTACTATGTACGCATGCATATTGAAAATGTTGATAGTCATGTTTTCTACAATAGCGGAAATATTTGGAATTTATAGGCAGTTGCACTCGTAGACCTATTCGAGTCAACCAGCTTCTACTTCGGTAGTCTCATTGGGACTTAATAGTAACATGCTGCGGTGCAACTGCTCCCTTTCGAAGTACTCAGGGTAGTGTCTGAGGATCTTTATGAGGTGAAACCTCTGACAGAGAGCAGCTGTTTTTCTGTTTCCAAATCTATCCTCTATGACAAAAGGTAGGATCTTCATTGCGCCATATCTTATCTATATATTTACTCTCTTTCTAACAATTTTCATCCATTGTAATCCGTCATCGTCTTTTTTTATCTTACAATATTTAATCATCGCATCAGTTGTAGTACTATAAAAGTGATCTTTAATTTTATTAAATAACATGTGCCATTTCGGTTCGTTCAATTGTAACGGTCGACCTGCATGTCTAAAACCTGCTAATTCTGGCGGAAGAAATTGCGTAAATTCTGCACCGTGATGCGTATTTAAATAATTAATCGGTAATATATCTATTTCATCTCTAAATTCTTTTGTTCCTATTCGAGGCGCACCAAATGCAAAACAAGAACAAGGAATGCCTAAATTCTTTGCTGTGTCTCTAGCAGCCAATGGCGATAGCGCGCCACCTCTTGAATGACCTACGTGATAAATTGGTGGTAAATTGTATTGTTTCCATACGATACTAATAGTGTCTTTAGTGACTTCATTATCTGTTTTATTCGAAGCATATTTAATTAAGTAATCTTGAAATATCGGTTTAAAGTATAACCACGATTTATAAAAATTACAATGTATTGTGCCTTTTTTAAGAGGATCATTATGATAATTTAAATACGATTCAGGATTTGGATCTTTTAACGGAAAAGCGTCTACATCACCTATCCACGCTTTTAAATTTTTTGTTCCTTGAAATGCAAAAATAAGCCGATTAGAAAATTCTGCTATATAAGCAAAATCTTCATCATTGACTAACGATGTGTAAATAATACAATCATTAAATTCAGGAAATTCGTCTGTAGGTTTACTCATACCATGACTAGCTGCCTCTGCAAATCGCCACATGTCTGCAACCATATTCATAATTACTCTCCTTGTATTTTTATTATGATTTTATTGCTATCTATAACATGAGATTCATCCGTCTTAAGTAAAATTCGTCGATTATTAGATGTTTTAATTATGACTTGTTTTGAATAAGGATTTAACTCAATGGTTTTTATATAGACTGGAACACATGATAAAAATAAGATCAACGTTAAAGAAAAAATTTTGATTTTCATATGATAGTCTCAATAATAATTAACTATCAAAAAATAAACAATTAGGAGGATTATGAACAGTGAAAGAATTATTAATGATATTAAGTTTTCTTTTATAGCAAATACTGACGATATTGAAGATAAGATATTTGAATTCTTTTCAAAGACGCCGCCCAAAAGTGATGACGATGTGCATAATTTAGCAAAATTATTAAATATCGAACCAAATATTTTAGAACAAAAAATTTATGACATATTAGCATCGTTTCTAAATGCAGGTCGTTATAAGACTTATAAAGGGCCTGCATTTGATCTCGAACAAATTAAGATGGGTATAAAAGTTGAAATGGAACACACGACAAATCCAAAAATATCAGAAAGGATTGCAAAAGATCATCTTACAGAATTGCCCGATTATTACAGCAGGTTGTCTCGTATGGAGCAAGGAGATTGAATCTACGACTAAAGGGAGATAACATGAAAACAGTCATTAATTTTTTCAAGAAAATTAAATCATTTTTTAAAAAGCTTGGGCAGAAAAAGAAAGATAAAGATGAAAAAATATTACATCAAGAAGTAGAAACAGATAAAAAATAGAGGTTTGTATGAACTCAAACTTCAACAGTTCGTTGCAATTAATTTTGCAGTTTGAAGGCGGCTATTCAAATGATCCTGCAGACCATGGTGGTGAAACTAATAAAGGTATCACTCAACTTGAATATGATAATTATAGAACATCGTTGATGATGCCGACACAATCTGTAAAATATATTTTAGACGCAGAAATTAGAGATATTTATTATAATAATTATTGGATAAAAGCCAGCTGCGATAAATTGCCTGCAGGAATCGACACATTACATTTTGATACGGCTATAAATACAGGAGTCACACAGGCAGCAAAATTTTTACAACGAACTGTTGGAGTTATTGACGATGGAATAATTGGCAGTAAGACATTGGCTGCGATTAGTACTGTCGATTCAAGAACTATAATGAAAAAATATTCACAAAATAGAATGAATTTTTATATTGATTTAGTTATAAAAGATGTAACGCAATTAAAGTTTCTTAAAGGCTGGATTAATCGGGCATTATCTTTTTTGATATAATTTTTTTTAAAAATGACAGGAGGGAACGTGCTTAAACATATCGCACAAATTCAATTAGAGTTTGCTAAAATCGCTCGTCATTGGGAAGATTTACCGTACGAATATCAAGTAGGTTATTTACAACGTCATCCAGCAACCAGACGCAAAATAACTGCTCCACCAACACCAGTGTCGCCTACAAGCGGACTTAAAATTCATGCACCGTCGCGTGGACAGTCGAGACCGATTTTGAATTTATTGAGAAACATGACTGACGCTTCAACTGATAGACCTATTAAACGAGAATATTTGACAATGAGAGAAGGCAATCATAATAAATATCATTATTTTGTAGTATTTCCTACAAAAGATAACCAATATGCAGCTGCAAACGCTTACGGTCGAATTGGTTACGAACCGAAAGCTATAGTTTTTAGCAAGAGTCCATCTAAAAATGCTGTTGTGGCTGATTTGCAAGATAAAATGAATCGTAAATTGAAAAAAGGTTACAAGGAAACTAGATTAACTGAAGAAGAAGCATAAGCTAGAACGTAAATTTTTATAATAGAAAAGTAAAGGATTTATCAAGAGATAAATCCTTTTTTATTGTAGACGGAATATGCGAAAATTAGCTACAATTCAAAAAATCGAAGATGTACATTCAATTGAAAATGCTGATTCAATTGAAAAAGTTAGAATTAAAGGTTGGTGGGTTGTAGTCAAAAAAGACCAATTCAAAATAAATGATAAATGCGTGTACTTCGAAATCGATAGCTTATTGCCTAACATTCCACAATTTTCATTTCTAGCAAAAGGTCAAACCCTTAAAAAATCTATTATAGAGCACAATAAAGAAATCGAAGGTTATAGACTTAAAACTGTCTGTCTTCGCAAACAAATATCACAAGGCCTTGCGATGCCGTTTTCAGAATTTCAACCAAATAATTTCGAGTCATTAAATATCGATACTGATGTCTCTGAAATACTTAATGTTCATAAATATGAAATGCCAATTCCCGTTCATCTTTCGGGAGAAGTAAAAGGTGCTTATCCTGGTATAATTCCGCGCACTGATGAAGAACGGATACAAAATTGTATTCCATTGCTCGAACAATATAAAGGTCGTATATTTTATGCAACGTCAAAGATTGATGGCACATCATCGACTTTTTATAAATATGAAAATAAATTGGGCGTATGCGGCCACAATATGGAATTTAAAGAAAATGATAAAACTATTTTTTGGCGATTAGCACGACAATACGATTTGAAAAACAAGTTACCTAATAATTTTGCTATACAAGCAGAAACAGCAGGCGAAGGAATTCAAAATAATAGACTTAAATTAAAAGGCATCGACTTGTTTGCATTTTATGTATTCGATATTGTAAATCAACAATATTTAATATTAGACGATATGAAGATTTTTATAAAAGATCTCGGATTAAAAACAGTGCCTATTGTATATGATAATTTTATATTAAATCACACATGCGAAGAATTATTGAAATTAGCAAATGTTCCAAGTCTTTTAAATCCAAATCTACCACAAGAGGGTTTAGTCTTTAGATTAAATGATAGTAAAGAAAAAATAAGTTTCAAAGTTATTTCAAATGACTATTTAATAAAATATGGATTGTAAAGTCAACGAAAAACATGAGAATAACACACAATTAATGGAGAACAATTGATGAAATTAAAATTTGAGAAAACATCAAAAAAAGAAATTAAAAAGCTTTAAAAGCATTCGGTAAACAACTTGCGATTAAACTTAAAATATTGGATTATTTGTCAGGAAAAATCAAGAACATTGAGAAATATAATGCTGAAGCTACTGACATAGTGATGTCGCCAGATTTTTATGCATTAATGCGTAAATATTCATCGATCGAATTTAATGCCACAACTGAAAAATCTAAAATTGAAAAAGGTCTTTTTGGTTTAATATGGAATATAAATATTTGGGTAGTAAAAGGCATAGATGATGCCTATGTGTTTGCTGAAAATGTTAAGCACCCACAAATTCTTACGCTCGCAAAGAAATTTCCAGCAATATTAAAAAACAAACAATCATTATTGAAAGAGATTTAATTACATTAAAAAGTGTAATTGTCTTTATAATGAAGAAAATAGGGAACAAAACGTATTCAGTTTAGAAAGGCGGTGATTAATGTCGATTTAAGTTAATTTTTTGATTATTGAAAACAAACACAAGAACAGTTTATTTAAGGAGAAGTTTATGCCTAAGGCTTATGTCGGAAACATTTCATTCAGTGCTACTGAAGATGACATTCGAAACGCGTTTGCCCAATATGGTAATGTTATAAGCGTTACTATTATAAAAGACCGTGAAACGGGTCGTTCACGTGGCTTTTGTTTTGTTGAAATGGATAATATCACAAGAGCTATTGCTGAATTGAATGGTAAAGAACTTGGCGGTCGCAATATCGTTGTCAACGAAGCACGAGAAAGAGAAAATCGAGGACCCCGTCAAGATCGAGATAGAAGATATTAAACTTTCTTAAGTTTTTTCGTTCTCTCCTTTAATGGGCAAGATTGTTTTGCCCATTTTTTATTTCTCTTAAAAGGATACTTGTCGTCATTATTATGACTAAAACTTACGTCGTAATCGTAAAATGTCCTTGATAGTACAGAAAGAAGCTCGTAACTGTTTCAGATTAAAATTTTATACTCATTGTCGTTGCGATAGAACAAATCTGAAACAAAACTTATATATATGTTTGTTACTCAGTAAATTTGTCAGTACAGCAAAGCAAAGAAACTAGATTCACATATTAAAAGATAGTAGGTAATAAACCAACAGTTAAAACGATTTAGAAAGTGCCTATAAACTCATTAAAGGATTAGAAGATAATGAGACATTTTGCGCAAATCCAAAAAGAATTTCTTCGATATGCGTTTATTGATCCATTTATCACATTCGATACATTTATTCGAGGTAAAAAATTCATTCATCCTAACACGAGAAATCAAGTAGAATTTTATTCGTTACCAAAAAGTATGCAACATATGATTAAATCACATTGGAACAAACGGCAAAATGATGTGTTAATGCGACGAATTCAAGACACTGCTAAAAGAAAAGAAGAAGTATATGCTTAATCAGACTTCAATCATCTACATTATCTACGCTTCATATTAATGCATGTTTTTTCATTTAAACTCACCAATCTTTGTTATTCAAATTGATTAAATTTAATAGAAATTTTAGTGAGTTATTTTAAAATCGAGGTTTTATGAATAATGTGCCTGCATTTTTAGCAGTAGAAGGTTTGACCAGAAATATTCAAATATCAAATGATAATGTAGCAATATTAAACAAATATCCTAACAACGACTATTTAAGCGTAGTATTTTCCATAGCTTTATGCTGGACAGCTCATGCACATAACAATGACGGTTTTATTGATTATGCTGTTGAATTTTTTGATTCTGATAAACCAATAAGTGATGATGAATGTAAAAAACATTGTATGCGAGCAGGCTACGAAAATCTCGCAATATCAATGTATAATTTGAGAAAATTTAAAAACAAATTAGTAGTACCAGATTTTCGAAATTGTTCAGCTAAAAACCTCGTTAAATTTCAAAATCGTTCTTATTCAATATTAGTTACCAATAAAACCAATGGTTCGATTACAAATATAGGCCCTTGGTTATTCTTAGGGCCCTTGAAGATTATTCTAAGTATCGAACAAAGATTATGGAACGATCCTGATATAGATACATTGATTTTACCCTCAGGACAGGAAGTTATTCGAGGCATGAGAACATTGATTAGCAATACTCACTTAATTCGATCATTGACACCGATAGATCTCATTGAAATAGAAGGTGACATTTATTCCGGTCATGCAAGAGATTGCATGATCAATAATGAATTGAAAAATATAGCAATCAGTGGCAATTCGAGAGTATTACATATTAATACTGCAATTCATATGTTGGGCGATGAAACAATTATATTACCATAAAATGCTGGCTCGCATATAGCAAATATTCTTGATAGATGTAACAGTCGTCGTTTAGGACAACAATACTTGTCATATGAAAAAGAAACAACCGAAAAGTATTGAATCAATGTCAATAGAAACTGCCATGAAGATTGGTTATCGCTCATCTTGTACGCATGCCAATAGTCGTGGTGACTTTGGTCCTATGTATTCAGGATATTCAAGAAATCGAGTACGAAAAGAACCAAAAGGCGACAAAAATGGTCAGTGATATTGTTGGATATTGCAAAGTCAAGCAAACACTTACGAAAACTAATTATTTCTGGGGTCCTGCTTCTGATATAACAGAACAAAGTTTACCTGTTTTAGAACAAAATAGATCTGGTGATTGTTTGTGCTTGAATCCTGCTAAAACAGCACTTATCGATGTATCTGCTTGCGATATTGAAACATTCAAACTTACAACGAAAAATGAAAAAGTCATAGATTTAAAAAATAAGAAGGGACAACTATTATGATCATTCAAAGTTTATTGGACACTGACTTTTATAAGTTTACTATGGGCCAGATGGTTCTACATCGATTTCCTGAAGCTATTGTAGAATACAAATTTAAATGTCGAAATGAGAAAATTAATCTTGCAAAATTTGCACCTGTCATCAAAGACGAAATCGACAGCCTTTGTGATTTGTCATTCAAACCTGACGAATTAACGTTTTTGAAAGCGATTCCGTTTTTGAAAAATGACTATATCGAATTTTTACGAGATTTAAGACTTCACACTGAGTTCGTTTCAATCAAGACGAAAGATAATGAATTAGATATACGGATTAATGGTCCGTGGGCTCGTGCTATTTATTTCGAAGTACCAATATTAGCCATCGTTAATGAAATTTTCAGTTCAGATATGTCAGAAGGCAAAAATATAGCCGGCATTACAAATCTTAACAATAAGATTTATTTAATAGAAGAGAGTAATAAAAGAGAGCCCGATTTAGGTTTTAAGTTTGCAGATTTTGGTACGCGACGCCGATTTAGTTGTAAATGGCAGCGCGATGTCATAGGTACTATCATATCTAGAATTCCAAATAATTTTATTGGTACTAGTAATGTGCTATTTGCCAAAGAATTTGGATTAACACCGATTGGTACCATGGCTCACGAGTGTTTTCAAGCTTCGCAAGCCTATGTGAGACTAATTGACAGTATCAAATTTACCCTAGAAAATTGGGTGCGAGAATATAGGGGAAATCTTGGAATAGCATTAACTGACAATATTACAATGGATGCTTTTTTGCGTGATTTCGATTTTTATTTCGCTAAATTATTCGATGGTTGTCGGCACGATTCCGGCGACCCGTATATTTGGTGTGACAAATTAATCGCGCATTACGAGAAGTTAAAAATTAATCCAATGACTAAAACCGCAATATTTTCTGACGGTTTAGACTTTTTTAGAGCATTAGAGCTTGCTCGCAAATATAAAAATAAAATTAATGTCAAAAGCTGTATTGGGACTAACTTGACGAACGATTGTGGTATAATTGCATTGCAAATTGTTATTAAAGTCGTGAGATGTAACGGTCAACCTGTTGCAAAAATTAGCGATAATCAATCAAAGATTATGTGCGAAGATTCTACATTTGTAAATTATTTAAAACATGTTTTTAAAGTAGGTTAACAAATTTAGACAAATGACGTTCTTTGAAGATAGCACAAAATGATCAGGTCTGGTGCAGCGGTCAGCATTGCACCTCCAGTTTCTGCCAGAAATTCTTGAATGAATCGCCAAGCTTCTTTTTCAAATTGACAACATCTTTCTTAACATTCTCGATATGTTTTTTCAGTATCATTTTCGTTTCTTCATCTTGCTCTTTAGCAAGTTCGATATGCCATCGCTTAAGACTTGTTATTGCTCTTTCAAGTGCTTCTTTTTGTTTGATATCTTTTGCTTTCATGTTTTGTTCCATTCATATTCTTGTTGATATGTGCTAACATCCTTGAAATAATCAACAACATTATCATTGTAAATCTTTTTATTTTTCAACTAATTTAAACTTTTTCAAATCTATTTATGATCCTGTGAGCGAGAAAACCCACGGCTTTAGCCGTGGGATGAACGCGAATCAGTACATATTAAAAATAAATCAATAATGCGCAAAACATTTAAATACCGACTATACCCAACTAAACTCCAAATCACCAAGATGAACAACATTTTGGAACAGACTCGTTGGGTATACAATGAAACTCTTGCACTTAGAAAAAATGCCTGGGAAACAGAAAAGAAATCTATATCCCTCTATGATACAGCTAATAAACTTCCTGAATGGAAAGCCAATAAACCTGAGCTGAGTGACGTGCATTCTCAGGTGCTTCAAAACGTTCAAATAAGAGTAGACCTCGCTTTTAAAGCCTTCTGGCGTAGGTGTAAAAGCGGTGAGAATCCTGGATTCCCTCGTTTCAAAGGGAAAGGTTGGTACGATTCTATCACTTACCCACAGTCTGGATTCAAACTCCATCCAGACGGGGTCTATCTCTCTAAGATCGACCGGGTTCCTATTGTTTTTCATAGACCTCTTGAGGGTACCATCAAAACCTGTACAGTTAAAAAGACTCCTACCGGAAAATGGTTTGTATATTTCTCCTGTGAAACAGAAAGACCAGAGCCTCTTCCAAAAACTGATAAAATAGTTGGGATTGACCTTGGACTCCTCACCTACGTTCAGTGCTCCGATGGAGTGAAGATAGATAAGCCTCGCTTTTTCAAGCAAGAGCAAAAAGCTCTTGCTCAAGTTCAAAAGCGTTTCTCTAAAAACAAGAGTCCCATAAATAAAAATTCTGTGGCTCTTGTCCACGAGAGAGTCAGAAACAAACGTGAGGATTTTTGTCACAAAGCAGCTAAATCTCTTGTTGATAAATATGATTTTATTGCCCATGAAGATTTGAATGTTAAAAGCATGCTGGAGCAAAAAAATTTAGTAAGAGCATTTCTGACGCGGCTTGGAACACATTGGTACTTTTTCTGACCTACAAAGCTGAAAACGCTGGTAGAATCAGAGTAGCAGTGGATCCAAGGGGCACCTCTCAGAGATGCTCTCAGTGTGGGTCGGTGGTGAGTAAAAATTTGAGTGTTCGAGTACATCACTGTCCTCACTGCGGTTTCAAAACAAGCAGAGATTTAAACTCTGCGTTAGAGATCCTCAGACTCGGGCTGGAGTTTGTTGAGCGACCTATGCCTCGCCGCAAGGCGGAAGCACTGGTGAGGGCTCATAGAAGCCCACGACTTTAGTCGTGGGAGCAGTCACGCTCACACACAGAACTAATAAATAATGAATCTTTAATTGATTTTTTACATTATCATAATTGCAAGCACACAAACAGGATTTTAAGATTAGATAATTAACATGAAACATTTTGCTAAAATACAACTACAATTTATTAAGCACGCTGTTCTCTTTGAAGAATTAACAGCAGAACAGCAAGAGCAATATCTTGAACGACATCCTTATTCAAAAAAGCAACTTAACGATGTCAGTAAAAGCATTACCGACAAATTAGATATTTATTTAAATGGTTATTGGCCTCGTGCAAAAGCATTTTTATTTACTGATAAACAGACGGGTTCGTCGTTTACGGCAAAAAATCTTGAACATGCAGAATTCAAGCTCCAAGAATTACGAAAAACATTTAAAGCGGCAGAAATAATAAGACGACAACATGAGTCCGGCGAACATAAACTACCTCATCCCGAATGTCCGCGCTGTTCGTATAAAGCGGCTATTAATATTGAATTTATGAAACGAGTAGCAAATGAATTATTGGCATTCTAAAAAAGAAATCCCGTTTGAATTCCTTCAAAAAACTATCCGCGTATTAATTTGTCATTCAGATGCTAAAATACAAACTGCGATTTCAACAATATTATTGTATACTCCTTTTTATGAAATAATCATTAAACCAAACACTGTGCAAGCTATTCGCGAAATATCAGAAAAAAGAATTCATCTCTGCATAATTGACTGTTCTCTTGAAAAACTTACTATTCTAAAAAAATATCAATACATACCGTTCATAGCTATACCAAAAAATGAATCGACAATAACGGGCTATTTATTTTCAAAAGCAAAAGACATGATAAATTATGAAGACATAGAAAAAGACGACACATCTACAAAATTATTTAATTATGCGATTCTCAATTTAATAAATCCATATCGTTCTGTTATAAGCGACAATGTGAATCTAGCAATAGATTTACTTTTTACAAAAAAACCATATAATGTAACTCGATGGGCCATCGAATTAGGAAAAACAGAACGACAACTACGAAACATCCTCAATCCTTTGAATACAACGCCTAAATTATTACACTTTATCAGCACAGTATACGTAAAAGCTATGGCTTATTGTAATACAAACAAATTGCCAAAAAAATATAACAATGCGATAGAATACTTTTATATACATCGTTCTAAATTTTTAGAATATATTCATCGGAAACTTTGATATTTAAATTGATTAAATTCTTATGCAATTTAATGTTCTATTAACGTCTTTTCATAACGCTAAAAATTTCGATAACAACAAATTTAGCGTTGCTCGCAACAAACCCGATTGGTGCAATTACAAACAACTGCAATTTTTAGCTCCATTTGATGTCCATAACAAACCCATAACTCTAAAATTTCTTTCGAATATTGATTATATGACTGCTTTAAGAGAAGTATATACACATCGTTGGGACGAGATTGAACAATGGCTTGATCAATTATCCGATGCTAAACAATATATTTTATGTTGTTGGTGCCCACATAGTCAATCATCAAAATTACAATTAAAAGAACATGGTTATTTCGCATGTCACACGTTGCTCATTGGTAAAATGATAAAATTACATAGGCCTGATCTAATTATCCAATTAGACGATGATCGTGAACAACGTGGTCTGTCTGAATGGTCAAAATGGTATTTCGAAACACCGCTTGAAAAAATTATTTCAGGAGGACAAACTGGAGCAGATCATGCAGGTCTTGAAGCTGCTAAACAATTGCATTTAAAAACTGGTGGGTATATGCCTAACGGTTTTATTACTCAGGATGGTCTAAAACCTGAAATGCAACAATTATATGATATGATCGAACACGCTTCGTCAAAATATCCACCCAGGACTTTCGCAAATGTAAAAGCTTCTGATGGTACAATTCGATTTGCAAAAGATTTCAACTCGACTGGTGAACTACTTACATTAAAAGCAATCGTCCAATATAAACGACCCTATATTGACATTAATATTAACAATCCATTGCATCCCAATTTAGTAAGAGAATGGATTAGAAAATTTTATATTAAGACTTTAAATGTTGCTGGTAATGCAGAAAAACGAGCACCAGGTATATATGATTTTGTCGTAAATTATATTAAAAAAGTCGTTGGTCATTAATGTGATAGCTTTTTGATTTCTATTTATCATTGTTATTTTAATTGATTATAACTTAATAGTGAAGAATCATTACATAACCGAAAGGATAATTCAATGAAAACTTATACTGTATCAAGTGATTGGGAACCTTTTCAAAATGAAGTCGGTGGAATCAAAATAGCGACGTTTCGTGATCCAATTATTAAAGAAATTGCGTCGCCTGAAACTATTGCTCCCATACTTCAATATTTGCAAGATAATGCTCAATCAGCACATGACGATCATATTAGCGCTTTAGGTCTTATAGCGGGATTAGAAAAACGATTAAAAAATATTCAATAGGTGATTTCCATATGGCTCGGACGGGGCGACCCTTTCTGGCCTCGAAAGGTAAACTATTATCGGTAATCCGCGTTAGCCGATAAATCACCTATGTAATTCTTCAACATTTATGCGCAAGAGAAAATATGAAAATAATAAAATATGACACTTATCGTTCTGAAGGTTTAAAAATCAACCAAACTGATAACATGGTGCGAGCTGTAATAGATTTTACTCGAAATGAATGGAACGAATTTAAACGTTCTCAAAATAGAAAACTATTTGAACAAAAAATTGCTAAATTAGAAATTGGCACGACTATTCCAGGAACACAATTATCTCGATGTCTTGACGATGATGGACCGGCTTGGTGTTTAGCATTAGGCAAACTGTCTGAACTAAAACGATTCTTTTATGGTAAATCAATTAAAGAAGTTCTTAAAAAAGCAGAAAAGGCATCATTAAACTCTAACATCGTCGAACAATGCGGACGCCACATTGAAAAAAGCAGCTGATTATAAAACGGTGAGGGGCCTACACAATCACTACCTCAATCTAGTGACGTGGTGTTTACTGAACAATCAGGTTAGTCTTGGCGTAGAAATGCTAATGGGTAAAGTTCGATATACGAACGACGTCAAAGGAATGCGAGAGCTCATAGAACGTGCTGAGAACTTGAAATGGCTGGAAGAGAGAAAAACATAGAAAAATACACCGTATTAATGTTTAAGGCTGGAAAATAAAACTTTCGTAAAGCAACCATACTTGAACCGATGAAAACTAAAAAACTTATAGAGCTTCTACAGGCAGAAGATCCTACTGGAGAAGTAGAGGTCTGTGTAAATAATGAGGATATATTTTTCCTTGAGCATACATCAGCTTATTGGGATGGATGTCTGCAAGTTTTAAAACGTGATGAAAGTTCTCCCTATTACAATATAATAGGAGCAAAAATCACATCTACCGGTGGTAAAATAAAAATCAAAACATTGAGTATAGAAGACGCTATTTATGATGATCCTGATTTACCGGTGGAGTTTGATGAATACACCAAAAAATCCTATGCTGACAGCATTGCTAGATGGAGAGAAGAGGCCCGGGAAGTAACTAAAAAACTGGACAATGAGTGCTTAGTCGAAGTTTTAAACAGATACAAAGAAGGATGGAAAGCCGCTCAGGCTATAGCAGAGCCGCTTACCAGATGTAACGTACAATGGTGGTGGAAAGAGGGAGATACTGGCACAAAGCGTTTGTTTTGCAATGAAAAGGATTATTGGCTGAATATGAATATACAAACTTCTCTTTGTCAAGGACATTCACATGCCGTGGTTTATAGTAAATTTTTTAAACCAGTGAATGACGGTCGACGAATTGTATGGGAGTTTGCTCTATGATAGATGAAAATAAAATTACGGAGCAGCATTATGGTTAAAAGTTTAGTTTCGTCAGCTAGCGAAGACGAGTTTATCCGCACAATGTTGGCGCAAAGAAAAGGAGAGATCATGAAAGTAGCAGATGTTCAAAAAAGAATTAAAGTTCTTCAAAGTGAGATTAAGCAATTACGTGAAACGAAAAAAACATTGAAAGAAGATGACATTTCTTTATACGGAGACATAAGCAGAGTAATTGCGCGTCGTCTTCATGCGGACAATCCATATAACATAGCTACTCGTACAACTATTTTCGACCCAATTATGAGAGACATTAAACCTTTAATCGACAAAGCAATACGCCAACAAAAACTATCTCTACATTAAGCAATAAAAGTGTTACTATAGCCTAAAGATGATTACAGGTGATCGTGAATCTAATAAGATTAAAACTGCAAGAGTTAAAGGAATCAAAATTGTGAACGTTCAGGAGTTTTTATGTTATTAATGGTATTACCTTTAGTAATAGGTATCTTAGTATTTTTAGTTGGATTAATTATGCTTGCTAAAGTTTGTTATAAAAACGAACATAAGGAATTTTTCAATGAACGTTGAATCAACTAAACAGCAAATCAATATGGTTGTGCAGTAAATCCCTCTATTTCATAGACAAAAAAGTGAATCCTCACAAATATGCGTAACAAAATCGCAGATGCGACTGATTTAAAATGGAACTGGTGTCCTGTAGAAAAATTTATTGCGCGTTACATAGTCTAGGTTCTAACGGGCGACACTGGTGTAACAATCAAGGAGATCCTTCGGCGTTCGAACGATGCCCTATCCCAAAAAAGAGTGGGATAGAGAATAGAAAATTTAAACAATATAACACGACATTATGTAAGTGTGGGCATATAGATGAGTTTCATAGAAAATGTTTAATCTGCCAGAGTGCAAACCAAAAGCACATACAATGGTACGCGACTAACAAACAGCTCATAATTCGAAAGATCAGCCCTTTATAATACTATGATCAAAAACTATACATCACAAGTCCAGCAGCCCGCTCTGTATGTAAGTTGCACAGGACTGCCCTCATAATAAATATGGTTATTGAACTAATTATTGCTATATTGCTCGGACATTTTATCGGTGATTGGTTATTACAACCAAGATGGATGGCAAAGTCAAAGACGATTGATGTCGTCATATTAATTTCTCACGTCATTCTTGTCTCTTTAAATTTTCTAACTTTTGTCGCGCTTTATGGTTTAATCTATTTTATTAACATACATTACGATGTTTTACTTTCGATTTTATTGATAAACGCTATTATACATGCAATACAGGACAATATTATTTGGCGATGGTATAAGAAGACGAAACACGCAAATCAATTTTATGATGATAAATTATTCTATGATACGATAGCTTGTGATCAACTATTGCACCTTTGCACAATTTTCGTTCTTTTACGATTGTTTCCAATAGTTTGATAATAGATTGGCACTCCCATTGTCCGTATCAACACAGGAATAAAAAATGCATTTACCAAACATTGAGACAGCGCTTGAAATTAAAGTTTCTGAAAGTGGTAATGGATTTAGAGCAGATACTAAAGCGTTACCTGGATCACCGATATGCGGTCAATGTTTGATGGTGAATTTCATTTTGCTCAAATTGGCATTTGTTTGGAAAAGGAAAAACCGTGAGAAAAATTAGAGAGATAACAGCAGAAGAAGAAAAATTTCGCACAGAAGCATTAATTCTGGGGAACCCGAATCAACGTATGATTAAACGGGACTTTGTAGAACCAGAACCAATCGGAACAATTGTATTATTACCATTTCGGATTGTTGGATATAATAGGGATTGTGATGGATCGGCACTCGCTCACTTGGCAGCTTTAGATAATACGCTTGATACTACTGGATGGTCTGATGGTTGTATCGGGCTTTATCCATCAGTCGGGATGGTTGTTGAAGAAAAAGAATATTTGGAAATGGTTGCCAAAATAAAATGAACAACATTTGGTCAGAACTAAAATTGGAAAAGATGACAGAAAATCCGAACCGGTGTGGTGGTCCGAATGATTGTGAAAACAGAAAGTATGATGAAACAAAAGAAGATTGCCAACGATGTATGAAAGAATGTGAAGGGGAAAATGTTTGAATATCAATTTTGAATTTACTGCAAATCAATATGCAACTTGAAGACAAAAACTTGCTACTTACTTCAAAATTGTTTGCTACGCTATAAATTATTATTTTATAATCTTTGTTTATTAATGTATGTCATCAAAAAATTACTCAAATTTTGCGAGCGTTTAAAGTTGTCTAAATTATTCAAAACAAAATACATCAAAATCATTTTACTTAACAACTATAATGACTCGCAATCTAACATCCCTCCAAAAAACTTATTAGTTTACTACCAATGTAAATGCGGTCATAAAAGAGTCTGGTCTTCTATACTTATTTCTGACTGTGACGGTTGTTACAAATGTAAAACTACGCTCGCTCCTTCTCTTTCGTTTCACAAGCAACTAATCGCTCATGACTTCATTACTAAATATGATGAAAATACTGGTCAACCATATAAGATATGCCAAAAATGCTGGAAAAAACATAATGACATCGTGAACGAAATAAAAGAAATCATCAAAGAAAGCAAGGCGGCCAATGAAAAAACTACAGATTAAACTAAAAAACGGCTCAATCATTATCATCAAGCGACGCATTAACTTCAACAACCAAATAACAAAAATCATCATTGATAAACAAATTGTCGATGATCTATCCAAAATAGAAAGCATTTGGGTCGTCAACTAATCTTCGACTCACAACTTGATTATTCCCCTATACTTTTATAAGGAGAATTATGTCAAATTTCTGTATTGAAACGACAGTTAAGAAGGGTCTTGCTGACGATGAGATTCTAAAAAATGTTGGATTCATCAAAATCAACATCGGCCAAGATGGCAAAAAAACCGCGTTTAAAGATCGCATTTTTTATGCAGGCCTTAATGTCACTACAAAAGATATTGATGAAGAACATACGACGGCTACAATAACATATTCATCTATCGAATATGCAAAATATGAATATGACCCATTAGCTGTCAAATCTAAAAAATGATTAGGTCATAAACACATACGAAAAACAAATTTTTAATAAATATGAGCCACGATGTAATATATTGTCCAAATTGTCAAATTCCTATTATGGAAGGACGCGGTGATTGGAAATATGATAACTGTGGGTAAGACTTACAATTCTAAATGAACGGAATCAAGTACAACCATAGAGTTACGTGCCCGCATAGCTCAAGACAGTTGAAACTAGCGAACAATAGGTACCATTTTATTATTAGTGTGTGGATAGGAAGATGAGTTTTTGAAATGGAAATTTCTTATGTAGAAGATAGGACAATATTTTTGACAGTCATCGGTTCAAGGGCCTACGGACTTTCCAGACCTGATTCTGATGAAGATCAAGCCGGAGTCATGATTCCGGGACTTGAATACTTTTTCGGATTTGACAGATTTGACCAATTCAACGGTTTTCCCGGCGTCGATAAAACTATCTACGATATTCGAAAAATTCTCAAACTCATAGCTGACAACAATCCAAATTGTATGGATCTGCTGTTTGTCCCTGATAGATGCATTAAAAAAATCACTCCTTACTGGCAAATTTTCATGGAAAACCGCGATCTTTTCGTCTCGAAAAAATGTCGATGGACATTTTCGGGGTATAGTCGAGCACAGCTCGAAAGAATAGATACTCATCGAAAATTTCTTTTAAATCCTCCACAATCAGAGCCCAAACGAGAGAATTTCGGATTACCAGCTACATCTATTTTTCCTACTGCACAACTCAAAGCTGTCGTATATGCGGCTCTCGGGATTTCATCATCGAAGAAGAAAAAGAAAATTTTCTTGATTCACTCGATGACATATACTCTAATTATATCATGCCTCTATTTAGTCAATATGTTAAAGATGACCGTAGAGCGTTAGCCCTAGAGTA
>Ga0315291_10000566_pt1 | contig 49178 bp, 42 predicted proteins | sample YL17G12_20_MG_FD_203070 | JGI IMG/M metagenome (GOLD analysis project Ga0315291, IMG submission 203070) | Sediment microbial communities from Yellowstone Lake, YNP, Wyoming, USA - YL17G12_20 | ecosystem: Environmental > Aquatic > Freshwater > Lake > Sediment | place: USA: Wyoming | collected...
CTTGAGCCTCCAGGAACTGAATTTCCCTTATAAATATCGGCTGCTATTCTACCACCCCTTTAAAGACCGTTCAATTGTTACTCGGACAGACTCCTAGCACAAGCTAAATTCGTGCAGGCAGATTTGTCAGAAGGATTTCCTCTACTAAAAGACGACCCTTACGACATATACTTTTCGTCTTATGCCGCACTATCACATTTGGACTACGTGGAGCTTGAACACCTTGCGGAGCAGATTTTTTCGCATATAAGCGGCCGGGGATATATGGTCTTTGACCTTCACGGCAGATACTCGCCCGAATGGCCGAGATACTGGAGTAAAGACTGCCGTTCACCACTGCCATACACTATGGCCTATTTATTGCCGGTTCAAGAACAAATCCCTGAAAAAATTGAATGGTTCGATGTTACATATTGGAATGGCTCCGAACTTAGTCAACTTATCGAATCGACTGCCAAGGCGACAGGAAAAAAAACTAAAATAATTACTATGCGAGACCGCTCAATATTTGTGGGACGGCATATGGATACGAGCCTGTTCAAAAAACAAAGGCATCCAATACGGACAGAGGTAAATCGATTGTTCGACCATGGTTATAGGGGGAGAATAAGCGGTTTGAGTTTTGACATAGATTATCTGGAAGAAGTAAAGGATGTGAACCATCAGGCATGGACACGAATTTTAGATTATTATAACCGATGGCAAACAGTAATAAATACACTCCATGCCCTGATGAATGCCAATAATGCAGAAGTCAAAAGAATTATCGAATCGAGTCCTGAAATCCTCGCTGATGAATTAAAAATGTTAGCATGGTTATATCGGAATGCTGACAGATTTCCAGTTATCGATTTTTGGGCCAGTGTTATGGGGCCGCAGGTGGCTTGTATTTTACGGAATCTGGAACTTTCTCTCCCACAGGGGTTAGGCTGCGGTCATGGCCTGTTTTGCATTGTAGAAATCGAAAACAAATAAAAAACCACGTCATTCGCCGGTTAAGATTCATGTTAATTCAGAAATAAGCGCAAAAAAAGGGGCCAGACCATCTGGCCCCTTTTAGCCGGCGTTTGCACTTTAAATTAGATTTTGCATCTGCGCCAAACCCAGCTATATTAATTATAACAAAAACCACACTATCAGGTCAAGTAAAAAGCAAATATTTTGGCCTTGATACTTTGTAAAAACATTTAATTATAGGACATTCCCCATATATGAATTTCCTGCCGCAACATTTCACTGCAGGCAAAACGGTGTTTTTGAAATATTATTCAGCCCCCTGAAAAAAAAGATAATTTTCGCTTCTGCCGCTGTTAAGGCCCATCTGATTTTTGACGAATTTTAACTGTCAAATTAAAGGGAGACAGAGATGAACGAACAAACAGCGGAGCGACGCAGGGAGAAACGTTTGAACTATCACTGGCCTGTCTGGTTTGCCGAGGATTTTAATGACGTTTTGTCGCAGGGACAGATGTTCGACCTTTCCAGCAGCGGAGCAGCTTTTACATGCTATGCCGACTCCTGCCCTTACGAAGGACAATATATAACGACAAGATTCAGCGTGCCACGTTATGGTCAGGATGATTCATTTGACCTTGAAAACTGCATAAGAAGCGGTTTCGTGTGCAGAATCGAGGATATCAGTCCCTACATGAAAAAAGTCGCACTGCAGTTTGCAGAACCTCTGAGTTTCAAGCCCGGTGAACAGGAAGAAAAACAGTCGGCCATCAAGCATAAACCTGTAGAGGTATAGTCTAAATATCAATTTCGATGCACTTTGCGGCAAGTTCTATGCCGCCATTTTAAAAACCATACAGCCTGATAACCCATCCAGATAACTCTGAACCCACTTACAACTGCCCTATTACCATTTTCCCCACAAAAGACCTGCTCCATCGGCAAACCATTATTTTCTGGAAATTCAAACGATAATATTTATACTCAATGCTTTTTCAGGGATAAAGTAACTCAAATTAGGGCACAGGCTTAAAATGGAGCTGATAAAACAGATTAAAGAAGCTGAAAACAAGGCAAAAAGACTGATAGAAGATGCGCAGAAATACGCTGTTCAAACGGCTGGAAACATAAAAAAAGAGCACACTGAGCAGCTCGAACAGGCTTATCGGCAGCGAAAGGAAGCGGTGGAAAAAGCAAAAAACCAGGGCCTGGCCGCCGGTCAGCAGCAGGCACAGGAGCTGACGGAAAAAGCAAAACGGCAGCAGCAAGTGCTTAAAAACACTGCTGAAAAGCGTATGAATTCTGCAGCAGAGAAAATAGTTGACTTTTTGCGCAACCGACTGACTGAAAAACCAAAATAAAATTTTCTCCGGATATACAATGTCAATAGCTCAAATGCAAAAAGTTCTTATCGCAAGTTTCCGCACTGAAGCAGCCGATGCTCTCGAATCGCTTCAAAGCTCAGGTATCATGCAGATACTCGACGCCGAGCAGGCTATCGTCAGCAAAGAATGGCCGGAATTACATACAGAAATCGAACGGCCGAAACAGGTTGAAGAGTTGAGCACAAAAATTGATTCGGCAGTTGAATTCCTGAAACAATATGCCCCGAAAGCGACTCTCGCCGAGACACTTGCACCCCGCGTAGTCGTCAGCGAAAAAGAATATACAGCAGTAATTCGCACAGACCAGGCTTTGGAGATGCTGGAAAGATGCGGCGAACTTGCAAATCAGCTCCACAAGCTGGGCGACCGGCATGAGCATCTGCAGGGACAACTTAATATGCTCCTGCCGTGGAAAAAACTTGATATCGACCTTGCGGACTTGGAAAAGCTTGAAAAAGGCGCCGTAATTTTAGGGCTTATTCCGGAAAAAAATTTCACCCTCATACAGGAGAAGATAAAGGACTTCAGGGCAGCAGTTGAAAAAGTCGGCACAAAAGATAATCTGATTGCCTGTGCAGTTGCCACTCTGAAGGAAAATTCTGCTGAAGTTTACAAAGCCCTCAGAAGCATCGAATTCGAAGCGGTAAATTTATCATCCTTTAAAGGGACGCCGGCAGAGCTGATTAAAAATACCCAAATACAGCTTAAGCAGACTCACCAACAGATAGAAACCCTTGAAAAACAGGCAAAACAGTTAGGCAAAAATCGCCTTAAACTTCAAATCCTTGCCGACCATTACAGAAACCTTCTCGACAGAGAGCGGACGAGACTTGCTGTGCCTAAAACAGAACAAACGGTTCTGCTGGAAGGCTGGGTGAAAAAACGCGACCTCAAAAAACTTCAGAACATTCTCGCAAAATTCAAAGGCACAAGTCTTTCTCTGATTAGGCCGGCAGAAAACGAGGATGTCCCGGTTGAAATAGAAAACGCAACGGTCTTCAAACCATTTGAGGTAATAACCCGCCTTTACGGAATGCCTCGACATTCTGAAGTCGACCCAACCTGGCTTTTGGCACCGTTTTTTGCAATCTTTTTCGCTCTTTGTCTTTCCGACGTGGGATACGGCATTATGATTATCGCCGCCTCTGCATTTCTTATTAAAAAAATGCAGGACGGCAAAGGACTCTTATGGCTACTGATTTTGTGTTCGATTCTGACTATCGCAGCAGGCGCAATGACCGGCGGCTGGTTCGGCACGGGTCTGCGGGAGCTTGCTGTCGCATGGAAAATCAACTGGCTTGTTAATTTTATTGACAAAACAACCTGGTTCGACCCATTGCAGGACCCGATGAAATTTTTTGCCATTTCAATTGCTCTGGGGTATCTGCAGATAATGACAGGTCTTTTCATCGGCTTTGTGGATTGTTTGAGAAGAAAGGAATTTGCCGCTGCGATTTGTGAAAAGCTTGTCTGGCTTGTATTGGTAAATTCACTTGCGGTTTTCGGAGCCGGCAAAATGGGAGCAATATCTGCCTCTTCAGGCTCAATTGCCGCTAGGGTTGCGATAGTCCCTGCAATTATCATTCTGCTTTTCAGTCAGAGAGAAGGGCCCGTTTCCAGCAGGCTGGCGATGGGCGCTTATCAGCTTTTCAGCACGGTTTTTTATCTGGGGGATATTTTAAGTTATCTGCGACTGATGGCGCTGGGCATCGCTTCAGGGGGTGTTGCAATGGCGATTAATATCATTGCCAGAACCGTAAGTGAAGTGCCTTATGTCGGGATTGTTCTTGCGATTGTGCTGCTGGTCCTCGGCCACACCTTTAATGCCGTAATGTCGGGGATTGGGTCATTTGTGCACTCGCTGCGACTGCAGTTTGTGGAATACTTTCCCAAGTTTTTCGTTGGCGGCGGCAGAGAATTTACGCCTCTGATAAAGCAATATAAATATGTGTATATAAAAACAGATAAAGTGAAAAGATAAAACATTTTTAAGAGAGGGCTGACTATGGAACTTACTGGACTGGGTAACATGTTGGCAATTTTGGGAGCAGCGTCTGCGGTGTTTCTTGCCGGCTCCGGCTCGTCTATCGGAATAGGCATTACCGGCAGAGCTTCGGCCGGCGTCCTTACCGAAAAGCCGGAAAGATTCGGCTTGAATTTCATAATGGTTGTGCTGCCCGGCACACAGGGCTTTTACGCTCTTGCCAGCGCAATGATGGTTATGAACTACATGGGATTCTTCTCAAAGGAATTTACTGTCTCATTAAACCTCTGGCAGGGCCTGACTGTATTTGCAGCCTGTCTGCCGGTCGGCGTGGCAGGTCTTATAAGCGCAATTCATCAGGGAAACGTTTGTGCCGGCGGCATCGTTATGGCAGCAAAAAGACCTGAAATGGCATTCAAGGCCGGCGTCGTTTATGGCGTTATGGTTGAGATTTATGCCTTGCTCGGACTTTTGACTACGGTACTTATGCTGCTGTTCGGCGTTAACTGGCAGGCTGTCAGAATCGCAACAACAGGTTAATTAAAAATTATTTTTTAGCAGTATTACGAAATGGACTCAAAACAGGTAACAGAAAAGATTCTGTCTGAAGCACAGAGCCAGGCCGACAAAATAAAAGAACAGGCCGACGAAAAAGTCCGGCAGGAAAGACAAAAACTTCAGACAGAGCTCGACAGCTTCAACGAAGAAACCCGGCGACTTGTAAAACAGGCTCTGGAAGAAGCAAAGTCCCGGACCCTTGCCTGGGCAAGAATGGAAATCGCCAAAAAGTTGCTTCGGACCAGAAAAGACCTGCTTGATGAGACTTTTGCCGCAGCAGCGGAAAAAATCAAAAACATGAGTGCCAAAGATTATCAGCAGCTTATGGAAAAACTGATACTTTCAGCGGTAAATACAGGCGACGAGGAAATTATCATCGACAAAAACGAAAAAAGAATCGATGCCGCCTTTGTCGAACGGTTAAATGCGAAACTTTCTCAAAACTCAAGAGGCAATCTGAAAATTGCAGACTCAAAAGCCGACATCGAGGCAGGGTTTATCCTGCAGAAAGGCAGAGCAAGGGTAAACGGCAGTCTGGCGGTTCTGCTTGCAGCAGCGAAGGAAAAGCTTGAAACCGAATTAGCCGCTCAATTATTTGTTTAAAATCATATATGAATTTTATGCAGCAACAAAACGTTTTATACTTCAGCCTGTACCCGCCGATTGGTCCGGAGGACTGGCGATATACCTTTGAAACAGCACAGGTAAAAACGCTGTCGGAAAAACTTTTTGGTTCAATCTTTTTTACTGAACTTGCAAACAGCAGCGGCTTCAAAGAAACAGTTGAACTTCTGAGCGGGACTGATTACGTCCTTTCAGCTTCTGCAACAAACCAAGAAATTGAAAATCTGCTGTGCGACAGACGCAGAGAAGCAAGAAAACTCATCCGGCAGCTGCTGCACGATGACAAGATAATTGAATTTCTGCGGGCAAGGTCGGATTTTGCAAATATGAGACTTGCAATCCGCAGACTTGTGCTCGAAAAGCCTCTCGGCAGCGATTACTGCGACCAGGGCAATATACCTGTTGACCAGTACGAGCTGGTTTTTGAACAGGAGGATTATACCGCCCTGCCGAACTATCTGCAAAAAGCGATAGAAGCGGGTGTGCTGGGCTATTATAAAAACAAAAACGTCCGCGACATCGACATAGCAATAGACAAGGCTGAAGCGGAATTTCAGCTTGAAAATGCAATTCGGATTGAAAGTATCTTTCTGATTGAGCTTATGAAGATGTATATAGACCTCAACAATATTCGCACCATGATGAGGCTGAAATTTACCGAAATGCAGGACAGAGACGTCTTTATGCCCGGCGGATATATCGACCCGGCCAGGCTTAATCAGGCCGTTGATATCGGCTATGAAAGTCTGGCACAGACTTTTGCTGCTACGCCTTATTATCACATACTCGAGGCAGGCGCAGGTTTCATGCAAAGCAATAATTCATTCTTAAAGCTTGAAGCAGCGTCTGACCAGCATCTGATTGGATTTCTTAAAAGCACGGACCAGATAACCGCCGGCCATCAGCCGATAGCAGCCTATCTGCTGAGAAAAGAGCATGAAATAAGAATGGTAAGAACGGTTCTTGCCTGCAAAAAAGCTGATATCGAGCCAAAAGCAATACTTGACAGAATTGTAGTATAGTTTTGAGTTTTAAGTTATGGAAGGTAAAGTTGCGATATTAGGCAGTGCTGATTTTGTTATGCCTTATTCTGCGCTCGGCATGGATTGTTTCCCCGTCGACGACAATGACGAGGTGATAGTTCAAACCGCTGAAAAAATTGCTGACGAAAAATACACGCTTGTAGTAGTTGCGGAAAATATCGCACCTGCCGCAGAAGAAGTCTTCCGCCGGTTCAGCACAAAACCTGTGCCCTGCATTCTTGTTGTGCCGTTCACGACCGAATCAAAGGGTTATGCAGTCGAAAAACTCAGCAGACTTTTAAAAATCGCCACAGGAATAAATATTTTACAGGATACTTAGAATCTTTCTATAACAGGATAGACTATGGCAGAGATTAGAACAGGAACAATAGTTAAAGTTGCAGGACCCGTTGTTGTAGCCGAAGGAATGCTCGGCTCGAGAATGTACGACGTTGTCAGAGTCAGCAGGCACAACCTTATCGGAGAAATCGTGGCGCTCAAGGACGATACGGCAAGCATTCAGGTCTATGAAGACACCATCAGCATAGGTCCGGGTGAACCTGTCGTTGATACCGGAGCTCCTTTGAGCGTCGAATTGGGGCCGGGTCTGATAGAAAGCATTTATGACGGCATTCAAAGGCCGCTCGACCAGTTATACAAAGTGCAGGGCGACCATATCCTCCGCGGCAGTCAGCTTCCGGGGCTCAATAGAGAAAAGAAATGGCATTTCAAGCCTGTCATTGAAAATGGCGCTGAAGTTTCCGGCGGCGATATAATCGGCCAGGTTCAGGAAACACCGATTCTTTTGCATAAAATTATGATACCCGCCGGCATAAGCGGCAAAATCGCAGGGCTTACCGAAGGCGATTTTACCGTTGAACAGAAAATCGCAACAGTTACATCATCCGATGGGCACAAGCATGAAATCAGAATGATGCATAAATGGCCTGTTCGGCAGGGTCGGACGGTAAAACAAAGACTTGTCCCCAACTCAATTCTGCCGACAGGTCAACGAGTGATAGACACATTTTTCCCGATAGCCAAAGGCGGCACAGCTTGTGTGCCCGGTCCTTTCGGTTCAGGAAAGACCGTAGTGCAGCATCAGCTTTCAAAATGGGTTGATGCCGACGTCGTTGTTTATGTCGGCTGCGGTGAACGCGGTAATGAAATGACCGATGTGCTGATGGAATTTCCGCAGCTGGCGGACCCCCACAGCGGTCAGCCTTTGATGAAACGCTCGGTTCTTATTGCCAACACTTCCGATATGCCCGTAGCAGCAAGAGAGGCTTCGGTCTACACAGGCATAACAATAGCCGAGTATTTCCGCGATATGGGTTGCACTGTAGCGCTTATGGCAGATTCCACAAGCCGATGGGCTGAAGCAATGAGGGAGATTTCAACAAGGCTTGAGGAAATGCCTGCTGAGGAAGGTTATCCTGCTTATCTTGCCGCAAGAATCGCATCGTTTTACGAACGTGCCGGCAGAGTCGAATGCCTCGGAAAGCCCGCCCGACAGGCTTCTCTTTCGATAATCGGAGCGGTAAGTCCGCCCGGCGGCGATTTGTCGGATTCAGTTGTGCAGGCCACGCTGCGCGTCGTCAAGGTCTTCTGGTCGCTTGTAGGCAGACTCGCTTATCAGAGGCATTTTCCCGCCATCGACTGGCTGACAAGTTATTCGTTCTATAAACAGTATCTGTCCGGCTGTTTCGAAGATAAGGAAAAGGGACAGGAAATGGCGGACCTTGCTCAGGAGGCGATGAGTCTTCTGGAGCAGGAGGCACAGCTTGTCGAAATTGTAAGACTTGTCGGCTCTGAGGCGATAAGCCCGGCTGACAGAATGGCACTCCAGACAGCAAAGAGTATCCGCGAAGATTATCTTCATCAGAATGCCTTCCACGAAATCGACACATATACCTCAATGGAAAAGCAGTTTGAGATTCTCAAAGCCATACTTTATTTCCACAAGAAAGGCCTTGAGGCTGTCGAAAAAGGCATTGATACAGAAGTAATTTTCAAACTTGGCGTATGTGAGGACATCGCACGAGCCAAGTTTGTGCCGGAAAACCAGATGGAAAACATAACAAAAATACGAAGCAGGACAGATGAACAATTCGGGGCTTTGCAGAGCAGTTAAAAACTTACAGGAGTAAGAGATGCTTAAGGAATATCGGACAGTAAAAAGCATAAGCGGTCCTTTGATGCTGGTCGAATCTGTTGACGGCGCGCGTTACGGCGAGATAGTCGAGATAGAGCTCAGCGACGGCTTAATACGTCATGCCCAGATTCTGCAGGTCGAAAGGGACAAAGTCCTCATACAGGTCTTTGAAGGCACTGAAGGCATCGACGTGGATTCCGTCACAGTAAGGCTGCTGGGAAAACCACAGCAGTTTGCCGTCTCACCGGACATTCTCGGCAGGGTTTTTAACGGAACGGGACAGCCGAAGGACGGCGGACCCGAAATAATCGCTGAAAAACTCCTCAACATAAACGGCAATCCTATTAATCCGTACAGCAGAGACTACCCGAATGAATTCATCCAGACGGGCATATCAACGATTGACGGCTTGAATCCCCTGGTTCGCGGCCAGAAGCTGCCGATTTTCAGCGGAGCCGGACTGCCGCACGACGAAATAACCGCTCAATTGGCCAGACAGGCAACAGTTCTGGGCAAAGAGGAACGGTTTGCAGTTGTCTTTGCCGCGATGGGCATAACATTTGAAGCTGCACAGTTCTTTATCGACGACCTGGCAAACAGCGGCGCAATCGAAAGAGCGGTAATGTTTATCAATCTTGCCAATGACCCCGCAATCGAGCGAATCGCGACTCCAAGAGTCGCTCTTACAGCAGCTGAATATCTCGCATTCGACAGGGACATGCACGTTCTTGTTATCCTTAACGACATGACCAACTACTGCGAGGCCCTGCGGCAGATAAGTGCCGCACGAAAGGAAGTGCCCGGCAGACGAGGCTATCCGGGCTATCTCTATACCGACCTTGCGACGATTTATGAACGTGCCGGAAGAATCAAAAACAAAAAAGGCTCGATAACTCTTGTGCCGGTTCTGTCAATGCCCGAAGACGATAAGACTCACCCTGTGCCGGATTTAACCGGATATATCACCGAAGGCCAGATAATCCTTTCGCGTTCGCTGCACCGCAAGGCCATAGCCCCGCCGATTGATGTCCTGCCGAGTCTTTCGAGACTTAAGGACAAGGGCATCGGCAAAGGTAAAACACGCGAAGACCACGCTGATTTATACAATCAACTTTATGCAGCTTATGCACGAGGCAAGGAATGTCAGGAGCTTGCTACGATTCTCGGCCAGGCTGCACTGTCGGACGAAGACAGAAAATATATAACCTATGCAGACGAATTTGAAAAACGATATATTTCGCAAGGCTACTACGATAATAGAACTGTCGAGCAGACTCTTGACCTCGGCTGGGAACTGTTAAGTATGTTTGAGGATACCCAGCTGAAGCGAATTCGTGTCGAGTTTCTCAGGAAATATATGCCGAAGTTCAGGAAATAACTGAATATGCAGACAAACATCAATGCAACAAGAATGGAACTGCTTTTGCTGCGCAGACGCGTTGCGCTTGCGGCAAGAGGACACAGACTTCTAAGCGAAAAAAGAGATGAAATCTCAAGGCAGTTGATACAGATATCCAGACAACTCGGCTCACTGAGAAAGGAAGTTGAAAAAGAACTCATTGAGACTTCAAGGCGTTTCTGTCTCGCAAGAGCAACGATGGAGCCTGAAAACATAAAATCGGCGATGGAAGTTCCCACCAAGAAATTCAGCTTATGTTTAAGCTTTGCTACTATAATGAGCGTAAAGGTACCGAAATTTGCCAAGGAAATTGAAGGCGAAATAATCAGCTACGGCTTTTCAACAACCAGCGGCGAACTTGACATCGCTCTTACAGGGCTGGAGAAAGTTTTTGACAGACTCATTGAGCTTGCCGAAAAGGAAAAACAGGCACAGCTTTTGGCCGACGAATTGCAGAAGACAAGACGCAGAGTAAACGTCCTTGAGCACGTCGTCATCCCTGAACTGCAGCAGACGATTCGATTTATATACGACAAACTCGCCGAGGCCGAACGCGACAATATAAGCAGACTGATGAAGATTACCGAGATGATAAGGTCAATCTGAAAAAATGAAAATTAAAAATGCAAAATTTTGAAGCTCACTGAGAGATAGTTTCTTAATTTTGCATTTTGAATTTTTGATTTTGAATTCGGATAGCAAAATAATTTGCCTGTTGTTCAGCACAGATACAGATTATAATACTTGTATGGCAAATTCGGAAAATCACAAGACGGTAAAATCTGTTTCAAAATCACTTATAACCGCCGGCCCTACCCTGCACTACAGTCACGCAAACGTAAACAGTTGTTATTTCCTTGCGGTTTGTGTGTATTATGCCGCCGCCGTTTTCTGGGCCAAGCTTCTGACCGGCCAGCTTATTTCCTTCTGGGGTCCCTTTTATCTCGAGAAACTTGTCCTGCCCCCCTTAAGCATTTTTGAATATCCCGCCCAGATATTTGTACTGGGACTTCTCGTCGGAATTTTTATTGCAGTGCCGATTCTCGCTTCGCAGCTTATGAGTTTCAAATACAGTATTCTGTTCGTGCTGGTATTGTCTTTCATAGCAGGTCTGCCGGGGCTTGCGATTTGTGTCCTGATTGGGGCCTTTGCCGCGGCATTGAGACCTTTACGTTTCAGGTCGCGATACATCGCCGTCGTCCTGTGCACTTCACCTGCATTTCTATATTTTGCTCTTTTCGGCGGAGCAAAAAATACTGACAGCGTCCGATGGGCACTGTCTTTCGCGCCGTGGTTCTACGGCCTGTTTAATGCTCTGGCAATCGCTGCCGTTGTTCTGGTGATAGGTCATTTTACCCGTTACAGGCCGGGCCTGATATGGAGTATCGCCGCTTGTTTCCTCGCTGCAGCCGTGATTGTTTTTCAGAGCACAATCAGTCTTGCCGAGCTTGACTATCAGCTTTATGTCGCAAAGAACAATCCGGAGACAATACCGGAATTTCAGGACCACAGCATAACGGGCGCTCTCGACCGTACCATAACAAGTCGTGAAAGCAGAAGTTATTTCCAGCCGCCTTTCTATCCTGTGGAAACTATAGCCTTAAGGACGGCATTAAAAAAGGAAATTCAAAACAGGCTCATACATGACCGTTGGCCGGAATGGTTTAATGTCCCGGCTGAACTGAAATACCAGGAAAAAAAACAGCAGCTTCTGGAACAATACGAAGGGTTTATAAATCCTCAGAAGCAGTGGTTTAAGCCCGCCTTTATTCACAGAGCACTTTTAAAAAGCAAAGTCAGAACAAAGCGCATGCCGATAGCGCTTTACTACAAAGCCATGCTGAGCGAGCTCTCGCCGGAGCTGAATATCCTCGTCGAAAAGGAAGTATTGCATTTTTATAATGACTACCCGCACAGGGAAAGCCTGCCTATCTGGCATAAACTCTTCTTCGAATACCCCTACAGCATAGAATCTGTCGAAGCCAGCTGGCGAAGAGCCGTCCATCTTGCCGGCATGGAACAATTCTCCTCTGCCCGTCAGCTTATAGACCAGGCTCTTTCCATGATTAAGAACGAATCAACCAGAACAACCGGCCCGTCAGCAGATGAAACCGAAAGAATCTTCCGAAAGCCTCAGACAACCGTCATCACGGAATTTGAACTCAAAAAAATCAAAAGAAAACTCCAGTATCTGCGCAATTTAATCAGCAGCGAAAGTCTCGGCAGCGACGACAAAACCGCTCATCTGCTCGCACAGTTTATCCTGCTCAACCCTCACGACCAGCTTTTCAGACTGCACCTTGACAATCTCCTGGCACAGGCAGAAGATAAAAGTCCCATCGCCGACAATATATTACTTTCACAAATCATGCTTACCCCGGATTCCGTTTTAAGAGAGCAGCGTCTCGGCCAGCTTGCAAAGAATTACGCAGGTACCGACGGTGGCATACAGGCAAAATTCGAGCAGGCCTGTCTGAAGCTGGCCATCTGGAAAGAACACAGTCTGAGCGATACGGAAAAAGAAAGATACCTGACTGAAGCAAGGGCCGGCCTTGAAAATTTCCTCAAAGACCATCCCGACAGCATCTTCGCAGAACAGGCCCGTGAAAAACTCTCCACTATGCCCGTTCACTGACATCCCGCACCTATTTGAACCAGACAAACATTTCTATTCCTTCGATGCAATTCTTCCAGCCGTTATCAGACCAAACAGATGGCCCTCTGAGTCAAATAGGTGCGGGATACCCCCCTGAGGCGGGTTTACAAATCCACCCATTTTGCCTAATTTGACTTTGCCCCGGATTTTTAGTATAATACAGTGTTACGCTATGTGAGGGTACATAAGACGAAAAAATGCAAAGCAGAATAACAATAGATAGTTACAATAAGGATGAAAAAATACTGCTGATAGGTCGTGTTGAAAAAGCGGCCGTTGACACATCTGATTGTGCTTCCATACAGTTCCATACCCGTCCAAATATGCCCGATGCCATCGTTGCTGCATCAACAAATCAATTCGACATCATAGCGGTAATCCCGGATGACTTTAATGAAAATCTTGCCTCGGCCCTCAAGACACTTAGAAAAATAAACCCCAAATCAAAAATTCTCCTGCTGACTCAAATGTGGCAGGAGCCGAAAGCCATCGAATTTTCAGCCTCTGCCTTTAACGGAGCAAAACTTGCCGACGATTACTATATCCTGCCTGTCAGTTTCACGGCAAAAAAATCTGACGAAAAACGGGCGACAGAAAACCTGCCTGATACAGAGCTGATACAGCAGCAGCGGCAGCGCATCGAAATACTTGAAAAACTTGTAATGGAAGATGAGCTGACCGGTGTCAGGAACAGGAGATTTGTCAGGGAATTTCTGCGGCAGATTACCGCTCGTGCCAGCCGGGAATCTCTGCAGGTTACGCTGCTCATTTTCGATATAGATAACTTCAAGCAGTATAATGACCTTTACGGTCATCTGGTCGGCGACAGCATCCTGAAACAGGCCGCCGTTTTAATGCAGAAGTGCTGCAGAAAACAGGATGTTGTCGGCAGAATAGGCGGAGACGAATTTGCCGTTGTCTTCTGGAATCTGCCTTCCGGTAAATCAATCGTTCTGGATGCAGACCCGAAAACAGAAAGAAGGCGTATCGAAAGCGAACATCCCACGCAGGTAATAAATATCTGTGAAAGATTCAGAAGGGAGCTTAACAAAACCGACCTTCCTGCGCTTGGCGCAGAAGGCAAAGGCATATTAGCCATAAGCGGCGGCTTGGCAACTTTCCCGCGGGACGGTTCAACGGTGGAAGAGCTTTCCGCCCAGGCCGACAAGGCCCTGCTGGAAGCAAAACGCAGCGGCAAAAACCGCGTTTACCTCATCGGCCGCGAAAACAACCAACAGCAAGCCTGACAGAAACAAAATTTGAACTTCAGTGACTCGGACTTGTTTCGTATTTCGGATTTCGTGCTTCGAATTTTCCCCTACAGCCTGACCACTTCTGTCGGGCCTGTAAGCTTATATCTGACGCCCCGCCAGGTAATTATCCTGCCAAAAGCCGAACTGGCTATACAGAAAAATAGAATCAGCGACCATAATGGACTGGCGATAATATCTGCCAGTGCCGCTATTTTCATTTTTGCAGCTTCTGCTTCAAGAAGTCTGAAAATCATTCTCTGTCTTAAAAAGGCCCCTGTTATCTGTCCTGCAAGAAAGACGATTGCCGCCGCCAGAAAGACATGCCGGTATTCTGAGCCGGCAAGGTATGAAAAAATTGCCAATCCCGCAAAACCCCATAACCCGAAAACAGAAAACACACTGCTTACAAGACCGAACCACCATGTTCCCGGCACAGTGATTCTTGTAATAACAAACTGGCGTCTTACAAACTCAAAAAGACTGCGCCAATCGGTCTGTTCAAAAGAAGCGACAAGACATGCAGGCACAAAGATGACTTTAAGTTTCGCCTTTTTAACCTCTCTGCTCAGCGTCAAATCGTCGCTGGCTGCATTTTGCCAGATTTTATCAATTCCAAGTCTTCGGAAGACATCGACACGCACCGCCATTGAGCCGCCCCAGGCGCAGTTGAATATTGTCGGCCCGAGAAGCTGAGCAACCTTGGCATTCATCGCAGACAGAGCCAGTGTTGCGAAATTATTTTTCAGCGGCACATACCAGCGATAGCCGCTGGCCACGCCGTTTTTCTCCTTTCGCAGCGGATAGACAAGATGGCTGAGCCAATCGCTGCGGACGCAGGCATCGGAATCGGCAAATGCAAAAACCTCAATATCTTTTTCAGCATTTCTGCACGCATAAAGCAGATTATGCAGCTTCTGGCTACCGTCTTTTGCTATGCCTGCGACAAGAACACTTGTCTTAAATGCTTTTGTTCGGTCTTTGAATTTATCTTTAAGACTGAGCAGACGGTTATAAGCCGCATCTTCGGAACTTTCGACTACAAACATTAATTCATAATTATCATAATCAAGCCGGTAAAACGAACTGATATTCTCATCAAAAGCTGTATCAATCCCCTTGCACGGCATAATCAATGTGACTTTGGGACGGTAAGAAGTATGTTTTCTGGCAAATTTCTTCAGAACATATCTGTAGTGTTGAAAAATCTGAAAAACGAATAAGACCTGTATCAGAATGGAAGCTATTGCTATTGCATACAGAAATGTCATATCTGCCGAACTTTCAGTAAATACCTGCAAGCGGTATAAGAGAGCCTGTTAATTTTTCGATTGTGTACCGGGAACTCAGGTCGATATGCAGCAGATGGCCGTGATTGTGCTGCGAGTCTATTATAATCAGATTTTCATCATTACTCATCCATCCGGTTTCCTGTATCTGATGGCCAAGCACAAACAAATCGACATCGAGCTGTTGTGCAAGAAATTCAAGGGTCTTGCTGCTTTGTCCTCTGCCCCAGGTCAGCAGATACGCCGAATTGGGTCTTACAATGTCGCTGATTTTCAGCTTCCTGTGAAAAATTGAAAAGTCAAACTTTTCAATCATCCTGTCGGAAGGCAACGAATGCGAAATCCATATCCGGTTGGGACATCTGACCGCCAGAGGCTGCGAAAAAAGAAATCTTTCTATCGCACTTTCCACATCTTTTGTCCGGCTGCCGAAACGTCTTTGCATCGCAGCACGCATCGCTGCGTTCATTTCTTTCCCGTTTTTCATTACCTCGCTGTTGTTTATAAAGGCAGTATCATGATTTGCGAGGATGAAATGCACTCTGTCGGGGTAATCTATCTTGAGCTTTGCGGCATCGGCCAGCAGTTCGAACGAAAGACACCCTCCCTGCTCATCTTCCGGTCCGCCGTGTATGATTTCCTGCAGAACGAGATGTCTGTCGGGATTTTTTTCAAGATTTGCATAAGAAATGATTCGTTCGAAATTGCGCCGATGACCGTGAATATCGCCGGCAATAACCATATTCCCCGTATCCGGCACAACTATCAGATTATGCTGCCGATACCGGTCGTTCTGATTGGCCCCGATGCCGGCCTGCAGCAGTTCTATAAAGTCCTTTGCCATTACTGATTCCGGAGTTTTTTGGCGAAAATACTGTGAATCAGAAGGTCAAGCCTTGAAATCACCTCGGCCATTGAACTGGGGCGTTTTTCCGGCTCTTCTTTGACACAGTCGGTTACGAGCTTTGAGACGCCGAGCGGAATTCTGCGATGAAGCTGGTGCGGTGCGGGAAAATTACGCTGACCGAGTGTCGCTGAAATATCGTTTGACTGCGGTATCAGCGTCAGAACATTTTTGCCGGTAAGAGCCCAGTACATAGTCGCTCCGAGATTAAAGACATCCGTTCGCTGGTCGAGATGTTTCCTTTTAACCTGCTCCGGCGCAATGTAATCAGGCGTACCCTGAATCCTCGGCTTTATGGTGCCGATTTTGCAGCCTTGACCGAGGTCGATTATCCTGATAGCACCGGATTCGTTTATAAGAATGTTGTTCGGCTTGATATCGCAATGGATATAACCCTGCTGATGCATAGCATTAAGGCCGTCGGCAATCATACGAAACACCAGCAGCACATCGCCAAGACTAAGGCTTTTGAATTTTTCAAGAGTTTCGCCTTCAAACATCTCCATCGAAAGCAATAACTCCTTGACCTTGAGCATCTTACGAATTTTAATCAGCTTATTGCATTTGCGTAAATATGGGTGCTGGACTATCCTCGAAACTTTGTATTCATTTGTTATCTGCTCGAATATTCGGCCATCTTCCGGCTTTTCATAGATAGAACGTTTAAGTGCGACTGTACTGCCGTTTTCCTCATCGAGCGCAAGGAAAATCGTGCTTCGGGCACCTGTGCCGAGCTTCTTAATTATTGTAAAACCGTCCAGTTCGAGCCTGTCAACTGCCATGGCTGATATTATAGCAATTTAAACATATTTTTAAACAAACTTCACAACTGCTGAAATACATTAAAGACCTAATTCAGGCTGGAAAACGTAACATAATACCTTAAATTTAACGGTTTGTCCAGTATCAGCCCTCTTTTTTGCTACTGTAAAAAAGTATAGTTGCACTTGACAAAACGGTAAAAATCTGGAGAATTCCTCTGTTTCTAAAGCTATTCCCCGATAGCTCAACTGGTAGAGCGAGCGGCTGTTAACCGCTAGGTCGTAGGTTCGAGCCCTACTCGGGGAGTTTGGAATACTTTGATATGAAAAAGACACAAAATAAAATCACAATGAAAAATATTTTTAAGTTACGCGGATTTCTAATGATACCGCCAATTGTCTTTATCGTTTTATGCACCTGGGGCGAAATTGAAGAAAATTGGCTTAGTTTCGGATTGGGTGGGGCAACTTTTGCGTTAGGATTGGCACTGAGAATCTGGGCACAAACGCACATTCATCATCGTCTCAAAATGAAGAAAATACTAACAACGACCGGCCCATACGCTTATGTTCGAAACCCGCTCTACATCGCAAATACAATTATGCTTGCTGCGACTTGTATGCTTGCCGAGTTGTTCTGGTTTGTCCCTGTTCAGATACTTTATTGTGCGATAGTCTATACTTTCGTCGTACGATTCGAAGAAAACCGCCTATACCAAAAGTATGGAAGTGCCTACCTGAATTATGCCCACCAGGTTCCCAGATGGCTTCCTAAGTTAAGGAGCATGAGCATAAAGGAGACAAACATTAATAGATGCCTCATTCCCAGCATGGTTGCCGAAGTTCATAATCTCCTGCTTGTTGTGCCGTTCATTGTCAAAGAAATGCTGCTGCATTAGCTGATTATCCCGGATAATTGATGTTTTGCATTCCAAGCGTCTGACAAATCTTGCCATAAACGGCGAAGATAAATCCTCTGGCCTAAAACAAAAAAACAGTTACAATTCCGGCTATGGCTGAAATTAAGCAACAACTTATTACGCTCGTATTAGGAAAAGTTTCGCGACAACTGACCGGCGAAGTGTTTAATCCCACTGTTATCAAGAGTTCGCCGGTGTATTACAAAGCCGCTGTGCCAAGACAGGTAACCGTCGGACAGGAAAATTTCACAATCGGCGGCCAAAACGTAACATTTCACCTGCGAGGGTACCAGCCCGACGTGCTCCTTATTCAAACAACAATAGATGTAGAAAACATATTTCATAAGGAGGGTATCTTTTCACTCGAAAAGCAATCTTATGAGCATTCATATCGTATCCTCAAAGAATACGGCGGAGATTTGCTGTTCAGCGAAGAGTACTCGGTCTTTGCCGTTACCAATTATCAGGGAGACCCGGAACAGTTTCTCAAACATCGAGACGTCATTGTCTCGCTTCTGAAATCAGAAATGCTGGACCTCGACCCGCAGGAGGTGCAGTACACATTAGGCAGCAAGATAAAATACGGCAATAATGATATGTCGATGATAGACTGGGACGGTGCGTTTCTTTTTGACCCAAACGGCGATATCGAAGAAGATTTGGAACTGCTGACGCTTGCGAATCTGCAGCTTCTGAGATGCAGAATTCTCGACCATCAGCTTGACGGCAGACTGGCGAGAATGGCAGAGCTGGTACACAACATTCCGGTCGGCACAAGACACCTGCGAGGCAAAGAGCTGACCCAAAAAATGAAAGAGACCATGGAAATACGAATGGTCTCCATTTCGGAACTGCAGCGGCTGGAACGCGATATAAAACTCATCGGCGACTGGTACTCGGCGAGGTTTTATGAACTGGCTGCGGCAAAATTCAAAATCGACGAGTGGAGAAGAACCATCCGCAGCAAACTCGAATCGTTGGAAGATACATATTCGTTAGTTGTTGAAAACTTCACCGTCTCGGCGAAACACCGCGCAGAATGGGTGCAAATCATCGCGTTCTTCGTCCTGCAAATCGGCTGGCTTTTTATGCTTGTTATCGAAATTCTTCGCTTTTTGAGAAAATCGTGACGATAGGGAAATATTGAGAATTTGCCTGCCCCACAGACCATAAGCCCCCTTCACTCATAACGAGCATAGTACAACACTGCCTTGTTATGATATTATAAACCTAACATGGTATGAAAGAAATATTCGCCCGGGTTTTGTTTCAGACCCGGGCGAATAGATTGATTTTCTACTTGTTAGTAACGGCTGCCGCCGCTGCGAGGACCTCTGCCGCCGCCGCCGCCAAAACCGCCTCTTCGGGGGCCTCTGCTGCTGCCGCCGCCACCGCCACCGCCTCTGCTGCCGCGTTCGTGAGCTTCATTGACCTTCATTTCCCTGCCGCTCAGGTCTTTGCCATTCAACCCGTCAAGGGCCGCCTGTGCCTCATCCTTCGACGGCATCTCGACAAAACCGAAACCTCTCGATTCGCCGCTGAACTTATCCTTTATAATGCTTACAGCCCCAATCTGGCCGTATGCCTCAAAGGCCTGCCGCAACTGCTCTTCCGTCACCTCTCTTGCCAAATTACCTACATAAATGTTCATCTCAAAAACCCTCAAAATAAAAATTAAAAACTTTTGCCGAAAACTCGGCCAACACTTCTGAATCCTTAAAGATTCAGAACACTATACGCCAATTTTGTTAAATAACGCTGCAAAATAAGAGATGACTTTAACGGCAGGTCGCCTCATGAACAGATAGCAATAAAATCCACACCTCAGCCATTTCATCAGCCTATTACGCGCATATTCATCAGTACGATAATACTATCACTGACTTTCTATAGCAACAAAATATTTTTTATATTTACTTTTTTTCAGATAATTTAAGCCTCTTTAGCAGTTTAGGCGGGCATTTCCCGACCCAAAGCATCCTCTTCGCCTGCTTAAAATTGTTTAATCTCTCCTCTATGGATTGTAATATTTCGGTTCAATTTTAAGCCAGTTGTCGGCAAACTCAGCAAAATCCAGCCAATTGACCATACCATCGGGGACATCGGGAACAATATCCGTATCTGGCCCAGCAGTCAGCCAATCAAGAGCCATTTGACGTAAATCTGATTCATCCACAATGTAATCTATATTAAAATCGCCGGTAAGCGGCGGCAAAAGCTCAAATGCCATCGCATAATCGCGCGTTTTTGAGGTTGTATTGGTAAGAGTTATTTCATATTCACCGGTCAATTCAAGCGGTATATCTATTTTGGTCAGATTATTCAGTATGTCGATTTCTGAATACACAACCGTATCGCAGGGGTCTTTGATGGTTATATCTATATTAAACTTATTTGGTTCTTCATCGCTATATACCCAGGGATTCGAAGGCCGTTTTCTGTCCCTTGTAACAACTCTGTTCCATGTAACTGTCAGGACTAATCGTTCTCTGCGCTGAGCGTTTATGAAATATGTATGTGTTTGCGAATCGCTGAGGGTATTATACGCCCAGCCGCTTGTCGAATTTATCGGTGTGCCGGCAGCGACTTTGCCGGCAGATAATGTAAGATATGCACGGTAAGCGTCAATTCGGCCGTAACCTCGCTGTGGATGCCAAGTGTTATTAGGGTCGGCGGGATAGGTTGGATTGCCTGCTTTATTGTCGATATTGGGAAAAGTAGAATTGACAATCACAGCCTTTATAACCTCATTACGGCCGTCATTCGGCTCAGTGGTGCTGTCGGCATATTCGAGCAGCAAAGCTGCAACACCGCCGGTTTGAGGAACGGAGAAGCTTGTAGCCCCATCTTTGGCGGTAGTGTAGTAAGATGTATCGCTGCCGATGGAAGGCGTCGTCTGGCTGCTGCCCGGACAGGATATTTCCGGTTTTTTTCTGCCATCAATGGTCGGTCCAGGATTTGAGTATCCAGATAAGTATCCTCCAACCCTGAGATAAAAATCATTAGGTTCATCAATCAATGCCGCAGTCGTTATGCCGTTGTATGCATCGCCGAAGATAGAGGGATTTGATGAACTGTTGCCGCTTGCCAAAGCAAAAATAACATTATTAGTATATGCGAAAAAATCATACATTAAGCTCCAGGGACTTGAACCGTTTGCGTCACCGAATGCGGGTGATGGTAATGCTATAGCAGTAACGAACACCCTGCAATTATAAGTGTTAATTAATGCTTCCAGGGCATCTTCGACAAAGCCGGTTGATATACCACCCGCATCGCTAACAACTCTTGCCGAATAAAGATTACAGTCCGGCGATACGCCGATATTATTCGGATGGCCTGTCCAGCCTCTGCTTGCGATAATGCCTGCGACCCATGTATCATGTCCGGGTACTCCGCCTCCCATATAGTTCACATCGCTTCCGGAGTAATCGGAATTGAAAACATGGACTCCGTTTGAATCGTTAAATGCTTCGTGTGTATCCTGGACGTTGCGTGCACTAATCAACCCGACATTTATTCCCTGTCCGGTATAACCCAGTTCATGAACTGCCTGAGCATTAGAGCCATTGGCTGCTGTTGAACCCTGCAAGCCGTAAACACTGCTGCAAAAAATCGCCAAAAGCAGCGATATTATCAGACAATACCTATATACCAACACCTTCTTCACCACCTCACTTCCATCTGAAAATTATAGCAGAAAACGCCCTAAAAATCAATGCAGATTTACCCCCACACCTATTTACATTGTGAAGCCAATACTTAAAAGACTCTCAAAAAGCTGTTTTTAGCTGGTTTTTTAAAATGTTCAATAGTAGTGTAAATAGGTGTGGGGGTTTACTGCTGCGGCTGTTTCAACTCTTCTGCTTTTGGAAGGTCTTTTAAGTCATTTAACCCGAATACTTCGAGAAATTTTCTTGTTGTGCCGTAAAGAAGCGGTCTGCCAAGGATTTCGGCTTTGCCGACAATCTTGACAAGGCCTTTGTACATCAGAGAGCGAATCATCTCGCCGCAGGCAACTCCGCGAATCGCCTCGACATCAGCTCTTATTACGGGCTGCTTGTAGGCAATGATGGCAAGGGTCTCCAGCGCAGCAGGAGTGAGCTTGTTATCGCCTCGTTCGCGCAATAGTTTCCTGAGCCAGTTATTATACTCAGGCAGCGTCATCATCTGATAGCCGCCGGCAATCTCCTCTATTCTGAACGCCCGGCTGCTTTGGCGGTACTGCTCATTGAGCGTCTCAACACATTTTTGAATCTGCTTTACACCGCCGGCAAGTTCGGCAATGCCGATGAGCCGTTCAGCAGACAACGGCTCGTCAGAAGCAAAAAGTATCGCTTCAATCACAGACTCGGCAGTTATCTGCTTTGTGTCGGTCTCTTCGACAACGGCAGCCTCTTCAATGCCCTGCTCCGGCTGCTGCTCGTCATGAACATTCGTCAAATCCGTTTCACGCTGAAATTCTTCGCTCATACCTTCGTCCATTCAAAGGGGTCTTTGTCTTTTTTGCTGATGATGATTTTAACATCTTTTAAGTTTTTTTGTAGTTCTTTTGCAACTTTTTTAAGTACGAACCTTTCCGAGACCGTATGGCCCAGGCACACAACCGTAACTGACGCCTCCTGAGCTGCAAGAGCCTGATGATGCTTTATCTCACCTGTTACGTAGAGGTCGCACTTTTCAGAAATAACATTTAATATAAGTTTGCCGCATGAGCCGGCACAAACAGCAGCCTTTTCCACCTTCCGATTTCTGTTTCCAACAATTCCTGCAACTCTGGCGCCGGTAGCAGATTTTATCTTCTTAAGTATTGTACTTAACTGCACTTTTCTTTCGAGGAGACCTATCCTGCCAAGACCGATTTTGTCCTCGAAATCATACAATTTTATAATATCAAAGGCAGGCATCTCATACGGATGTGCACTTCTCATCGCTCTTACAACGTCTGCAACTTTTTCACCACGTACTATCGACTCAAATCTTACCTCGTCGGCCTTTTCAAGTCTGCCTCTTCGTCCGATTGCAGGCCTTGAACCTTCAAGAGGCAGGAAAGTCCCCTCTCCGGCTGTACGGAAACTGCAATGGCTGTAATTGCCTATCCAGCCGGCACCGGCTCTGAAAACTGCCTCGGCAACTTTTTCAAGTGAATTGGCAGGAACAAAAACAACGAGTTTGTAATTCTGATTTTGTGGACTCTCTACAAAATCGCCTATCGGCTCAGGATTCTTTATCCCGACAATTTCTGCAAGCCCGTCGTTTATTCCGCCTGATACTGCGTCGAGTGCAGTATGCATCGAATAAACAGAAATTCCCGAACGGATAAGCTCATAAACAACTGAACCAGAGTCTTCGGGGGTGATTTTCTTTAGGCCGTCCCAGATAACCGGATGATAACTTAATATAAAATTACAGCCGGTCTGCCTGGCCTCTTTTACCACCTCGTGCGTTATATCAATTGTCAGCAGGATTTTTTTCACTGCTGAACCACTATCGCCGACAAGCAAACCCGTGTTATCCCACTGCTGGGCAAGAGCCGGAGGAGCAATCCTTTCAATCTGAGTTATAACGTCTCTAACCTTCATTATTTCTTATTCCCTTTATTGCCTAAACAATATTGATTGAAAGATTCCGTAAAAAGTGCGGATATTCTTTTTGTCATTGCTCCCGGCCTGGCGTCGGCAACATCGTGAGCCTCAATTTTTATCACCGGCATAACCTGCATTATAACATTTGTAATAAAAACTTCATCAGCGCCGAGCAGGTCGTCAATAGTAAGCTCCTTTTCCTCAACTTTTATGGAATTTTTGTCGGCAAGGCTGAGAATATTCTTTCTTGCAATACCCGGCAGTATGCCTGTATCCAGCGAAGGCGTATAAACAACCGAATCCTTCACGAGAAATACATTGCTTACGCATCCTTCGGCAAGAAGACCTTCAGTTGTAAACCACAACGCCTCAGCAGCACGCTTTTGATGTGCCGCACCTAAAACAAATAGTCTGGAAAAATAACTCGTCGTTTTATGGCCGCTCAAAACATCGGCAGGATTTTGACGGTATGAACTCAAGATAACCATCACGCCCTTATCGTAATAATTTTTCGGATAAGGCTCGAAATTGACGGCCGTGATAAGTAAAGTCGGCTGGCTTTCTTCCGCATTCATCGGTCCGCTTGTGGCGGTCAGGCGCAGGCGGGCATCTTTAAGGCCGTTGGCATTAAGCGTTTGATACACCGCATCAGCAATAAATTTTTTATCGCCTCGAACATTGATTTTAAACTTTTCGCTACTGGCAAAAAGTCTGTCTAAATGCTCATCGAGGACAAAAACCACGCCGTTTGAAGCTCGCATCGTCTCGAACAATCCCGCACCATACAAAAATCCGCCGTCAGAATGACTTATAAAGACTCGCGAAGAATCAACAATCCCGTCATTTAAAAAAACCTTCTGTACCATTATTTTCCTTCAACTGCTTTTATGCCGCCAAGCAAGGCCTTTGCTTTTACAAGCGTTTCGTTCCATTCAGATTGCGCATCGGAATCTGCAACAATACCGCCGCCGGTCTGGGCAAAGGCAAAACCGTCGCGTATGATAATTGTTCTTATGGCTATATTCAAGCACGCATTGCCCTTCAAATCTATCCAGCCGACAGAGCCTGTATAAATGCCGCGAGCAGTCGGCTCAAGCTCATTAATTATCTTCATCGCACTGATTTTCGGAGCGCCGGTAATCGACCCGCCCGGAAATATCGCCGCCAAACAATCAGCAAAATCAACCCTCTGCCGCAATCGGCCCTGTATTGTTGCAACTGCGTGAAAAACCGTCGCAAAGGCCTCTATATCACGTCTTTTTACAACTTTAATAGTGCCGTAAGAACAAATCCTGCCGAGGTCGTTTCGCTCAAGGTCGATTATCATGTCCAGCTCCGCTTTTTCCTTTTCGCTTTCAACAAGGTCATTGTAATTTTTTTCATCGATAGATTTGTTGTGCGTTCGCGGTCTTGTGCCTTTAATGGGGCAGGTTCTAACTAAACCATCAGTTATATTAATAAAAAGTTCAGGCGAAGCGCTTACGATTTTATAATCTCCCGCATCGATATACGCTGAATATGGGCTGGGATTGAATTTGTTTTGCCATAGAAAAAGTTTGAAAGCATCTGAATGAAACTCAGCTTTGAAACACTGGGAGAAATTTATCTGATAAACTTCGCCGTCATAAATATATCTTTTTATCTTCGCAATCGCATCGAGATAATAATCCTTTGTCATATTGGACTGAAACTGGCTGATGTCAAAATCATCGCAAGGTTTCAAAAGTATCGTATCTTCGCTGTCTGCTGCCTGATTTAAGATTTCCATAAGCTGTGTAATTTTTTCTTCGCCGCTTTTTTCGTCATCCGGCAGTCCAACTGCAAAAAGATAAAAACAGTTTCTCAGATGGTCGAAACAGATAACCTTATCATAAAACAGGAGTCTGATTAAAGGCAATCTCAACTCGTCGGCAGTGATGGTAGGTATATCCTCAATAAACCTGTTAAGGTCATAGCTGAAAAAGCCAATCCAGCCGCCTGTGAAAATACCCTCCAGTCCCTCTATACTGTCATCAAGACAATATTTTTTTAGAACAGTCCTTAATTTTTCAAATGGTCTTTCCCCATCTCCAAAAAACTCAAAAACTTCAACAGGTTCAGCAGCAAAATAACTATAGCGATTCCTGACAGGATTTAAATCAGCCCCGCCGAGAATAGATGAATTAGAAAGAGATGAAAAATACCTCACCAGCTTCTGTAGCCCAACCTGCACCGATACTTTTTCACAAACCAAGCGGCATCGCTTTATACAGACAGATTCAGCAACAGAAAGCACCATTACAAACTTTCAAGCCGAAGTTTTTTATCGTATTCAATCAGGCCGGATATCAACTCGTCCATATCGCCGGCCATAATTCTCTCGAGATTGTAAAGCGACAGATTTATCCGATGGTCGGTAACACGGTTCTGCGGAAAATTATAAGTCCTTATTTTTTCGGAGCGGTCGCCTGAGCCTATCATTGTCTTTCGAGTCTTGTCGCGATGCGCACTTTCGATGCTCTGAAAATGCTCATAAACCCTGCTTCGCAGCAGCCGCCAGGCCTTTGACCTGTTTTTGTGCTGGCTTCTATCCTCGCGCATATTTACCGTTATACCAGTGGGTATATGCTCAAGTCTGACCGCACTGTTGAGCTTGTTGACGCTCTGGCCGCCGGGACCGCCTGAGCGGCTGACATGTTCGACAACATCATCTGGATTTATTTTAATCGCCAGCTCCTCCGGCTCAGGCAGAACGGCAACCGTAACCGCAGATGTATGTATCCTGCCCTGCGTTTCAGTCTCCGGCACCCGCTGAACACGATGCCCTCCGCCTTCATAGCCAAGATGAGCCCATACGCCGGGGCCTTTTACGTTGAATATAACCTCGCGAAAACCGCCAAGCTCATTTGCGCTGAAATCAAGCAGCTCAACCTTCCATTTCTGCTTGTCCGCATAGTGAGTATACATATCGTACAAATCGCGGGCAAACAGCGCCGCTTCATCGCCGCCTGTACCGGCCCGTATCTCCATTATGACCGAGCCTACCGTCGCATCGTCAGACATTATAAGAGAATCCTTTATCTGCTCAAAAAGCTGTGTCTTCTTCTCCTCAAGCCCCGCCAAATCCTCAGCGGCAAGCTGTTTAAATTCCTCTTCCGCCCCGCCGTCGTTCAAAATCGCCTGTGCCTGCTCGATTTCCGCAAGCAGTTTTTTACAACTGCGGTACTTTGTAACAATCGGCCTGAGTTTGCCCTGCTCTTTTGTAATAGGTACAAATCTTGCCGAATTCGTAGCTACAGCAGGGTCGTGAAGCTGGGCCTCAATTTCAGCATATCGGCCTTCAAGTTCCTCAAGTTTTTTTACAACTGCTGAATCTGTTTCATTCATAAGGTCTGCTCAAAAAATATAAAAAAATTACGCTGCCGGTGCATAATTTGTTTGATTAAGCCCAACAGCGTAATTTGTAAACAAAAAAATCTATTTTTCCTTCTTTTGTGCCTTTTCGTCCTTCTGTGTCTTTTCGATATAGCTTTGGCCGTATTTCTTCTGGAAACGCTCGATTCGCCCCGCCGTATCGACAAACTTGTGCTTGCCGGTATAAAAAGGATGGCACATCGAGCATATTTCAGCGTGGATTTCCTTTACCGTGCTGCGGGTCTCAAAGGTGTTTCCACAACCGCATTTGACCTTTACCGTCTGATATTTAGGATGTATGTCCTTTTTCATTTCTTTTCACCTTAAAATGTAAAACACAATATTATATCGGCTTTTTTCAACTATGCAAGAAGTTTATAAAATCAATCCCTTGATGAATCAAAGGGCTAAATAACTCTTGTCGAAAATCCCTTCTTATTCTATACTTACGTAAAATATCTGGAAAGGATAAAAGATGAAACCAAAACTTATAATCATCGGTGCTACAGGCAGAATGGGCAGACGAATTATCGCCCTCGCTGTCGAATCAAAGCAATTTGATATAATCGGAGCGGTTGAAGACAGAAACTGTCCCGAAATCGGCAAAGATGCAGGACTTCCGGCTGGAATCGGTTCAATCAATGTCAAAATCAGCCCGGATTTTCCGCCAAAGGCGGATGTGGTAATTGACTTTTCCGCACCTGCCGCTTTTGACAGCACAGTCGAATACTGTCTTAAACAAAATTGTGCCCTCGTATCAGGCACTACCGGCCTGTCTGCCGAACAAATTAAAAAAATCGATGAGGCTGCAAAAAAAATCCCCGTTATCCAGGCAACAAATATGAGCATTGGTATGAATCTGCTTTTTGAACTTGTCGGACAAGTCGCAGCGAAACTTGGCGATGAATACGATATCGAAATCATCGAAGCTCATCACCGCTTCAAAAAAGATTCGCCCAGCGGCTCTGCTATGACGCTCGCTGAAAGAATAGCAGCGCAAACTAATAAAAAATTTCCAGACTGCCTCGATATCGGCAGAAAAGGTAAAGAGGCCCTGCGAAAAAAAGGCACAATAGGCATACAGGCAATTAGACTGGGCGATACCGTAGGCGAACATTCTATTATGTTCGGCTCGCTCGGCGAAACCGTAACCATTTCGCACAGCGCACACAGCAGAGATACCTTTGCTGCGGGAGCCATCAGAGCAGCACAGTGGCTTGTCGGCAAAAAACCGGCCCGATACTCAATGGCTGATGTCCTCGGCCTTAAATAGCACTTCATCCTAATAACGCAAATGCTATCGTGGCAGCATTGAAAAACAGGTGTATAAAAATCGGCCGCAGCAGCGAGCCGCTTCTTTCATAAGCATAGCCCATACAAACAGACAAAATCAGCAACGCCGGCAGGTGCATCAGCGGATGAAGAATTGAAAAAATTATCGAAGCAATAAATATGCTCTGCCAGGGACTGTAATCAAGATCGCGCAAATAAGTCTGCAAAAGACCTCTGAAAATCAGCTCCTCAAAAATCGGCGTTAAAATTGTCGCAAAGAAAATCATCAAAAGCCGCAGACTCCATTGCTTGTTTTCAAGAATAACGGCCAGTCCTTCGTTCTGCTGCATCTGAAAATCCGGCCCCTCAATAAGCCTGCCGATTATAATAATCAGATAGATTGCCGCCAGAACCAGCGGCCAGACCGCAACAAACATCGCCGCAGCAGAAACAATATCCTTAAAGATACCCTTTAAACTCAGACCAAAACCGCTCAAACCGCCCTCAAAATATCTTCTGGCTGAGATGAAAATAAATACAATAATAACAATTTCAATCAGGACAAAACTCGAATAAACAGCAAGTTTTTGCTGCCAGTCGGGCAACTGGGCCGTAAGATTCTCGGCCAGATTCGAAGTAACCAGATAAAGGCCGAGCCAGCCGAAAATAACCGCAAAAGGCAGATAATAAGGCATAAAATTCTGCCGAAAAATCGCCCGCTCGAGGGTGCCTCTGCCAAACCTGTTCTTTACCGCCCAGTAAATAAACAATGCCAAACCGGCCAGGGCCGAAATAATCATAAAAATAGACGCATAATCAGCAACAAAACGCCGGTTCGCTGAATCGGCCGATAATAAAATTTCCACAAAAAACACAAAACACCTCCGCCTACAGTTGCATAAACTGCTTTTTTGTATTAGATTATCTCTTTCTTTTCAAGGATTTTTAATATGGCTCTTGATATATTTAAAATTACAGGCCCTGTCAGCTTGGACGGCACAGTTACAATCAGCGGCTCAAAAAATGCTGCCCTGCCCACAATGGCCGCAACAATCCTCGCACCGGGCAAAAATACCCTGCTCGGCATTCCGAACCTCAGCGATATATCAGTAATGTGCAAACTTATAGAAAATATGGGCTGCAAAACAACTGTTGACAGCAACACTGTTTCAATCGATTCTGCATCCATCGACAGACCGTTCGGCGATTATGAAATTGTCCGTAAGATGCGGGCCGGCGTCTGCGTCCTCGGCCCTCTGCTTGCACGCGAAGGCCATGCCGAGGTTTCAATGCCCGGCGGATGCGCGATCGGCTACAGGCCCGTTGATATTCACCTGCGGGGTCTGCAGGAACTGGGCGCAAAAATCGAACTCAAAAACGGATACATAGTCGCTCATGCAAACAGCGGTCTTAAAGGAGCAAATATATTTTTAGGCGGGCCGTTCGGTTCGAGTGTTCTTGCAACTGCAAATGTCCTGTCGGCCGCCGTTCTGGCAAAAGGAAAAACTGTCATCGAATCCGCTGCCTGCGAGCCGGAAATAACCGACCTTGCAAACTGTCTTGTCAAAATGGGTGCTAAAATTTCCGGCATCGGCTCGCCTCAACTGATAATCCACGGCGTAAAACATTTAAACCCGGTTGAATATACCGTGATACCGGACAGAATCGAAGCCGGTACTTTTATGGCTGCTGCTGCGATAACTAAGGGAAAACTGAAATTAAAAAACTGCAGACCTGAACATCTGATGGCAGTAATCGATAAACTCAGAAGTATGAACGTTGTCGTCGAAGAAACCGAAGATGGCTGCGAAGTCGCCTCCAACGGCCACATCCAGCCGACCGATATCACAACGCTTCCTTATCCCGGTTTTCCAACCGACCTGCAGGCCCAGTTCATGGCTTGTTTGTGTCTTGCAAAAGGAAACAGTGTAATAACTGAAAAAATCTTCCCCGACAGATTTATGCACATTGCGGAACTCAGCAGAATGGCTGCAAACTTAAGAAAAGAAGGCCCTCACATTATAGTCAGCGGCGTTGAAAAACTTATTGCCGCTCCGGTAATGGCTTCAGATTTGCGTGCGTCGGCCGCCCTTGTCCTTGCCGCACTTGCCGCTCACGGCCAAACAATCGTAAACCGCGTCTATCATATCGACAGAGGCTATGAAAAAATCGAAGAAAAACTCAACGCCGTCGGCGCTAAAATCGAACGACAGAGTGTTTAAACTTTATCTGTTATGACTGAAAGAACGGATATACACAAACTTGCCAACGGAATGACAATTCTGGGCATCCCGATGACACAGGTGCAGTCGGCTGCGTTTGATTTTCTGCTGCCGGCAGGAGCCTCTGTTGTGCCTGACGACTGCTGCGGCGCGCCTGCCGTAATCTGTGACTGGATTTTCAGAGGCGCAGGCGGCAGGACAAGCAGAGAACTTACCGATATGCTCGACGGCCTTGGGCTGCACCGCGGCAGCAGCGTCAAATCAAAACATATCAATTTATCAGCGGCTCTCGGAGCGGATAATCTTCTTAAAGCTGTCGAGCTTTACGCAGATATAATTCTTAATCCCGCTCTTAACAGCGAACAGTTTGATTTCTCAAGACAACTCGCATTACACGAACTGTCAAGCCTCCAGGATGACCCAATGCATAAAACCATGCTCCTGCTGCGGGAACATTTCTATCCCGACCCGCTGGGAAGAAGCCCGCTCGGCTGCCAGAAGGATTTGCAGAACCTGACAGCACAAATGTGTAAACAGATAATTTCTGAAAATTTCAATATCTCTGAAATTATCTTCGCCGTTGCAGGAAAATATGATTTTAAAAGCCTTTGCTCGTTGCTCGAAAAACTCTTCAGCTCTGAAAAACCCAAAAAAACAAAAAATATAAATCCCAAAAAACAATCTCTTGTCTATCACCATCAGCAATATGACGGAGCTCAGGTGCACATCGGCATTATGACCCCGACCGTAACACCTCAAAGTGCGGATTATTACAACGCAAGAGTTGCTGTTGCCATCCTTTCAGACGGCACGAGCTCAAGGATTTTCACAGAGGTCAGAGAAAAAAGAGGTCTTTGTTACGCCGTCGGCGCAAGCTATCACAGCCTTAAGGAAATGGCAGGCATCGGCTGTTACGCCGGAACAACGCCGGATAAGGCACAACAAACCTATGATGTAATAATAACCGAATTCAAAAAGCTTGCCGACGGGCTAAGCGAAGATGAACTCAAAAGAGCAAAAATCGGACTCAAAAGCAGCCTTATAATGCAAAGCGAATCGACCATAGCGAGAGCACAGGCTGCCGCGATGGATTACTATATGCTCGGCAAAGTCAGAAGCCTTGATGAAATAAAACAGCAGATAGAAAAAATCAGCATCCAGAGTGTTCTTAAATATCTGAAAAATAATACATTTGAAAAATTCTGTTCTATAACAATAGGACCGGCAAAGATAAAACCCCAATAACATGGAATTCAAACACAAAAAACTTGCAAACAGCCTCGACATCATCGCGGAAGTTAATAAAGACGCTCAATCCGCAGCGGTAGGTTTCTTTGTCAGAACCGGCGCGAGAGATGAAACCGACAAAATTAACGGCACAAGCCATTACCTCGAACATATGCTCTTTAAAGGCGCTGACAGCCTTTCAGCCCACGATGTCAACCGCTGTTTTGACGACCTCGGCGCACAATACAATGCCCATACTACTGAGGAAAACACCGTTTACTACTCTGCGACCCTTCCCCAGCAACTTTACGAAGCTGCAAAACTGTGGTGTCAGCTTATGCGACCGGCAATAAGAGATGATGATTTCAATATGGAAAAAAACGTCATCCTCGAGGAAATCGCTATGTACAAAGACCTGCCGGATTTCGATGTCAGAGAAAATTGCAGAGCTCTGCATTTCGGCTCGCATCCCTGCGGTAAAAGTGTTCTCGGCTCGGTTGAGAGCGTAAAGGCTCTGACAAGCGAACAGATGAGAGAATATTTCGGCAGCAGATACACTCCCAATAACGTAACCGCTGCAGTGGCAGGAAACTTCGACTTTGAAAAAATCTGCGATTGCATCCAGGCTGGCTGCGCCGACTGGCAGCCCAAACATGCCGACAGAAAAAAAGAGTATTTCGCAGGAACTGCAAAAAAAGAACACCAGAAAAGAAAAAATCTGACCTGCCGGCACATCTGCCTGATGAGTCCGACTGTTTCCTATCAGGACCAGAGAAGCTATGCCGCTGCACTGCTTGCAAAAATCATAGGTGACGATACAGGCTCAAGATTCTTCTGGCAGCTTGTCGATACTGCCGTCGCTGAAACTGCCACCATGCACTGCGAAGCAATGGACGGCGTGGGAGCATATTACAGCTATATTCGAACCGCCGAAGAAAACGGCTCAAAAGTCATGCAGATTGTTGAAGATATTTTCAAATCGCTGCAGAAGGAAAAAATCTCCGCCCCCGAACTCCAGAAAGCAAAAAACAAGGTTCTGTCGTCAATTACAATCAAAAATGAAATCCCAATGGGAAGACTAATCGAGCTGGGTTTTAACTGGGTCTATCTGGCTCAGTATCGGCCTATTGAAGATGAAATACAGCGGATTAAAGAAGTTAGCCTCGATGATTTGACAGCTTTGCTGCGGGATTTTCCGCTTATGCCGTTTACGCAATTTTCGCTTGGCCCGGAGTAACCTCTTTGGGGACACGAATTTACACTGTTTTCAACTTCGATATTCATTATTCCATCCTCCGTAGCCGGATTTTCTCTTGCAAAACAACCGGCTAATGATAGAATAATAAAACAAGGATGGATTTATGCAAAACGATAGTTACAACAACCGGATTGAGCAGGATATTGCAAGATGCAAACAGGACTTCTTAAAGGCTGTCGGGCAGCAGAACGAATCATCCCAGCCGAAAAATTCAAAATCATCTCCACGTGTCATGCCTGTCTTTGAGGATATTTTAAAAAACAAAGCCGCACAGGCACATCCGCCTGTTCAGAGCACCAGCTCACTCGTCGGGGCGGAGCCCGCCGCAGCCCGAAAAGAGTTTGTAAGTCGAATGGTCGAAAAAATAAGCCGTCCCCAGCAGCAGGACCGCTCAAGCGAAGTGCCTTCGCTTGACCTCGGCAGTCAGATTCTTGCTCAACAAAGAAAAGTAGCAGGACTTAAAAGAAAATCCCCTCTGCAAAACAACAATTCAGACGGCGATTTGCAGCAGAAAGCTCAGCCTCAAAAAATGCCTGTAAATTCAATGCCTTCTGCTCCCGCTTCGCCTCAACAGCTTATCATCGCCGACATCGTAGCAAGAGAAATCATGTCCCTTTCTGCCGCAAGGTAAATCAGAAAAATAATAAAACCGTTATCCCGATTTATCGGGATTCCACAATTTTTATTTTTGAATTTTGAATTTATAAAAACAGACGTCTTAAAAAGACGTCTGTTTTTATAATCTAGCCCCAAGGGGATTCGAACCCCTGTCGCCGGGTTGAAAACCCGGTGTCCTGGACCGGCCTAGACGATGGGGCCGAAGATATAAATTCAATCACCCAACGCAGTTTTCGCGATTGTACCGCCGGGCTTACTCCATCTCTATCGCTTCAACAGGGCACTCGTCAACACAAACACCACAGTCAACGCAAGTGTCGACATCTACTACCGCCTTGCCATCGACCATTTTTATCGCTTCAGCCGGGCAGGCATCAATACACGCCTCACAACCGGTGCATTTGTCTTCATTTACTTTTGCCGGCATAAAAAATCCCTTTCAAAAACAACATAAACGCAACGTTTTACAAATTACACAATTTGAGGGGGAAATAATACAAAAGTCAAGCCAATTTGACAACAAAAAATTCGGCAAAATCCAAATAAAAAATAAATTTAGCTTATTCATAACCCTATATTAACAAAGGTTTAAAGTCAAAATTACATATTCAGGACACAAAGAAGATAAGGCCAATTTAGTTTTCTCGTTTTTCCAAGAAGCAAAAAGCCAAAATAGAAAACGAAATAACCATCCGCCTTCGCTAAAGCTTCGGCGGACAAGAAATAAGGATTTATGACCCATTCGACTGCGCTCAGGGCAGGCAAAAAATAAGGACTTATGGCCCATTCGACATGGTTCGACTACGCTCACCACAGGCGCTCAGGGCAGGCAAAATCGACTGCATAAAATAAAGACTTACGATAAAAAGTACCTCGAAAAATAAGGACTTATGAACGATTTCCTTTACAAAATGCGCAAGTTTTTGGTCAAAAGCGCGCAAGTTTTAAAAATTAGGCTAAAAATGGGGGTGGTTTTAACCACGAATTAACACGAATTGACACAAATTTCATTTTTTTTACGACTTTTTTCGATTTTTTATCAGTTTTCGATGAATTTGTGCAACTCGCACTTGCGCGTTTTGTGCGATTAGCACAAAATAGAGTCAGAATATATTTTAACCACGAATGAACACGAATTTTCACGAATTATTTTTACCACAGACCCCGATGAGATAGCAGCGGCCCCGATGGGATAGTTTCACATCCCACGGGGTAAACATCCCGATGAGATAGTCTAAAAGACATCTCACGGGACAAGTCTAACGGGGCAAGGTTCACCGAGGACACAGAAAAATGCGCATAAAAAAGGCGAGGCCTCTTAGTTCCTCGCCAGGTTGCTCCGTAGAGCTTGCCCGCACAGACTTTCGTCTGGGGCGCCTGCGGCTGATTTCAACTTTCGCTGAAACCACCTTATTGTGAACTACAACGACCACAGGTCAGGATTAGTTACACGATTAATACTATAAATTTTTTTCTGGACAAGTCGGGTGTTTTTTGGTAGTGTTTTGGCGGACAAAATCACAGAGGCAAATATTCTTATCTTCTTTGCAGAAGGGAGCTTATGAGTTATACTTTGAATTCTACGATATACCCCAAAAAAGGATATAAAAAAAGCTGCAGAACCGTGGGTTTCACGGGCTACAGCGGTCGCCTTTCGGCGGTGCCTGCGAATTTTTCATCTTGTTGTGAAAAAACGCAAGTCGGGATTAGTTACACAAGCAGCATTATAGGGTTTCTGATAAGTATTGCAAGAGAATTTTTACATAAAATTAGGAGAGTTTTATGAGATTGTTGGGATTAGATATTGGTACAAATTCGGTCGGTTCAGCAGGAGTTGACACAGACGAGCGAATAATAAAAATGGGCGTAGGTGTGTTTCCTGCGGGGGTAGAGGAATCAGAAGACAAACGCGGCGCACCTAAAAACCAAGCAAGACGAACCTATCGTGGCCAACGCAGAAGCATTGATCGCCGTGCCGAAAGGAAATGGCAAATGCGAAAATTCTTAGCGGAGTTGAGTTGGACGCCCACTGATACAGAGATGAAATTAAACCCATGGTCTTTGAGAAAAAAAGGTCTTGACGGAGAGCTTACGTCTCGTGAATTCGGTCGTGTTCTATTGCACCTTGTGCAACGACGAGGAGCGTATGGATTTAACGAGGAGCCGGAACAACCAGAAAATACCGAAAAAGAGGAACAAGAGAACAGCAAAAATACAGAGACAAAAGACAAAGAGGCAAAGAAAATCAAAGGGGCAATCGACCATGCGAAAGAGGAAATGAAAAATCGCAATGCAAGAACTTTTGGGGAATTGATGGCAGTCCTTTACGAAGAAAGAAAGATACCTCTTCAGAAAAAAGACGCAAACGGTAATACTATAAAAGTTGGGCAGGCAATTCGCAATCGGACAAACGCTGCCAAAGAACCCGCATATGAATTTTGTGCAGACCGAGACCTGCTCCGGAACGAATTTGATGCTCTGTGGAAAAAACAGAAATCTTTAGATAGTGAACTTGCAAATCAGTTAACTGACCCTGTTAGAAAAAAACTTGATGACGATTTGAGCGATGCAACGTGGAGATATAAAGGAATATTATTTGGTCAGCGTAAAACATACTGGGATATGGGAACGATGGGCAGGTGTGATTTGGAGCCGACCGACCTTAAATGTCCCAAGGCTGATATGTATGCTCAAGAATATCTTGTCCTTGAAACACTAAACAATATAAAGATAACCCCACCTGGGGAAGTTTCAAGGCTGCTGAATAAAAAAGAGGAAAGACCAAAAGTTTTTGAACTTCTAAAAAATCCAGAGAAAGTCTTCAAAAATCAGAAAACTGTTACTGCCGCAACAGTAAGAAAGGCATTAGGGCTTCATAAAGGGGAAAACAAAACCCTTTATACGTTGAGTTTAGATGCTGACCCAAAAAGAAAATTAAACACATGGTGGTTTTATCGTGAAATAATCTCTAGTGCAATTAGTGAATCGAATTGGGAGAAGCTTACATTGGCACAAAAAGACTCAGTAAATAAAGCCATATTAAAGTTTGACCCGACCTCTGAAAAAGACAAAAAGTATTTAGCGGAAGGTTGTAAAAAATGGTGGGGCTTTGATGAGAAACAGGCTGAAAAGTTTATAGAAGCGTGGACAAAACGGCCAAAAGCAGAAGACCGGCTGGAGTATTCCAGGAGAGCAATAAGAAATTTGCTTCCATATATGCGTGACGGATTTACGGTTAATGAGGCAAGAAATCTTTTCGCAGAAGATGCGACAAATGGAGCAACGAATGAGCAAAGAAGACGGTATAGTTTCAAAGGAGGCAGTGGTAATCATGCAATGCGGAGATTTCAACAAAAACATCCTGATTTACTACCGCCTGCGCCGGCAATGCTAAGTAATCCTGTTGTCCGCAAGGCAATCCATGAAGTAAAGCGGCACGTCCAGGAACATATAAGAAAATTCGGTTGTAAACCTGACAGAGTAATAGTTGAACTGGTAAGAGAAGCCAGACAATCAGCGGTTGTGAGAAATAAAAAACTATCTGAAAATCGAGAGCGTGAAGAAGAAAAAAGAAAAATAATGAAAGAATTTGGTTTGGAACAAAAAACCAAAAATCAGCAGGAAAAGGCCGTTAAAAGGGTATTACTTTGTCGAGAGCAGAAAGAGCAATGTGCATATTGTGGTAACGGAATCAACGCTATCAGCGAAAAAACTGCGGCAGAAGGAAATGGGGTTGAAATCGACCACATAATACCAGAAAGTCGTGGAGGAAATAGCTTTCTGAGTAATTTATTACTTTGCCATACTGGCTGTAACCGTGGGAAAGGGAACAAAACCCCCAAAGAGTGGTTCACCGAAGAACGGTTTCAGAAGTTTGAACAGAGGTTAAGGCATCTCAAGGAAAAAAATCTAGTAAAGTGGGATAATCTTCATAAAGATACGCCAGATTTAGACGAATTCGTAGCTTCGCAACTTACAGATGCAGCATACGCCGCAAAACAAGTTGTTAACTGGCTTCGAGATGTTCTTTATAATGGAGAAAGAGATAGAATCAAAAGAGTTTTTACAACAAGCGGGCGATATACAGCACTTTTGCGCAGAGATTGGCAGCTTTTCCCAGACAGCAAAAAGGGAGAACCTTTTGAAAAAAACCGTTCTGACCATAGGCATCACGCCTTAGACGCTGTTGCTATAGCGCTCTCAGGGCCGGATAGAGTGCAACAAATTTCGCTGCTATTCCAAGAACTTGAAAAAGCCGAAGAAGAGGACAAAAAACTTGCGGAGAGACCACTGATAAGCCCACCATGGGGAAATGTCGAAAGTTTCCGTGCGCAGGTTATGAATGAATGGAGAAATTTGGTAGTTTCTCACAGGCCCGCCGCCCGAAAAATAGTTGGGGCTTTCCATAATGATACACAATACGGCCCAATACTTGATAAGGATGGAAATTTAACCGAACAATTTACCTTACGCAAATTTGCTATTGAACTGACCCCAAACCATTTACGAGTACCTGAAGGCTGGGATGAACTGCGGGAAAAACTGAAAAACTGCTCATCAAAGCGGGAACGAAAATCTATAAGATTAGAAATGCTTAAACTGCCGGATGTAAAACCCGGGAAATCCGGTGTAATTCGTGATAGATGGTTTAGAGAAGAAATAAGAGAATGCCTGAGAACTGAAGGGTTAGACCCCGACAATTTCAGCGAAAAAGAAATAAAAAAACTTGTCAAAGAAAAAGGCCTGTTTCTAAAAAGCGGAGTTCCTATCCGCCAATTTACTCTTTTGCGGTCTCCAACTGTAATAACAATTCCACGAAAGCAGTGGAATTCAAGCACCGGTAAAATGGAATATGACCCTCACCAAAAAGCAATTAGGGCATACGAGCCACAGAATAACCATCACATAGAAATCAGAGAAATCAGAGAAAATGAAAAAGGGAAATGGACCGGTGAGGTTGTTAGAAATTTCGATGCCGCAAAAAGAGTAAATCCGCCAAAATCAAGCGGGCTAAAACCTCTGCCTGCAGTTAATCGTGATGATTCCCAAAATGGCAAATTTGTTATGTCCTTATCAATCGGCGAGATGGTTTATATGCGACATCCCGAAACCAAAGTGCCGGGGTATTTTGTTGTTTTTAAGATAGATGGCACCGGCACAATACACTTTACCCTTCACTATGATGCAGGAAGAGACAAAGAAACAGAAAAAGCCAAGGCGAGAGAAGAAGTCAAAAAAACGGGCAGCAAAACAGGCGGTTTAAAGCCTTCCGATATTCAACATCTCGGCATTGAAGAAGGGCAACCACCTGTTAAAGTGTGGATAAGTCCGCTTGGTGAAGTTAAGGAACTAATTAGAGATTAAGTTTGATTAAAAAGATAATAGAGATTTCGCGGGAAAGGACATCTCTTTCAATAAAATACGGCCAATTGATTATAAAGCAGGACGGGAAAGAAACATCATCTATCCCATGTGAAGATATCGGCGTACTTTTAGTCGATAATCCTGCGACAAATTATACTCACTCAGTTTTTACGGAATTATTAAAACAAGGCGCAGCCGTGGTGCTTTGCGACGGTAACCATCTGCCAACGGGGATGCTGCTACCCATCGAAAGCAATTCAATTCAAACCGAACGATACGCAAAACAAATAAACGCAAAAGAGCCTTTGAAAAAGAAACTCTGGCAGCAGATAGTAAAAACAAAAATAAAACATCAGGCAAAGCTTATAAAAGACGATACGCAAATACACAAAGCATTAACGGCATTGCTAAGTCAGGTTCGCAGCGGCGACCCTTCAAATATCGAGGCAAGGGCAAGCAAATTGTTCTGGAGTGCGTATATACAGGGCCTTGAATTTCGGCGAGATGCGGAAGGGGGCCCTCCGCCGAATAATCTTTTGAACTATGGTTATATGGTTATGCGGGCGGCGGTAGCAAGAGCAATTTGCAGCGCAGGACTATTGCCTTCTGTCGGACTTCATCATCGAAACAGATATAATGCTTTCTGTCTTGCGGATGATTTGGTCGAGCCTTTCAGAGGATTTGTTGAGGCGAAAGTTAAGGAAATTGTTGAAGGCGGAGACTGGGAGGAATTAACGCAGACGATAAAAGCAAGACTGCTTGAGGTGCTTTATGATGAGGTTGAAATTGCAGATTATAAAGGGCCGCTAATGGTCGGGCTTCATCGGACGGCAGCATCGCTTGTAAGATGCTTTTGCGGAGAACAGAAGGAAATTGAATTACCGAGAATTTAGCCACTAAGACACGAAGGCACAAAGTTTTGATAATTAATTCCTTTTTTCTTAGTGTCTTGGTGCCTTTGTGGCTACGAAAATTATGATAATAAGCGGGTACAGGGCAGTGTGGATATTTGCGATGTTTGATTTGCCGACGGATACGGACAAGGCGAGAAAAGATTATACACATTTTCGAAAAAATCTTTTAAAAGACGGCTTTGCTATGATACAATACTCGGTATATGCAAGGCACTGTGCAAGTGAGGAAAATGCCGATGTTCATTATCGCAGGATACAGATTTTTTTGCCGCCGGATGGCGAGGTTCGGCTTGTTACAATCACTGACAAACAGTTTGAAAAAATGCAGATTTTCTGGGGAAAAATGCGAAAACCGACACCTCCAGCACCCAAACAGCTTGAATTATTTTAGAGTGTTTTTGCTGCAAGTCCTTTTCAGACAACAGGTTACGGAACAGCGAGTGTAACTAATCCCGACCTGATGTCAATTCACAACATACATGCGGAACACACGGGAATAAAAGTAGTGTAACTAATCCCGACCTGATGTCAATTCACAACTTACTCCCGACATTGATGCCGTGGCAGATAAGTGTAACTAATCCCGACCTGATGTCAATTCACAACAGGGGAGCAAGGTTTAATCGGTTCGTATTAAGTGTAACTAATCCCGACCTGATGTCAATTCACAACGGCAGAATTGTATTGACCGGTATCCGTTGGAGTGTAACTAATCCCGACCTGATGTCAATTCACAACGGATGACGCTGCTGCCGAACGGGTCATCGGAGTGTAACTAATCCCGACCTGATGTCAATTCACAACGCAAATCCATCGGTTGTAACAAGACAAATCAGTGTAACTAATCCCGACCTGATGTCAATTCACAACGTATAGTAACGACTGCAATCTCATAATCGGAGTGTAACTAATCCCGACCTGATGTCAATTCACAACCGAGGGGGCTTAGGGTGAAGTGGAATCAACAGTGTAACTAATCCCGACCTGATGTCAATTCACAACTCCTTCACGGTTTTTGCCGCATACTTTGACAGTGTAACTAATCCCGACCTGATGTCAATTCACAACAGCTGGAACATTGTGTATTTCGGCCGCACAAGTGTAACTAATCCCGACCTGATGTCAATTCACAACCGAACATAACAGCTTGAGGATAATCAGAGCAGTGTAACTAATCCCGACCTGATGTCAATTCACAACCGAACATAATAGCTTGCGGGTAATCACCGCAGTGTAACTAATCCCGACCTGATGTCAATTCACAACATATAAACGATTACCGCGATAGGGTCGGGAAGTGTAACTAATCCCGACCTGATGTCAATTCACAACGTGGTAGTATGGGAGCAAAAATCACTACACAGTGTAACTAATCCCGACCTGATGTCAATTCACAACGATTACACCATTTGATAAGTTATACATCACAGTGTAACTAATCCCGACCTGATGTCAATTCACAACAATATGACGGGGGGGGCCGAAAGCAAAGGCAACAAAATAAAAACCCCCAGTGAAACTGGGGGCTAAACATTTTTGTAACGAACCCCGCCAAGGTATTGGCGGGGCTAACCACGAAACGAAAACCCGCCCCCCGCCCCTGCCTGCGCAGGGGTGACATTCCTACGCGAGGGTAAACTGTGAAACGGCGGGCTAAAACGAATAAATAAACACCCTGCGCTGTCGCTTGGGCTCTGAGCTCCTTGGCAGGCTCCGAACCCCCACCGCAGGGGTGGGGGCTAAACAATTATTGAATTATTAGAGAATAACAAACCCCCAAGATGAACTTGGGAGCTTTTGGATTTTAATCGGCGGGGGACGAATTAACATCTTTGGTATCAGATGCAATGCTGCCTGAAAGGAGTGCAGCCAATTTCCGAACTTGCGGCTGCGGGTCATTTTTGGCCGTCCAGCTCAAAACAGGCTTAAACTTTTCATCCTGAGTTCTGGCAAGAGCAAAAACAGCCATTAATCTTACAGGCCAGTTGGGATTATTTAATTCCGCCGATACTGCTTCTGTCAGCCGGTAATCCAGTTTCAGCCTTAACATTGCAGCGATTGTCTGCACCTTTAAAATCCAGTCATCTTCAGCCAGACACTTAGCAAGTGCCGAACTTAATAACTGCGGCTCCGCATACAGAAATCTGTAAGCAGGGCCGGTTTGTCTGAACTTCTGCTGTTCGGCAAGTAATCCTGCAAAAAGCTGGGCGGATTTTGTCTTCTGACCCTGATGTCCTTTCTTTAGCGCATCAAGCCTCTGCTGCAGATAGCGGGTGCTGATATCAAGTTTGCGACGACTTATAATCACGTGCGCAGGTTTTATTGCAAGTGCGTTTCTTATCCGGCCGTCCGCAGTTACCTGCGGGTCAACGTAGGCCGTATATTCAAGGTTCAGCTCCGCCTGCGGGTGACAGTCAAGAATACATTTTATCCTGCCCGTATCCAGCCGCAGCGGAATAAACAACGCATCGCCCGGCCTGATTTCGTATGACGGACGGACAGTTTTAACAATAAGAGCCGGCATCTGCTCGGTCAAATCGCCGGCTATCTTCGCATCGATTCTTATATTGCCTTTTATCATCGCATCGGGGCATACGACCATCGGCTCCGAATAATTATTTATTATCGCAAGATTGCCTGTGATTTCACTTCCGTAAGAAAACGCAGAACCTTTTACCTTGAACTCCAGCGATACCATCTTCTCAGGTTCAATAAACTGACTGAAAAACGTCTGCCCAAAATCACTCTGCAGTGCCGTTATAAACGCTGCGGAATCAATCACAGGTTCATATTCAGAGCCGAGCTCTTTAAGTTTTGCTTTTGCCTTTTGTGCCTCAAAACTTCCCGGCAGGGTATCAACCACCTTCTTAAGCAGGTCCGCTACTGAATTTGCATCTTCCTTTTGCATAAGAACCATCGCCTTGGCAAGTCCCGCTGCCTGTGTCGTGGTGCCGATTTTTTCCAACAGCGGCCCGGCAAGTTCGCTCTGTTCGCTTATTACAAGTGCATAAGCAAAAAGCGAAGCAGCACTGACCGAATTCGGCTCGGCATCATAGGCCTTCGTCGCCCAGGTCAGAACCTCCTCGGAATTGACGTCGACTAAAAAAGCGAAAAACCATGCGAAATCCTCAAGCTCCGATGCAGAAACCTTCTGCCTGCCGGCAAGAATTTCACCTGCACGTGCTTCTATCCTATCAAGTATCGCTTTCTGATTCTGTTTGTCATCGCTCTGCAAAGCTGCTGCCGAAGCAATTGCTTCGACCTGTACATCAAAGATACCTTTGTCGCGAAGCTGCTCAAGTATCTGCCGACACTGGCTGTACTGCCGGGCGTTATAACAGTTAAGAATCCACGGTCTGTAAATGTCCAGTCCTACAGATTTCTGTTTGTTAAGATACCTGAATAAATCCACACAGTATCGGTATGCCGCCGAAGCAGGCTCATAAAGTCCGAGTACTTCTACATATTGCGCAAATCTGGCGGCAGAGTCAAAATCAAGCGGGTTGGCCCTTACTGCGAAACGGAGATTCTGAAGATAGACAATGTCAGGCAGCGGTTGTCCCCCTGTCTCGGCAAGCTCGGCAAGCTTGGCAAAGGCAAGACGGTTGTATTTGTTCGCTGAAAAAGCCCGCGCAAGATATCTTTGAGCCTCGACAGCATCGGCAGTTTCAGCCACCAGAAGCCCAAGCTGTGCCGAGAGGTCTGATACAAACATGACATTTTTCTGCTGGAACCGATAAATCAACTTCGTCAGCAGCTCTTGGCGCTCCTCTCTGCTGTCGAGTCTTTCAAGCAGATACCCTACCGCCTTTGACGCAACTTCAAGGTCTGTTGAGTGGTCGATATATTCATTAAGCGCCAGTTTAACAGCATCTGAAAAATTCTCTTCGGGATATTGCCACGCAATATCAATAATATCAGCCAGAACATAATTTGCCCTGCTGTCGAGATTAACCGCGGCATCGAAAAATATAATCGCCTGCCTCGCTGAAAGAAAATTAGCATCTTTGGCTGTATAAAGCTCATAGCCGATATCATAAAAAGTTTTTGCCGTCAGAGGAGAAAGCAATTCTTCCTGCCCGGCAACCATACCGGTGCCGACAATCGTATTAATCTCGGCAGCCGCCTCGGCCCTGGCAGCCGTATCAGTCCTGGCAACTGTATTAACCTTAGCAGCCGTATTAACGTCGGCAACAATATTAGCCTCGGCAACTGCATTAGCCTCGACGGCTGCACCAGCACCGGCAGCGGAAAAAATTATAAGAATAAACAAAATCAGAATTTCTGCTTTTTTACTAAACATTTCCAAATCTGTTTAAAGTGTCCCTTAATCCTTATATCGGCTATAACTGTTTATAAATGAAGTATTTATGCAACAAAGACAACTGTCGAAAACACATTTGTCCCCCATTCGGTTTAACTTGTTTTATTTTAACAACTTACGGCCCGTTATAAGCGAAAGCATTTCAACCTTTAATAGTACCGCTCCTGCCAGATACAAAAAAGCTGCAACAAAGACCGCGGCCAGCAACTGTACAACTTGCGGCAAAGAACAAGTCAGATTAAATATAAAAAACGTAATAACAAACATAACTGACGTATTAACTATAGTTTTTACAAGTTCGATAATTACGCCGTCGAATATCTTTCTGCCGAATTTTTTTGCAAGGCCTTTTAAAAGCATCCCTACCTGAAGATATGAACACAGGCTTGTTGAAAGTGCAAGTCCCGCAGCGCCCATCGGCCAAATCAATACAAGGTTAAGTATCAAATTCAATACTACCGCTGTCAGAGTTGTTCGCATCGGCTTGCGCGAGTCCTGCGTTGAATAATAAGCTTTCGCACATATCTGCTGCATAAAAAAGCCGGCCAGCCCTATTGTATAACAAACCACAATAGGAGCGGTAAGAACCATATCTTCTGCGGTAAATCTGCCGCGCTGGAATAAAAGACTTATCAACGGTTTTCGAATCAGAATCAGGCCGACCGTTGCAGGGAAAGCTGCAAATATCGCGCCCTTGATGCTTCTCGCGATTGTCGCACACAGAGCCGCCGTATCCCTTCTGGCCGCATCTGCGCTCATAACCGGAAATACTACCGTCGCTAAACTGATGCCGAACACTCCAAACGGAAACTGATACAGTCTTTGAGCATAGAATATTCGTGAAACAGTCCCTGCGTACATAGGATACGCAATCTCTCTGCCCAAAAAGAAAAAACTCAGACCTTTTTCAGCAGAACTCGAGAACCACAGGGCAATGAATTTATCCACCAGGGTATTTATCTGCGTGGCGACAAGGCCAAGAATCATCGGCCCCATAAGCAGTATAACCTTCCTGAATGCCTCAGACCGTATGTGCCAGGCAGGCCTGACTTGAACACCCACAATCTTAAGAGGTATCAACTGACTGCCGAACTGCAGAAATCCGGCGGCTATCACTGAACAGGCCTGAAAATGCACCTGTCCGTCGAGGTTGTTTAAGAATATCCAACTGCCGAAATACAACGAAACTATCATTACAACATTTAGAATTATCGGCGCAAAGGCGGGAAGGGCAAAATGCCGATGGGCGTTCAGCACACCGCCTGCAATAGCTTCAAGGCATATCAGAATCATATAAGGCAGCATTATGCCTGTAAGCGAAAGCTTAAGCGCCGTCGCGGACATCGGCGAAAAGAAAAAATACCATACCCAGACCAGTATCTCTCCGCCCAGAACAAGACTTGCAAGCATTACAAAAACAGCGGTTAATACTGTTGAAGCAAGCCGCTCGGCGGATTGGCGGTCTCCGACAAGTTCCTCGCTGTAAACAGGAATCAGAGAACTTGATGCCGCCCCTTCTCCGAAAATGCCTCTCGCAAGATTGGGTATCATAAATGCGATTACCCAGCTGTCCATCAGCTCAGTCGCACCAAAAAAGAACGCAAAAACCATATCGCGAAGCAAACCTGTTATGCGACTTATTATCGTAAGTAAAACTGTCTGTCTGAATCCCTTGAACATAATGAAAAAGTAAAAGGTAAAAGGTAAAAAGTCAAAAGTAAAAAGTGTGGAATCCGTTTTATGGCGGATGTTTTTTCCTATACCCTAACCCCTATACCCTACTCGTGTTGTCCTGCAACAGCCAACACAAACGCAAAAACCTTGTTCGCCCCTGCCTCTTTCAAGGTCTTCGCACATTCATTCAGTGTTGCTCCGGTCGTTTTGACGTCATCAACAAGACAGATATTTTTGCCTTTAAAATTATGCCCTTTCCTGACGGCAAAAGCGCCTTTGACATTTTTTCTCCTTGCTGCTGCTGTTGTAAGCTCAGTCTGCTGTTGGGTATAACGGATGCGAACAAGGTCGGTGTTGAACCTCGCATTGCCGAAGTTTAGGCCTTTGGCGATGAGCGCTGACTGATTGAAACCCCGCTGAAATCTCCTTCGCCAATGCAGCGGCACCGGCACAACATAATCCACAGAGTCGGAAAAATCCGAGCGAAGAATCGCATCCCGTGCAAGATTCAAAAGCGGCTCGAGAAGATACGTGCGGTCAGACAATTTAAATTTAATAATCAGGTTCCTTAACGGTTCCCGATAAACGCCTGCACAGGCAATCGAATCAAAATCGAGATTTTGCCCGCGACAGTCGGCACAACCGCCCGGCAGCCGGGCAAAAACGCTTAACTCCTTGCCGCAGCGGAAACAGTACGAATCAACAATGCAAAACTGGAGGTTTTGCCAGCAGTCGGAGCAGAAATATTCGTCATCTTCACAAATAGCGGCATCGCAGAGGCGGCAGTAATTCCGCCAGGCAATCTGCCGCAGGTTTTTTAAAAAATTGCCAGCCGAATTTATAATCCTTTTCACGCAGACAATTATAAAAGCTGTTGCCGGAAAATAAAGAAGAAGTCAGGACTATTACCGTTTTTCCTGCCATTGAAGATAGTCCGGAACATAATATGGGGCATTGCCCGTTCCTACCGAGCCGATTTTTGCCTGCGGTGATGTATAAGCCGCTCCCTTTGTGGTCATAGGTTCGCTGTGGCCGTCGACGAATACGGCATTGGTTCTTTCGCTATGGCGAAAACAGGTAGTCGGCGATACATTTTTCCCCCATCTCCCTGATTTGTAAATATAAGGCGGGTCGAGCGAAAAATTATTCTTCAATATGGGTTTTTTGCCGGTCAGGTCGTAGTCGATGAGCGTATCGGCAAAGGCAAGCACCTGCGTCGGCATATTTATTCCGGCGATTTTCTGCCAGCAGCCGGGAAGATTGTACCAGCCGCTTTGAGGCGGACAGAGATAATAGCCGTTATAGCCGTAAGTGCTGGTTATCCACTTCGGCTCATCCGGCTTTCCCGGTGGTTTGCCCTGAAGCTGATAGCTGCCGTATGGCTGCGCAGGGCATTCGTATACACTATCCGCTGCAAGATCACTTTTGAGATACGGCCAGACAAAACCTTGTTTGTGATCGATTCCAGTAGTAAGTTTCCTGCCCCACCAGTAAATACCCGATGAAGCAGTTGCAGGCATGGCATAGCCATTATAATCTTCACCATACAATATAAATGCCAAACTAAGCTGTTTTATGTTATTCATACAGACGACTGCCTGTGCCTGCTGCCTGGACTTTCTTAAAGACGGCAATAAAACAAACAAAACCAGGCTGATAATACTCATAACAACCAGAAGCTCGACAAGTGTAAAACCTTTGTCGGCTTTACGGCCGTGACGACCACATTTGTGAGGGCCAAAAATCATTAATTCAATTCTCCATACCAGCTTTCGGCAAGAAGTGAAAAATCTGTAAAATCAATCCTGCCATCGAGATTCAAATCCGCTCGATTTACGCCGATTGGGCCGTCATAAAGCCAAATTGCCGCAAGCTCAGCTAAATCATAAAAATCCACTTTGTTATCTTTGCAAATATCAGCCAACAAAGCAGGTTGATGAAATTTTAAAAGCCCGCCATAGCCAATCGTGTAAAGACTGTCATAAGTTACTGCAGGACTGTTTCCGCAGGCCCGGTCAACATAGTGAGCAATCACAAAATTTGGGTCATTAACATCGATTGAAACATTCAAAACATACAGTTCAGTGTATGCACCAAAGTAATTTCCGCCGAGCGGGATAGCTCCGACATATAATTTGCCGTTTGCATAAGCCGGCTGATTCGACCAGCCGCCGACAACCATATCAGCAGGCGTTTCCCACAGTTTAACAACCGAGTCGCCCAAATCCTGATAGGCCTCCACTTTCGGCCTCGAACCCCAGCCTTCGAAACCGCCTGAGATGTATATTCTGTCTCCCACGACCAGGGGCATTGAACTCGTTCGTTCGGTTTGAGTAATCCAGACTATTCTTCCGTCGTTGCAGTCAATCTTGCAAAGAGCGGAATTATCTTCTGCTTCCTGGGCCCAGTCATAACAGGCCGTATAAACAAAGTCTTCCTTTGTTACAGTTATTCCTCCGGTAAAACCTTCAAAATTCGAGTCGGTTGTCCGCCATAATCTTACAGCACCGCCTGCCTGCGCATCATAGGCATACACAGCGCCATAAAAACTTTCGGCATCCATATTGCCGGCAACATAAACTTTGCCATTTTTATAGGCAGGTGTATTGCCGCTTGTCGAGCCTAATGTATCCGACCAGACAATTTGGCCGGGCTGGTAAGGATTATTCGGCTCACAAGGGTCGAGATTTATACTATAAAGCTTACCGGTGGTGCCGAAACCATCATAATCAGTAATAAACGCCCGAGCGTGAGAAATGCCAGAAGCAACACAGACAGACGCATTTATCACAATCTTCTCCAACTCGACTGACCACCTTATCTCGCCGGTTGAAGCGTCAAGAGCAAAAACCTTACTGCCTGACGGTATCAGGACGTTATTATTCTTCGCATCGATGACCGGGCTTGACCATGAACCATAAACAGCCATATCAATAACTGTCGTCCAGAGCAATTGTCCCGAATCGGCCAGATAGGCAATTACCTGACTTGCGGTCTGGTCGTAACCTCCGTAAGACAGCTCGTTAGGCTCGAGATATTTGGCATAGGCATAAACTGTACCATTGTACACAACTGGACCGGTGGCTCCTTCAAATTCAAACTCAGCTAAACCCTGCGGACTTGTATTGGCATCCCACTGGAGATTGTTTTCATCGATAATATCCGGGCCATCGACCGTGATTGAGTGGCGAGTCGCAGTATTTCCGTAACCTGGCCAATCTTTGTATCCGCCTTGAGCATTTGTAGTAATTAAGACAACTAAAATTAAAATCAGTAACCTTTTTAAAACCATAAATCCTCCTTACTTGCCCCTTAACGCGAGGGCAAAAACCAATAAAATAAGCCGCCGTTCCCGCAAAAGGAACGGCGGCTTATATTATCCAGAACAAACAACACCCCTAAGGGGCGCATTCGTTGGCGTTCCTTACGCGAGAACCCTCAACAAATCACCAATCACAGGCAGGTT